>Ga0194055_10002194_pt1 | contig 15566 bp, 14 predicted proteins | sample SepL449m_MetaG_FD_155482 | JGI IMG/M metagenome (GOLD analysis project Ga0194055, IMG submission 155482) | Anoxic zone freshwater microbial communities from boreal shield lake in IISD Experimental Lakes Area, Ontario, Canada - Sep2016-L442-9m | ecosystem: Environmental > Aquatic > Freshwater >... | reverse complement strand
GCCCCGGAAAGGCGAGGCGGCCGAGCAGGTGGTCCCAGTCGGCATGAGTGGCGAGCAGGCCGCTGCAGCTCCAGCCGACGTGCTCCAAAACTCCTGCCAGCGCTTCGAGCTCTTCCGGCAGCGGCGGCGAATCAACTACGAAGGTCTCGTCTCCGCGATGGACGATTATGCAGTTCGTCTGCCAATAGGCCGAGCGGCCTACGAGCACGTCCTCGTGGAGGGCGACGACCCGCACAACCCTGGGTTCCCTACGCGGCGCCGAGCAGCTTCGCGGCGGCCAGCAGCGTCTTGACTTCGGCCGTTGGCTTCTTCTCGCTCGGCTCAAGTTTGCGCTTCGTACGGTTAACCCAGATAACCGGGACTTTGGCCTTCAGCGCCGGCAGCACGTCGGCCTCGTAGCCGCAGCAGATGTGAACCCAGTCCTTCTTGCCGCCAACGCGGCGCGCGAACTCCTTGAAGTGGGCTGGCTCTGGCTTGTAGGAGCGAACCTGCTGCGCGGTTACGACGAGGCCGAACTCAAGCGGCAGGTAGCGGCGCGTTTCACCGAGCAGGCGGTCATCGATATTGGAGATCAGGCCGGTCTCGAACTTCTTTGCGAAGCGACCAAGCTGCAGGTTGGTCTCCTTGAAGGGGCGCCAGCGCAGCACCGAATCGGGCAGGAAGCCGGCCCTCGAAGGCTCCAGGTCCCACTTAATCTCCTCGGCGATCTGCATCGCGACGCGGCGCAGAACCTCGGCGTAAAGCTCGTAGGAGCCGCTCTCAATCTCGTGCTGGAGTTCAACGAAGCGGTCGAAAATAGCGTCCGCGTCCTCGATCTCAAAGCCGCTGCGCTTGGCCTCGGTGGCGAAGGCGGTCTTAACACCGGCCTCCCAATCGATCAGAGTTCCGTAGACATCGAAGGTGACCCATTTGGGTTTTTTGGGAAGTGGCATCGCGCTTAGTCTAGGTCGCGACGGCCAAGGGGCGCTCTCCGCTACCGTTCCGCATCGCTATGGACCTCCTCGAATATCAAGGCAAACAACTATTCGCGCGGCATGAAATCCCGGTTCCATCGGGAATTCCGGCTCGAACGGTCGACGAAGCATTGGCCGCAGCCGAAAAGATCGGTTACCCCTGCGTAGTCAAGGCGCAGGTCAAGATCGGCGGCCGCGGCAAGGCCGGCGGCGTCAAGGTGGCCGCCAACGCGGAAGAGGTGCGCGAGCACTCTGAGGCAATTCTTGGCATGGACATCAAGGGCTTCACGGTCTACGAACTTTGGATTGAAGAGGCCTCGGAGATCGAGGCTGAGTACTACGCGGCAATCGTCTTTGACCGTTCTGCCCGCGCGGCGCTGGTGATGCTCTCGACGCAGGGCGGGATGGACATCGAGCAGGTCTCGGAAGAGAACCCGGACGCAATCGCCACCCTTCACGTTGATCCGCTGCTCGGCTTCCAGCCGTTCGAAGCGCGCCGCCTCGCCTTCGAGGCTGGAATCGACGCCGACCTAATCCGCCCGATCGGCGACTTCCTCACCCGCCTCTACGAGACCTTCATCGCTGAGGAAGCGCTGCTGGTTGAGGTCAACCCGGTGATCATCACGCCGGAGCGCAAGGTCAGGGCGCTCGACTCGAAGGTCACGCTCGATCCCAGCGCGCTCTACCGACACGAAGAGAACGCAAAGCTTCGCGACCCAAGCGATGAGGACCCGCAAGAGCAGATGGCGCGCGACCGTGGCCTGACCTACGTCAAGCTCGATGGCGACATCGGCATCCTCGGCAACGGCGCCGGCCTCGTGATGAGCACGCTCGACGTCGTCGCTCAGTACGGCGGCGAGCCGGCCAACTTCCTTGACGCAGGCGGAGGCTCGAAGGCCGACGCGATCACCAGCGCGGTCGAAGTGATCTGCTCGAACGAGAAGGTCAAAGCCGTCCTCTTCAACATCTTCGGCGGGATCACGCGCTGCGATGAGGTAGCCAACGGGCTGATCGAAGCCTTTGCAACTGCGAAGCCGACGGTCCCATTTGTCGTCAGGCTCGACGGCACCAACGACGTCGAGGGGCGCAAAATTCTCGCCGACGCGAAGCTGCCCGGTGTGCACACGGCAGCGACCATGAACGAAGCGGCCGAGATGGTTGTCGCGCTGGCTAAGGGAGAATCAGTATGAGCGTTCTAGTGGGAACTGAAACTCGCCTCTGCGTCGCCGGCATCACCGGCAGCGAAGGCCGCTTCCACACGCTGAACAACCGCGATTACGGCACCAACGTCGTCAGCGGCGTCACTCCGGGCAAGGGCGGCCAGGACGTCGAGGGGATTCCCGTCTTCAACACCTTCCACGCTGCTGCTGAGGAGAGCGGCGCGAACACGGCGATGATCTTCGTGCCGCCGCCGTTTGCGGCCGACTCAATCCTTGAAGCTGCAGATGCTGGGATCGAGACGATCATTGCGATCACGGAAGGGATTCCCGCCCACGACGAGCTGCGCGTCTACACGCAGATCAAGCGGACGCCGAATGTTCGCCTGATCGGGCCGAACTGCCCCGGCGTGCTTTCGCCAGGCAAGGCCAACGTGGGAATCATTCCGGCCTCGTTCTTCAAGGAAGGCAACGTCGGTGTGATGTCGCGCTCCGGCACGCTGACCTACCAGATCGGCAACGAGCTGGCCCAGAAGGGCTTTGGCAACTCGTCGATCGTCGGGCTTGGCGGCGACCCAATTCCCGGCACGAGCTTCATCGACGTGCTTGAGATGTTCGAAAACGACGACCAGACCGAACTGATCGTGATGAGCGGCGAAATCGGCGGCGACGCCGAGGAGCTGGCCGCCGAATACATCGGCGAACACGTGACGAAGCCGGTCGTCGGCTACATCGCTGGCTTCACTGCCCCTCCCGGCAAGACAATGGGCCACGCCGGCGCAATCGTCTCCGGCTCAAAGGGAACTGCAGCAGCCAAGGCCGAGGCGCTCGAAGCAAAGGGCGTGCGCGTTGGGCGCACACCGACGCAGGTTGCTGAGATCGCAATCGAGATTCTCGGCGGCTGAATTATTCGCCAGCAGGTAGCGTCAGCCGGGCAATGAGCGACGAGCAGCCAGGCGACGTACGCGACACCCTCAGCGGGCTTGAGCGTCGGCTGCGCGAGATCGAGGGCGACCTGCGCAGCGGCGCGGCCGAGCCTGGCGCTGAAAAGGCCGCGGCAGGTGACTCGGGTAAGAACGGACCGGGCGATGGTGGCGGTGCTCGGCGGCGGCCCTCTGGGCTGCTGGTTGCCGGGCTCGGCGCGGCCGCGGTGCTGATCGTCGTGTTGGTCGCAGTCCTCGCGAGCTCTGACAGCAGCACACCGAATAGAAGCCCCGGCCCGTCGCAGATCGTGCTCGGCGCCGGCGTCACCGAGAGCGGCGCGGCGTCAGCAATTGCGAAGCTCGCCGGCGCTCGGCCAGCCCGCGGCGACGCCGCCGCTGAGGCTTGCGCCGGTTCGGCCGGAGCGGCGCTCGTGATCGTTCAGCCGGCGCCAAAGACGGTCGGCTGCGATGGGCTTAAGGCACTACTGACGATGACGGTTTCGGCAACCGGCCTCGCCCAACGCGGCGGCGCTAAGCGCTGCCTGCGCGCCAGCCAAGTAGCGGCGCAGCTGCGGCGCCCTGCGCGCGGCCTGACGGCCAAGCGAGCGGCGAGCGTGCTGACGGCGCGGCGCGGCGCCGGCGCGAAAGCCAAAGCAAGTGGCGCTTCCGTGGCGGCCAGCATCAACGCCCAGCGGCGTGCCGCCGCCGTCGCCGGCGGCAAATTCGACTCCACTAATCGCCTAAGCTTGGCGAGAGTCCGCGGCGCCAACGGCAGCTGCGTCGCGCCAACTGCAGCCGCGCTGCGCTCCGGCGCTTATCCGCTAAGCCTTCGCGTCGCCCTTCTTGCGCGCCCTGACAGCGCATCGAATGCCGCCGTGGTTGAGGCCGAGTCGACTCTGCGAAAGGCGCTCTCAGGGGCAGTTCCGGTCGAGGCAGCTATCCGCGGCGGCTAAGGATGGCGCACCAAAACAGACCGCTAGCGTAGATTCAAGACCATGGCTGACTCAATCTCATTCGCGCGCGGCGCGCCCTCACTCGACATCATCGACATCGAAGGCCTAAAGGCTTCGGCAGCTGAATCCTTCAGCGAGGATCCGGGCGGCGTAACCGCGTACGGCACGGCCGGCGGCTACGCGCCGCTGCGCAAGTGGATCGCTGACGGCCACGGCGTTGACGTAGACCAAGTGATCGTCACCAACGGTTCGATGCAGGCCGACGCTTTTCTATTCGACGCGCTCGTTCAGCCCGGTGACGCTGTCGTCGTTGAGCGGCCGACCTACGACCGCACGCTGCTCGGCCTGCTCGAGCGCGGCGCCGACGTGAAGATGATCGAACTGGAGCCCGACGGGATTGACACCGCCGCGCTGCGCGCAGAGCTCGAGGGTGGACTACGCCCACGCTTCGCGCACATCATTCCCAACTTCCAAAACCCGGCCGGCTACACGCTCAGCCAAGCCAAGCGCGAGGAACTACTCGCGCTTGCCTCCGAGTACGACTTTCTGATCTTTGAAGACGACCCGTACATCGAGATTCGCTTCACCGGTGAGCCGCTACCGACGATGCTCTCGCTCGACGGCGCCGATGGCGGCCACGTCGTCTACGCCTCGTCGTTCTCGAAGACGGTCTGCCCGGGAATCCGCGTCGGCTATCTCGTTGGCCCCTCGGCGCTGATCAAGGAGATCACGACGGCGGCGACCAATACATACATCTCGCCCGACATGGTGGCGCAGGGAATTGTCTACCAGTTCTGCATGTCCGGGCGGATCGAAGAGTCGGTCAAGACCGTCAGCGCGGCGCTGGCAGATCGCGTCGCAGCGCTAACCGCTGCGCTCGACGAGCACCTTCCTGAGGCGCAATACAACGCGCCGGAAGGTGGCTACTTCATGTGGGTTGAGCTACCGGAGGGAACCGACGTCGCAGCGCTCGAGCAGGCGGCGGCTGAGCGCGACGTCGTCTTCGTCAAGGGTGAGGACTTCGTGATCGAAGGCGCGACCAACCAGCTGCGCCTGGCCTACTCCGGCGTAACGCCGGCGCAGATCAGCGAAGGCATCGAGCGGCTTGCCGATGCCTACCGTTCGCTCTGATCAGCGGCCGTAGCGCTCGCTCGACATCACGAGATGCTCTGGGAGGGCCGTTCGCGATGGCGGTGAAGGATCTGCGATAACGGCGACCGTTTCGGCGACGCTGCGCGTTAGTGCGCAGCGCTCCCCCGCCTCGCTGAGCATCACGACCTCCTCGTCGTCTGAGCTGTCCAGAGTTCCTTTCAGACCCGGCGCGAAACCAGCGGCCTTGAGGTACTGGAGCAGATCCTCGGCCTCATTCTCGAAGCGCATTATCTCAACCTTGGCGCCGAGCGCGACATCGGCCAGCGGCACGCCCTGGTCGCGCGTTCCGCCGTCAATCGGGTGGCCATGTGGGCAGGTAGTGGCGTCGCCGATCGCGGCCAGCATCCGCTCTTCCAGCACCGGGCTCATCGCGTGCTCGAGCCGCTCGGCCTCCTCGTGAACCTCATCCCAGGGAATCCCGAGAACATCGGTTAGGAAGCGCTCGATCAAGCGGTGGCGGCGAACAATCTCGTGCGCCGTCTTGTCGCCGCTCTCGGTAAAAGAGATTGTCTTGTCGTCGGCGCGCTCGATGTACCCATCGGCCTCGAGTCGGCCGATCATCTCGTGCACCGTTGGAGGCGAGAGCTGCATCGCGCGGGCGACGTTGGCACCGGTCATCGGCAGCCCCGCTTCGCGCAGCCAAAAGATCGACTGCAGGTACTCCTCTTCCGCTTCGCTGGCCTCAGCTTTGGACATCGCTTCGATCTTATCGCGCAGCAGATAGGCTCGCGCAATGGAAATCGGACCCGGCACGCGGGCATTCATCACCGGCGGCTCACGCGGGATCGGCGCATCGCTGGCGCTGGCACTGGCCGAGCGCGGCGTGACAATCGGCCTCGCCGCGCGCTCGCTAGACCAACTCGAAGCTGTTTCGGCCTCGCTGCCCGGCGAGCATTACGCATACGAATGCGACGTTCGCTCCAGCGAGTCGGTCAAAGCGGCGATCGATCGCTTCGCCGAAGATGCAGGCGGTATCGAACTACTGGTCGCCAATGCCGGCATCACGCACTACGGGCCGTTCCGCGACGAGCCGCTCGAGAACGCGCTCGAGATGAGCGAAATTAACTGGCACGGCACGCTGCGGACCGTCCACTACGGCCTGCCTTACATGCTTGACCGCGCGCGCGGGCAGGTCGTTGTAATCAGCTCCGGCGCTGCGCTGCGCTCATTCCCTTGGGCCGCCGTCTACGGCGGCACGAAGGCGGCGCAGCGGCTCTTTGCCGAAGCGCTGCGCCACGAGCTGAGCGGCACCGGCGTCTCACTGACGACCGTCTACCCCGGTGAGATCGAAACGACGCTCCACGCTCACGAGCGTGACCGAATGCCGGATTGGTACCGCGGCAGCGACGCGGCCGACCCGTCGCAGCTGGCAGCGAAGATCATCGAAGCGGTAGAGGCAGACCAGCGCGCCGTCTACTTCCCGCCGATCGTTCGCCTACTGCAGCTCGTCCACAACGGAAGCCCCCGCGCCGGCGACGCAATGCTGCGCAGGCTGCGCGGCGGCACGGCCGCCCCACGCCGCGACTGACGTCAAGCCGCGCTGGCAAGGGTTCCGGCGGCGAGATTGCCGCTAGCGGCAGTGGAGCCTGCAGGTAGGCTGCAGCGATGCCAGACGATGCGCGGGCGGTGCTCGTAGCTCCTGACTCATTCAAAGGAACCTTCCGCGCTAGCGAGGTGGCCGCAGCGCTCGGCCGTGGGGTTGAATCGCTCGTCGCCACGCCCCCCGACCTGATGCCGGTCGCCGATGGCGGCGAAGGGACGCTCGAAGTGCTGCTGCTGGCACTGGGCGGCGAGACAGCAGGCGCTGAGGTAAACGACGCGCTGGGGCGACCGATCAAAGCCGGTTTCGGCCTGATCGAGGGCGGCTCTGCGGCAATCGTTGAAACCGCCCAAGCGATTGGCCTGCCGCTGATCAAGGAGAGCGAGCGCGACGCCGAAGCCGCCAGCTCCTATGGCGCCGGGCAGCTGATCGCTGCAGCGGCGCAAAGCGGCGCAGGCCGCGTGATCGTCGCCGTCGGCGGCAGCGCCAGCAGCGACGGCGGCGCCGGCGCGCTCGAGGCGATTGAGCAGGCCGGCGGCATCGGCGAGACGGAACTTGTCGTCTGCTGCGACGTCAACACGCCGTTTGAAAAGGCGGCCGAGCTCTTTGGGCCACAGAAAGGCGCCGATGCAGCGGCAGTTAAACGGTTGACAGCGCGCCTGAATGAGCTCGCTGCCTCATACCCGCGCGACCCGCGCGGCGTCGAGATGAGCGGCTGCGCAGGCGGACTCTCAGGCGCGCTCTGGGCGCAGTACGGCGCGGCCCTCGAACCGGGCGCAGGCTTCGTTCTCAGCGCCTTGAGCGCCGACCAGCGAATCCAAACTGCACGAGCCGTGATCGTCGGCGAAGGGCGCCTCGACCACACAACGCTGGAAGGGAAGATCGCGGCCGAGATCGCAGTCCGCGCGCGCCAGCTCGGCGTTCCTTGCTACGCCGTTGTCGGCAATAACGGGCTTGAGCCGATCGATCAGAGGATCCTCGACATTCAGGCCATCATTGAAGCCTCAACGCTTGAACGGATAGAACAGGCCGGCGCCGAAATTGCCGCGTACCTCTGAGCGCGCTGTGGGGTAACTAAGAGCCGATGGCCAACCGTTCACGATCAAATTTTCGCGGCTCAACGCCGCGACGCGCGACAGTTGTCGGTGCCGGCTCGTTTGGCACCGCGGTCGCGATCCTGCTGGTTCGAGCCGGCGTCCGAACAACGCTGCAGGCGCGCACCGCGGCACAGGCGGCCGAGCTGCAGCGCGACGGCGAGAACCGCGTCTACCTTCCGCAAGTGGCGCTGCCCCCTGAGCTGCGGATTGAAACATCGATCGATTCCCTGGAGCGCGCCGAGCTTGTTCTGCTCGCCGTCCCTTCAATCGCAATCGCCAACGTGATCGCCGAGCTGGGGCAGCGTGGACTTCACCCACGGACGCCGATCGTCTCGCTGGCGAAGGGGCTGGTCGCGCCGAGCGGAGCCGTCACAACGTCGATCAGCAGCGCGCTTTACGGCGCTCAGCGAGTGGCGGTAATCGGCGGGCCTGCGCACGCCGACGAGCTGGTTCACGATGGCGGCGCGCTGGTCGCCGCCTCGACCGACGAGCAACTGGCTGGAATGCTCGCGCACATCTTCACTCGCGGCGGCGTTATCTGCGAGATCTCAAACGACCCACTCGGCGTTGAGTACGCCGGCGCGGCAAAGAACGCTGCCGCGCTCGCTTCCGGCGCAACCGAAGCCCAGGGGCTGAACGCCGCAGGCGCCGCTGCCGGCCACATCTTCCAAGAGATTTGGCGCCTAGCGGAGAGTCAGGGTGGCAAGCCGGAATCGATGATCGGCCTCGCCGGCACAGGCGACCTGGTTGCGACGGCACTCTCCCCCGGCAGCCGCAACCGTCGCGCCGGTGAGCTGCTCGGCGCAGGTGTGCCAGCGGTAGAGATCCCAGAGCAGATTGGCCAAGCGGTTGAGGCGCTGGAGTCGGTGCCGATGCTGGCCAAGGCACTCGCCGACGCTGGCGTCGACGCGCCGGTAACGGCAGGGCTTAGCGCGCTGATCTCGGGCCAGCTCAGCGTTGACAGCTGGACTGCGCTGGTGCGCACCTCAGTGCCACCCCCGGCGCTCTGGCGCCGGCGTGTGCGGCCTGGCTTCTGGGCGCGCCTGCGTGCCCGGCTAAGCGGCAAGCGCTAAAACGAGCGCGCAGCCCGAGGGTTCAGCCGCCGCGCAGCGTCGTCAAGATCGCTTCGTAAACGCCGGCGCCATGAGCCTCTTCGGCAACGCGGACGTTGGCGTGCCCAGCCATCGCTTCGAGCAGCTGCGGGTCACGCTCCAATGCATTGGCGACAAACCAGAAACTGCCGACAGTCGTCGCAACGCGCAGATCCTCGCGCGAGTCACCGATCGCCACGCAATCCTCGGGCTTGTAGCCGCGCATCCGCTGGTGGGAGGCGACGGCGTGGGCCTTCGAAACGCCGCGTGGGCGCAGGTGGTACGCGTGCACCTCGGAAAGCCCGGCGAGCGCCGGTGAGCGGCGATGGACTGCGCCGTTGTCGGTCAGCTCAAGCTCCTCGTGGCCATTGTCGGCAAGGAAGTGGTCTGCCGCATTGGTGTCGATCAGGCCACGGAGCAGGTGTGAAACCTCACGATCCTTATGCCACGGGTCGTGAACCTCAAGGCAGCCGGAGTACTCCTCGAGCAGTAGCGCGGGAGCGCCGCTGTCTTCGATCTGCTGGTGGATCGTGCGCTCGTCGGGCTGCCAAGTACCGGTCAGCCAATAGGTCTCGCCTTCCATCACAACGCCAGCGCCAGTCTCGAAGATGCAGCAGCCTTGGCCGAACAGGCGGGCGTCCTCGATCGCCGTTGAGCGGCGACGGCCGGACATCACAACGACCTCAATCTCGGAGCGCAGGCAGGCCTCTATCGCTTTCGCTCCGAGCGGCGCGACCTCACCGTCAGGACCGGCGAAAAGTCCGCCGCCGGGGCCGAGCAAGGTGCCATCCATGTCAACGTATGCGCAGCGCACCTGATCGAGGGTAGCCATCACGCATAACATCAACCCCGTGAGCACAGTTCGCACTACCGAGCCTTGGAGCGCGATGCTGGACGCAGGCCGCGCCGACGGCCGCTTGGTGCGCGAAGCATTCGAAGGTTCGCGCGTCGCAAGGAGCGCCGCGATCCCGGCCGATCTTCAGCCGAAGCTGCTCGCCGGCCTGCAAGCGGCGGGGATTGAGCAGTTGTATAGCCACCAGCTCGAGGCGCTCGAGGCGGCCTGGCAGGGGACGACGATCGTCACGACCGGCACGGCCTCAGGCAAGTCGCTCTGCTTCCAGCTGCCGACGCTTGAGGTGCTCTGCAGCGACGCTCACGCACGGGCGCTCTACCTCTACCCGACTAAGGCCTTGGCGCAGGATCAAGCCCGCTCGATCGCTCGCTTCGGCCTGACCGACGAGGTGCGTCCAGCGATCTACGACGGCGACACCGCGCGCGAGCAGCGCTCGGCGATCCGCAAGCGCTCAAACTTGATTCTCACCAACCCCGACATGCTGCACGTTGGAATCCTCCCCAACCACCAAGCTTGGGGCGACTTCTTTGCCAACCTCGCCGTCGTGGTTATCGACGAAGCGCACGTCTACCGCGGCGTCTTCGGCTCGCACGTAGCCAACGTGCTGCGCCGCCTGCGGCGGGTCGCGCGCGCCTACGGCACCGAGCCACGCTTCCTGCTTGCCAGCGCGACGATCGCCAACCCTGTCGAGCTAGCCGAGCGGCTGACCGGCCTCGCGCCGGTTGCGCTAGTCGATGACGATGGCGCGCCCGGCGCGCAGCGGCAGATCGCGATCTGGAACCCGCCGATAGAGGATGAGGTTCTGCAGACGAGGCGCAGCCCGCTAAGCGAAGCGGCATCGATCGTCGCGGCGCTCGTTCGCGCCGACGCGCGGACAATCTGCTTCATCAAGTCGCGCAAGGGCGCTGAGCTGGTCGCGAAGATGGCGGCCGATCAGCTGCGACGACGGGGCGACGGGGAAATGGCCGACCGAGTCGCCGCATACCGCGCTGGCTATACGCCCCAGCAACGCCGCGATCTCGAACAGAAGCTCGTCAGCGGTGAGCTACTGGCAGTCGTCACGACCGACGCGCTGGAGCTCGGGATCGACATTGGCCAGCTCGACGCTGCTCTCTGCATTACCTTCCCCGGCACGGTCGCTTCGCTGCGCCAGATGTGGGGGCGGGCAGGGCGCCGTGGCCGCGGACTGGCCGTTTATGTGGCCGGCGACGACGCGCTCGATCAGTTCTTCTGCCGCCACCCAGACGAATTCCTGGACCGGCCGGTCGAAGCGGCGATTCTCGAATACGAGAACGAGCAGATCCACTTGAGCCACCTCACTTGCGCCGCTCACGAAGGGCCGATCAACCCTGACGATGACGCTGAGATCCTCGGCCCGCGCGTGCGGGCCCACTGTGAGGCGCTGGTCGCCAGCGGCGTGCTTGTCGAGCGGCGCGGCAGCTTCACGCTGCGCGCTCCTGAGGACTTCCCCGCCGCGCGGGTTTCGCTCCGCTCGGCCTCACCCGATTCGATCAGCGTGATCGACGTCAAGCAAGGTGAGCTGATCGGAACGGTCGAAGCGGCGCGCGCCTGCTCAACAATTCACGACGGCGCGATCTACCTTCACATGGGCCGCTCCTATTCGGTCAGCGCGCTCGATCTGGAGCGGCGTGAGGCGCTGGTCGAACCGTTCACTGGTGACTGGTTCACACAGCCGAAGAAGGAGACCGAGACGGTGATCGAAGCGCTGCTCGACCGCCGCGAAACGCTCGGCGTGCAGCTCAGCTTCGGCCGCGTCATTGTCAGTGATCAGGTGCTCGCATACCAGCGCAAGCGGTTGCCGAGCAACGAGGTGATCGACCTCAACTCGCTGGCGCTCCCGAAGACGCAGTTCTCAACCCAGGCGCTCTGGTTTGAAACCGGCTCGCTCAGTGATCAGTTGCCGCTCGACGTCCTGCTCGGTGCGCTGCACGCCACCGAGCACGCTCAGATAGCCGTTCTGCCGCTGCTGGCGATGTGCGACCGCTGGGACATCGGCGGGCTTTCAACCAACGCCCACGTGCAGACAGGCGGCCCGACGATCTTCATCTACGACGGACACCCCGGCGGCGTTGGGATCACGCGCCAAGGCTTCCTCAACTTCGAGCAGCTCGTTGGCGATGCCCAGCGGTTGATTGCCGAGTGCCCATGCGCCGAGGGCTGCCCTTCCTGCGTGCAATCTCCAAAGTGCGGCAATCTAAACGAGCCGCTGCACAAGGCGGCTGCGCTCGAGCTACTTGAAATGATGCTCGCTGCTGGCCAGTGATCAGCCAGATTGAGCCCTGCAAGCGAGCGTTCAGTTTTTCGAACTGCGCGTCGAAAGGGTCCCTTCACGCGTTTACAACTCAATGAACCGACTTCTGCTCATATCACTGCTGGCCTCTGCCACGATCTCTTTCAGCGCTGGCACAGCGCTCGCCGACACCGGCGGCACCTCACCAGATCCAGCCCCCGGCGAATCTACTGGTGGCGTGAGCTACGGAGCGCCGCTGGCGACTCTGCCCGGCAAACCACGCTTGGCCTCGCAGCGGCTGGCAAACAAGTCGATCAATTACAACCAACACGGCTCACTCGTGGTTCGAATCAACCGCTCCAAAGCGACTACCGCAGACCTAGCCGTGGCGATCGCCCGCAGCGGAGCCAAGACTCAGACGCTCGCGCGCCGACAGATTGCAGCGAACCGGACTCAGACACTTCAGCTACCCGTACTTGCGGCGGGGACATACCGAGTCACCGTCACCGTTTACGGATCGTCGGCGAAGGAGACAATCCGTGGCGGTGTCCTCGCTCTCGTCGTCAAGCCAAAGGTCGTCGCGAAACCAATTCCTAAGCCAGTAACGCCGACCCCGCCGGCGCCAGCATCGGGCGTATTCCCGGTCCGTGGCGCTTACACGTTCGGTGGTGACGGTGCTCGTTTTGGCGCTGGGCGAACCGGCCACACGCATGAGGGCCAGGACATCGTCGGCAACTCCGGCCTGCCAATTGTCGCGCCGCTGGCGGGCGAAATCCGCTACGTCGACTACCAGGCATCAGGCGCCGGGCGTTACATCATTCTGCGCGCGGACAACGGCTGGGACATGATGTTTGCTCACTGCCAAATCGCATCCGCGGCGGTAAAAGCGGGCCAATCCGTGAAGGCGGGCCAGCGGCTCTGCCTGCTCGGCTCAACCGGCGACTCAAGCGGCCCACACCTTCACTTCGAGCTCTGGCCACACGGCTGGCGCGATAGCCCTGGAACGGAGCCGATCGACCCGCTGCCGCAGTTGAAGAAGTGGGCAGCTAGCTAGCTAGCCCAGCAGCTACAGCTCGCAGCCAGCAATCGAACCTTTGAACCAGCGCAGCGCTAACTGGTCAACACAATCCGTAAGCTTTGCGCTGGCATCAGTGCCAACCACTTGAAGCGGACCAGATCATCTTCGACCAGCTATTCCAGCCCTACCCGCTCGGTGAGCTCGAACTCCCGAACCGCCTCGTGATGGCGCCGCTGACGCGGATGCGCGCAGATGCCGATGGCGTGATGGGCGAGCTGAACGCCAAGTACTACGCGCAGCGAGCAACAGCGGGCCTGATAATCGCCGAGGGCTCTTTCCCCCACTCGTCTGGCAAGTCATACCCCGGCCAGCCGGGGATCGAAACGGGCGCGCAGATCGCCGGCTGGCGGCTCGTAACCGACGCCGTCCATGGCGCCGGTGGCAGGATCTTTCTCCAGCTGATGCACGGCGGCAGGATCGGCCACGAACAGATCACGCCGGGCGGAGGGCGGCCGGTAGCGCCAAGCGCCCTCAGGCCGCAAGGCAATGCCCGAATTGCCGGCGGGAAGATCCCCTTCGACGAGCCGCGGGAGCTCCAGTCCGAAGAGATCGCAGAGCTGCACGAGCAGTTCGCGCAGGGCGCGCAGAACGCGATTGAAGCCGGCTTCGACGGCGTCGAGCTGCACGGCGCAAACGGCTACCTGCTGCATCAGTTCCTCTCCGGCGTGACCAACCTTCGCAGCGACGAATACGGCGGCGATGCTGCGAAGCGCTGCCGCTTTGTTGTCGACATCGCGCAGCTCGTCGCTGAGCGGATTGGCGCAGCGCGCGTCGGCATCAGGCTTAGTCCCGACCAGAACGTCAATGACATCTCGGAGAACGATGCAGTGATTCTCTATCCGCAGCTGCTCGGCGAGCTGAACAAGGTTGGCCTTGGCTACCTACACATGATGGAGACGCCGCCCGACGCCGGCTGGTCGTCGGTTGCGATCGCGCGCAAAGCCTGGAACGGCACGTTGCTCGTTAACTCCAACTTCGAGGTTGACTGGCCGCTCGAGCTGGCTGACGAGATCATCGCTGAAGGCCGTGCCGATCTGATCTGTTACGGGCGCCGTTTCATCTCCAACCCCGATCTGGTCGAACGGATCCGATCCGGCGCGCCGATCGCTGAGGCCGACTTTCGAACCTTCTACGGCGGCGGCGCCGAGGGATACACCGACTACCCGGCGCTAACCGAACTGGCCAGCGGAGGATAAGCGCGCGCAATGGCTCGACTTCCATTCCCCGAGCGCGATTCGCTCTCGCCCGATACCCAGCGCGCGCTCGCTTCGCTGCCCGATCTAGGCATCTTCCGCTTGCTCTCTATAGCCGACGACGCGTTCCCGAAGTTCATCGCCCTGACCGGCGGCCTCTGGAACAAAGCCGAGCTCTCGTCGCGCCGACGCGAGCTCGTAATACTGCTCGTAGCGCGGCTCCTGGACTGCGAATACGAGTGGTTTCAGCACGTCGAGGTGGCGAAGATCTGCGCGATCAGCGAGCAGGAGATAGCGGCGATCGACGCGCTCGAGCTAGCCAGTTTCAGCGACGGCGAGCAGGCAATCCTGCAGCTTGCGCAAGTCACGCTGGAGCGCGGGCGCCCGTCCGAGGATCAGTTGGCGGCAGCGCGCGAGGCACTAAGCGACCGTGAAGTTATTGAGCTTCAGCTTGTTGTGGCGATCTACTCCGGCCTAGCGGCGGTGATGGCAGGGCTCGATCTTGAGCTCGATCAGCGCAGCGGAGCGCACGAACTAACAGCCAACGAGCGCGGCCCGCGGCTCGGCGAGTAACTGCAAGCAACCGGCCCCAGTGACTATTGGTCGCCGCCCGCGATACCCTGCCTTCCGCGGCGAGATAGCTCAGCTGGTAGAGCACACGACTGAAAATCGTGGTGTCCCGGGTTCGAGTCCCGGTCTCGCCATCAGGACAATGCCTGACGTTGCTCCGCTCCGCGGCAGATCGCCGTCGATGAAATAGTTGTTGGCGCCGTCAGCAGCACAGCGGCGCCTGCGGGCAGGATAAAACCTAGGCTGCGCCACGCCCTACTACTCTCACTACACGGCCTTTCCATTCGGGACGTCCCGAAGGCAAGGTCAATTAGCCATGGCTGAACGCAATGACATCCGGAACGTCGCGATTATCGCGCACGTTGACCACGGCAAAACGACGCTCGTCGACGCGATGCTGCAGCAGTCTGGGGCCTTCCGCAAGGGTGCCGCCGTTACAGACCGCGTGATGGATTCGATGGACCTGGAGCGCGAGAAGGGGATCACGATTCTCGCTAAGAACGCCTCAATCCCCTACGAAGGCGTGAAGCTGAACATCATTGACACGCCGGGCCACGCCGACTTTGGCGGCGAGGTCGAGCGCGGACTCTTCATGGTTGACGGCGTGCTGCTGCTGGTTGACGCCAGTGAAGGTCCGTTGCCGCAGACTCGCTTCGTGTTGCGCAAGGCGCTCGAGGCAAAGCTGCCAGTGATTCTCGTCGTCAACAAGATCGACCGCCCCGATGCCCGCGTCGCTGAGGTCGTGCACGAAGTTG
>Ga0194055_10002192_pt1 | contig 15568 bp, 13 predicted proteins | sample SepL449m_MetaG_FD_155482 | JGI IMG/M metagenome (GOLD analysis project Ga0194055, IMG submission 155482) | Anoxic zone freshwater microbial communities from boreal shield lake in IISD Experimental Lakes Area, Ontario, Canada - Sep2016-L442-9m | ecosystem: Environmental > Aquatic > Freshwater >... | reverse complement strand
ATAAAGGGCAGGTAACAGCCGATGTTACTAGCGGCGGATATCAGGTATGGGGTCGAACAACGACGAATTCTGTGTACACCTGGAGATCAGGAGTTGGTATGACGGCGTCGGGAAATCTTGTATACGCTGTTGGCCCTTCGCTTACTGCAGCAACACTGGCGCAATCTCTAAAGCTTGCCGGTGCCACCGTAGCGCTGCAATTAGATATTAACCAGTTCTGGGTTCGTTTCGCTACCTTTACCCCGGCAACTCCGGGAGCCTACAATTCAGAAAGCATTCTAAACACTTTGCAAAATGGTGGGCCTCAATATTTACATGGATACAACAAAGACTTCTTCTATCTTATGATGCGTCCTCCGATCACACATAAAGCCAACTAATATTTCTTTACATGAGTATGAATAATTTTGATTTTTTGGATGCTTAGTTTTAAAAATATTTCTAAACTAAATATACTATCTATTCTGATACTGAGTGATTAATTTTCTTTGAAAAGATAAATAATTAATGTATAACTATAAGCAGAATGAAGTTACAAACAAGATTTATATTGTTACTGCTATTTGTTTTCTTATCAGTAGGTGGAATTGTAATGCTACAACGATACTTTGATGTGCAGCGCTCCCAGAGCTTGCTCACGTCCGAGCTGAAAACCAAAAAAACATTACTAAGCAAAGACCTGGCATTTGAGGGTAAAACATTTGAAGCTCTCCAGACAGACTATTCCTTTTGGGATAACATGGTTTCACTGGCAAAAGATAACCCTAAAAATCTTAATACTAAAAACCTTGAATTCGCTCACCAAAATATCGACACTGCCTTGCCTACTTTCGGTGCAGATAATGCATGGGTATACAGCACTAGTGGCGAGTTAGTATACTCTGCTAAAAAAGATGCAAATTTTGCAATTAATACTGTGCCTGTTTCAAAACCTTATTTCCTAAGCCTTGATAAAAATAAATATCTCCACTATTACGTACAAACTACGCAGGGAACTATGGAAATTAGATCAGCAACTTTAGTACCCGGGAATGATCCGAATCATAACGACAGTGCCAGTGGTTACTGGATTATTGGGCGACTTCTAGGAAATGAATTTATAGCTTCAATAGACGATCTGACGCAAAGTAAAAACGTACTAAAAGATGCGGCGGCAGCTCACGAAGACAGTCGTACCGCTGACTCAGTAACTTTTAGCGCACCCCTCCAAGACTGGGACGACAAAACAGTGCAATATCTGGCATCGACAACCAAGGTAAATTCTATTGGAGAGCTGAATGCTTTGTATAAAAAAGAACTTATAGTTGTAGGACTACTTGGTCTCGGTATTGTCATTATTATCTCGTTTACACTTTGGCTCATAATCCTAAAACCGCTAAAGAAGATAACCGATAGTGTCAGGAATCAAGATCCACGATCTATAGATAAAATGGCAACCACTAAGACGCAATTCGGTGACCTCGCTGCAACTATCCAAGGCTTCTTTGAGCAAAAAGAGGAATTAGAAAAAATATCAAAGGATATGGAAACTGTTAACGAAGAATTACGGAAAAAAGATTCTGTTAAAGATGACTTTATCTCTATGCTTTCCCATCAACTAGGTACCCCCTTGAGTGCAATGGAAGGCTTTTTGACCCTTATTGTTCAAGGTTTCTACGGTGAAGCAAATGAAAAAATAATGTCTGCAGTCCAAAAAACATTAACGAGAACTAGGAATATGAAAACGCTGGTTTTTGATCTACTTAACGTAAGCCGAATGAATGCAGGGCAATTTGTTATAGAAACATCTGAGGTAAATATGAACTCACTTGTCAAAGATCAAGTGGACGAATTATCGGTAGCAGCAAATGAAAAAAATATAACCTTAACCTACCACGAGCCAGAAACGCAAATACCTATGATGCACCTTGATGAGGCAAAAACTCGCCAGGCAGTACTCAACCTTATCAATAATGCCATATACTACACACAAAAAAACGGAGTCGTAGACGTATTTCTTTCGCAAGCAAATGATGAAGTAGAGTTTAAGGTCATAGATACCGGCATCGGAGTTCCCGAAGAGGCAAAAGATAAATTATTTACAAAATTCTTCCGCGCAGATAACGCTAAGGAACAGAGTCCAAATGGAACTGGAATAGGACTCTATCTCGTTAAACGTGTCGTAAATGATCAAAACGGAAGAACTATTTTTTCCTCAGAGGCAGGCAAGGGTTCAATATTTGGTTTTCGTTTACCGCTCAATGCCAACAAAAAGTCAGACGTTCCTTCGAGTGAACAGAAGACACCTGAAACTTCAACTAAAGTTGAAGTAAAGGTAAAAACCGACGAACCAGTTTAGTAAGTTACTTTTTTCGCCAAATTTGAAATGAAAAAGAGATGTTATTTTCTTTTTGTTTTGGCGTTTCGCTAAGCAAAATGAAATTATTACTAAAAATTGGGAAAAACTTCGTGCAAGAAAAATCTGTATCAAGTTGGGTTAGGTATAGTTGATCAGCAAACGGTAGTGTCTGTTCGTACAGCAGTGCGCCACCTACTACCCATATAGTTTCGTTGGAATGCTCTTGGATGAACGAATTGAGGTTATTTGCGCGGCTAAAGCCTTCTCGTAAATTATCGACCTGATGGGTGAGAACAAAGTTATTGCAGCCTTCAAAAGGGTGTACGAGCTCGTCATAGACACGTTTGCCCATGATTACAATAGATCCTTTTATCTGCGCTCTAAAGTAATGACTATCCCTTGGAAGCTTCCAAGGGATACCTTCGTCGTTGGCTATCCCGCGGCGAATATCGATAGCTGCAATTAAATTAATCATATGACTATAATAACAAACAACTTATTTGTACGTGAGAGTTCGTTAATCTGAATAGGTTTGGGTATACGAATTATTGCTCTACGGTGACTGCCGAATCGGGAATACCTAGTTTTTTCGCCAGAGTGCTTCGTTGCCACTCTTGAACCTTTTCAAGTCCACGTCTATCTGTAACTTCCATCACTGCGCCTATTTCAACAATTGGATCATCTTGATCCCATAAAACTATTGGCACTACTAATCCATGTTTGATAATATCTGTAGTTCCGCTTGCTACCTTACCCATGACTATTCGTTCAGGCGCATGGTTATCACCGTACGTCACTTTGTCTGTACTGCCAGTAAATGCAACGTGAAGATACCTGCCAAGCGCGTGACGGCCTAATCTTCTTGCAAGTTGTTGTGGACTCACTTCAAGCCATTCTTTAATCTCATTCTTCATTCTATGATTATTAGCATTAATAAGTTGGTCAATATTAATAGTAGGTGCAGCAAGATTCTGTGCTCTTTTTTCTTCTTGTGTTTTTTTAAAACTATCTGAAAGATTCATTATTGTTTTAGTTCGAGGGAAGCTTAAAAAAACATTGCCAAGTTTCTGTGTAACTTCAGAGGCAGCCATACCAAAGGCTTGCACCGTTGTTACTCCACGACTGATAATAAGGCCATTGTCTTTTTCCCATTTATCGTGCTTTGTTGCCCCAACCCAAGCTGCATCATAGAGTGCGATATCTACCATTTGTTGGTGGGTAGTAAGGCTGAACAAATGCTTACCTTCTTTACGTCGTTGTTCCGCGATACTCACAAATGTTTTTTGCTTGTCAAGCGCCTCCTTTATAGCGGGGTAGAGGCGTGGTGAGGCGACTGAAGAGAGGATATCTATCTCTTCGAAAGTCGTAGGAGCAGGAGACAGATGGGTATGCTCAACTCTTTGTGATGGATTTGCGGCTACATCAAATGGAACGGCAGTAAAAAGTCCGTCACTGCCACTAATGTGCTTTAGTGTTGTTTCCGCTAACGCATCATGAATATCTTTGCGATCTTGATAGTTTAATGACTCATAGTCAAATGAATGAAATGCTTCTTTAATCATGAATGATAGTATAGCAAAAATGCAGGACGCAGCTTAATATATCGTGAGCTTTGTGGACGAAGTTGCTGTTCCACTAGGACTTGTGACAACTAAATATCCTGTTTTAGAACCAGCGGGGACCGTAAAGGTTATTGCAGTAGCTGTCTTGGTGAAAGAAGAGATATTGACACCGTTAAGCGTGACTCCCGTAACTCCAAGGAGTGTTGTCCCGCGAATTGTTACGTTTTTTCCAACATGCTGTTTAGCTACAGATAATGAAGAAATAAGAGGGGCAGGGACCGTAACCAGACCACTTGAAATCGCAGTGCCACTCGGTGTTGTGACAACTAAATTACCCGTTGTAGCCGCTACTGGAATAGTTACGACTACTGCTGTGGCTTTTTTGCTCACTATAGCCAGTGAAAGGCCGTTAAGCTTGACAGAAGAAGTATTCAAAAGGTTTGTGCCTTTAATCGTGACATTACGAGTCAGTACAGGATTTGGCACAGTTAATGAGCTGATAGAAGGCGCCGGGACCGGGTTAAGAGTAAAGTTCGTCGTTGATGTTACTGAACCATTTGGGGTAGTTACTTTTAGCAGGCCTGTTTGAGCGTAGGAAGGAACCGTAACAATAATTTGTGTGGCATTTTTTTTCACGAATGTTGAAGTACTTCGACCATTGAATGAAACAGAAGACGCATTGCTCAAATTCGTTCCATTAATAGTGACCTGACCACCTACTCCTGCGCTTGCAGTGAAACTAGAAATAGTAGGCGTTAAGACTGGGGGTGGAGTTGATCCTCTTTTAACAAAATAGGCTGACCCGTGAGCAACTTTAGCTGAGGATGCAGAAAGAGGAGAATTAATGCTTGCCGCTTTAACTACTGCACTTAGTCGCGCACTACTCGTAGGAGCTGGAGCCGTAAGCGCCGGTGCACCCACAAAAATATTCGAACTATCGAGCATACTTACTGAAAAACCGAAATCATCATCTTGAAAAGGAGTTGGTTCGAAAATTTCTGACTGCTGCGTCCAAGTTCCATCTGGATTGGCACCAAAAATGTACGCTGCACCAGCATATGGTAAGCCATTTACTGTTTTCTGTGGTGCGCCTATTAAAGCTGTTTGCCCATCCTGTGACAAAGAAACTGAATATCCAAAGCCAGCCATCGTCGTCGCATCATTAGCAAATAATTGCGTAGAGTTGACCCAGCCATTTGGCGTGTTACTAAAGATAAAAACAGTTCCCGAAGTTGGGGGAATTATTTCACCATTACTACTCGGCACAGTTTCGCTGGGGTTTCCAACGATAAGCACATTGGCATCGGAAGAGAGTGCTAAACTGAATCCAAAACCATTATCCGGTGCACCTGGAACACTCGTTGGTGATTCAATTACATTATTTTCATTAATTATGTGCTCACCAGAGCCCCATCCGCTAGTGGGCTGAAGATATTCATAAACCTTACCTTGACTCATAGCACTTAGGTAAGCTTTTGTTCCGTCTTGTGATATTGTAGCCGCCCATCCAAAAACTCCATTTACTGCTGGATCCCCAGGAAGTAGAATTTGGTTTTCGGTTATAGGACTGGGGGCGGAGCCCCATCCATTAATTGGTTCATTAAAAACATAGCCCTCACCAGAATAACTCATGCCGTTTACTATTTTGTATTGTGCCGTTACGAGAATTGTTGCCTCATCTCTCGATTGTGATACTGACCAACCAAACATATCTCCTGGCAATACATCACTACCATTTAATTCGGCGGCTTGTGCAGTTGTGGCATTCGAAGCCCATCCTCCTGATGGCCGAGAAAATACATAAGCTTTCCCTTTACCAGTAGCGGTAAAAGTACCATACGGGACATAATCTGCCGCTCCAACTACTACTTGGGTTCCATTTGGACTCATTGAAGTTGATACTCCTAAACGGGAATACTGTCCCCCATCTGTTGGAGTAAGCGTTGTTGCGAGGGACCAGCCGGTACCATTATTTACAAATACGTAAGCAGCTCCAGATAAAGCCTTGGAACCATTAGAATACATTGGCGCCCCTACTACAGCAGTTAGACCGTCCGAAGAGACTGAAACTGAAGAACCAAAACTATCACCCTGTTGTGGGTTAGGATCCTGGAATTGAGTACTGGTAACTTCAGGACTGGCTGCTTGCGCAAACATGGGAGTTAAAATAGAGGTGCCAAGGACCAGGCTCACGAACAGAAAACTAAAGAGTTTAATACTATTATTTATTTTTTCTTTGTACGTCATTATGTTTAATCGTGACATTGTGCCTCGCTTTTTTACATTTTAAATTAACTGGTATCTCCATTACTGATTGTACTCCTAAATAAAGTATTAGCACAAGAAGTATAATTCTATTTCAGATCTATCGAATAACCAGGGAAATAATCAAAACGGGAATGCTCATCATCCACGCCCATTTCTTGAAGTGTTTGCTTAAATGCTTCAACCATAGGCTCCGGACCTGAAACATAGAAAATAGGTTTCACGAAACGCATTGCTGCTTTTTTAAGATCTTCTTTTGTAATAAATCTTTCTCCAAAAAAATATTCGATTTCAAGGCCCGGATTCGCACTTTTTATAAATTCAAGTTCATCTTTAAAAGTTGTAAGCTCCGGGCTTCTGTTTGCATACAGCAGAGTTATATTCATCGGAATAGAACGAGCCTGGAGATCCTTAAGAATTGCCCTGAAGGGCGTAATACCTATACCACCGGCTACAAAAATAATATTTTCGTGAACCGTATCTAGGATAAAATCTCCTTCTGGAGTATCTGCCGTAATTTCTTCTCCAGGTTGCAAAGCAAGAAGTGCTTTTTTAAAACTACTTCCTTTTTCAGGAGTAATTCGTGTTGTTAAGTGGATTTCTTTTTCTGAAGGAGCCGATGAAATACTAAACCAACGCTTTCCACCTCGATCATCCATTGGCTCATGTGGTAGTGTGTATTGCATAAATTGCCCAGCTCTCCAACTGATGTTGTTTTCATTGGCAAACACAAACGTATAGCACTCATCATTTTCATTTATCTTTCTAAGCAATGAAAGTTTCATATTACTTATAATACCCGATATTTATCTTCACCAGTAGTTAACATATTTATAATTGAAGCTACACCCATATCGCTCGCGATACTATTGGCAATATGAGTATTATAAGCGGTGTGATCATTTGGATTGAACCAAACGCTCAAGGGAAGCTTATTGAAGGCTTCACTGGGCGCAGGACAATCAACAGCGGCTCGAAGTGTTCCTTCTTGTAGGCGCTTCAAAAGTGGTTCATATTCTACAACCGAAGGAGAAACACATATAAAAAGACAATCATTCTTAAGTTTGCTAATTATTTCTGAATTAAAAATTTTTCCAGAGCTATCTGGAATTGCAACAAACATGACGTCAGCCTTAGAGCAAAGATCGGTCAACGTCGTAAAGGTCGCATTCATTTCTTCTTTTTCAGTTCGACTGTGATACAAAACTTCTTTTGGAGAAAAGGCATTAACCATTTTTGCTATTTTTGTGCCTATATTACCAGCTCCAACAATCCCAATTGTTGCACCCTGAAGCGAACGGGTTGATTCAAATTTTTTCTCACCAGTTCGGCCTAATTCAAATAAATTTCGTTGCATAGATAGGCTCGTCGCAAGAGCAAATTCAGCAACCGCAAGAGCATTAGCCCCGGGTGCGTCTGCAATCATGATTCCTTTTGCTTGTGCTGTTTTCCAGCCTGGTATAAAAGATTTATAGTCAGCTCCAGTGAAGGCAATTGCTTTTAACTCATTTGTCGTTGACAATACTTCATCAGTTACCAATTCGATACCTCCTAAAATATAGCCTACCTTTCCGCGAAGAGCTTCAATAAGTTGGTCACTTGTTGCAGTGGGAGTGTTAAGCCGTTCAACTTCATAACCAGCATTTTTGAGTGTTTCGATATGTGTATCGAAAATAAAAAGTGAATCTGTTACAAGAATTTTTTGCATATGCTTAGTATTCTACACACAATAAAAAGTAGTGACCAGCTAATTTACCAGGAATTGCTGAGATTTGAAGTAGCCGATTGCCATGTTGATTGCTGAAGAATCTCATTGCAGGTTGCTGTATCGGCAGGCTTAGGAAAATAGTTCGGTTCATAGAAGCATTCGTGGCCGTAGCTTACACTAATCTTTGGTCTCGTTGCTATTTTAGCTTGAATTTGGGTTAAACATGAATCTTTAAAGACAGCACACGTTGGCCCAATTTCCTCATAGGATTTTATTGCTGCCTGATCATTAATTTCAACACTAAGTGCTACGCCCAATGAAAGAGTAGTATTGTGTCCGATCGATTGTTGATCAAACATAAAATTTCCTGCCGAATATTGAATTAAGCGTCCTTTATAGTTTTCGCTATTTTGAATAACGTGCGGATGAGTGGCAAGCACTACATCAGCACCGGCATCAATCATACGATGATATGTTTCAACTTTAACGTCTTCAGCAATTGGCCGATACTCTACTCCCATGTGCGGCATTACTATGACGGGCATTACTTCAGAGAATTTCTTTATAGCTGAAAGTTCAGCATCTGTTGGAACCGTATCTACGACAAGCATGTAGCCGCACATCGCAATTGGAATTTGTATATTTTTTGTTACAGCTCCCGTTAATTTTGCATTCATAGCAATAACCTCACAGGAATTGGGAGTATCGGTAATATCGTAGGTACCAAAATATTGAATCCCTGCATTCTCAAGATTTAGTCTTGTTTCCGCCTCTCCTGTAGTTCCACGATTATCGAATGAATGGTTATTAGCAAGCGTAAAAGCATTAAACCATTTTTTGGCTTCGGATAGATATTCAGGACGACAATTAAATTTCAAATGGTCTACCTGTGTTTGATAAGGAATGTCTGTCGTAGTGACAGGACATTCTAGATCTCCTATCCAATTATCATATTTATTTCGCACATCTGTCGTGAGACCAGAAAAGGGAAAGGCGTACTTCAGCGGTGAACGATTAGCAAAATATTCTATACCTCTGCCCCAGAATACTTCTCCGACAAATAACATTGATGATGTTATTTTTTGTTGCACAGCTGGAGCAATAACTGTCTGAGTTTGCGACTTCTGTACAGCAACAACTTTTGGTTTGTTTGGTATAAAAATTAGCACGCCAGCTCCTAAAAAGAAGACAACTAATCCGCTAAAGAAAAATACTTTTGATCTGGTTGTCTGAAGGTAATTAGCTTTATGTCTTGATTGCATAGAAACCTGAAGAGTGACGCACTATTTTTTACGTTTATTTAAGATATCCGAAGATGCTGAGAATAACTTGAAAAGTGGCCCCGTTTTTTTCATCAAATCTGAGTATTGTGACGCCTTGTGAGTGAATTCCTCGATATTAGATGTAGTTCTCATTATGGACCGTTGAATTTTAATACCATTAATAAGTACCACGATTGCGAGCACTAGAAAGATAAAGAGTGCCGTACTCAAAAAAATCAATAGAATTTTTTCCGAACCATTAAGTCCTTGCATACGACTGACTATATACCCGAACTAGTTACGCAACAATACCTATTGAAAAAAAACTCTGCTCGCTATACGCTTTATTTTATCAAGTAAAAATACATGCCGAGGAATTATGAGCGAAACATTACGAAATGAAGTTACTGAAAAACCTAAATTAGATAGTTTTGATTACGAGAAAATGTTGCTCTCCAGGGAACAAATATTTAGCATGATTCCTTCGGCTCTTGAAGGGCATAACAGATTAATTTCATTATCGGATAGTATTCAATTTAACCATGACTGTATTAGCGAAGAAGATCTTGCCGGCGAATTAGATAAATGGCTCACTATGGACAAATTAGATTTTATTAAAGCAACCCAAGAATTTAGCCCCGATATTGGTTATCAGCTTGTTGCTTCACCCAATGTCAGCATAAATCGAATAGATTTCCATAAACTGTCTGAAACATTTTCTATTAGGCACAACCTTCAACTCATGAGCGATATGGCAGATTATTCTCCATCTCAATTAGGGGGAAACGAAAGAAATAGAATCAAACCCAACAAAGTAAAACTGCTACTCATACCAAGCTGCATGACTACTAAAGTTGAAGGAGATATTTTTAATCAAAAAAAATCATTTGAAAACTATCAAAGAGAAATACCATTCTTAACGCTACCGAGCCCCCTGCAATTTTTAGCTTATTTAGAAACACTTTACGCATCAGAATCCCCGATAACGCAGAAAAAAAATAGCTTAATCGCCTCTCCTCATATAGATCTTCCTTTTGCAAATATTGGTACAAATAAAAATCCTCAGTATTCATCAGCAATAAGCTTTCTTGAGGCAGACCGCTTGCATCAAGTGCAAGTACCCGTCAGTAATACGTTTTATACAAAAAGGTTGCGCGTTGCCATAGGTGATTAACTCTCTTTGCAACTTCTTTTTGTTTTAATTTATTTAAGGTACAATAATGCTAATGGTATTGTGATTAATTACTTTTAATATGACTTAATGATAGGGAAGCAATGAAAAATAATTCGTGGGCAAAAAAAATAAAAAATGTTGGCTTTCAAACTAGAGTAATCGGTACTTCGCTAGCAATTTCGTTAATTCCGTTAACTCTTCTCTTTGCATATTTAATATCACAATTTAATAACACACTTCTCAGTAAGTCTAAAAGCAACCTCAACTCAAATACCCAAATTGCTGTAACAGAAACAAAAACATACATGCAAGGCGTCATTAACCTAACCTCGGCGACTGCTAAAAATACATTATTCACAACAAATAGCCCGCTCATTAACGCAAGTCTTAAAAATACGTCTGACACTTCTAATGTTTTTAATGCAATGAATCTTTACACAAAAAATGGCCAATCTTTAGGAAGTAGTGATCCGGCAAATGATGGAGGCAAACCCTATAGCACGTATTATGGTAAAACAGATCCAGATGAAACAGTTTTCAGACAAACCGCCAACGGAAAAGCTGGTTCAGTATATCTGACCAACGCATACCCAGGTGACACAGGACCATCTTTTCTTGTCGAAGCTCCAGTGACGGATGTAAATGGAAGTGTGGTAGCTGTTCTGGTTGGAGAGGTTCAAACCTCAAGTTTCAATGACATTATCGCAGGCATCGACAACCAGCTAGTTGGTGGCAAGCATGCTCGTATAGTAGATGAAAGCGGACAAATTCTTCTTTCAAAATCATCGAGTGAAAAAACATTTACACCTTATTCAGAAACCAAAAGTTCAGCTGTCTTAGCTGCGGCAATTACTAAACCTAACACTTCTGGGATCACTCAGTATAAAGATAGTACTGGAGCTCAGGTGATATCGGGGTACGCAAATCTCGGCAAGTACGGTGCGAACAATGCGCTTAATTGGACACTTGTAGCCACCGAACCTACTTCAGCGGTACTCGAACCGGCTACAAAGCTAACCACAACAGCACTCAGTATCTTAGCGGGAGTAATTATTGTAATTGCGGTGATCGCTTATTTCCTGAGTCGCTCTATTTCCGGAATGATCCTCAACCCAATTCGAGGCGCAATCAATAAAATAACAGAGATCAGTCATTCATTGGCGGCAACCGCTCAGCAAGCATCGAGTGCGTCAATTCAAAATGCTTCAGTATCCAAGCAAATTGCAAGTGGCGCCTTAGAACAATCAAACCAAGCGCAACAAGCTGCTAAATCAGTTAGTGAATTATCTGGAACCATTGAGCAGATTTCTGCTGCAGCACAAGAAGCGGCATCAACTGCAATAACAACTTCTAAAATTTCTCAAAACGCAGGAATATCTTCTGAAAAAATTGGTACTGCAGTTGACGCAATAACAAATGTTTCTGAACAAACAAATTTACTTGCACTCAATGCTGCAATTGAAGCAGCCCGAGCCGGAGACGCTGGTAGAGGATTTGCAGTAGTGGCAGATGAAGTAAGAAAACTTGCGGAAGGATCAGCTAAGAGTGCGGATAATATTCGTCAGATAGTTGAGGAAATAAGTACGTCAAGCATTAACGCAGCACAAGCTGCTCAGGAAACGTCAATGAAAATTCAACAATTATCTCAAGGGACAATGAGACAAGTTGGAACCATGACTAAAATTAATGCCAACGTGAAGGCAATTTCTGGTGTCGCGAACCAAAGCGCTGCTGGAGTGCAACAATTGTCTGCTTCAATAGAACAGCAAGCTGCCTCAAACCAGCAAGTAGCTGCGGCTGCCAATGAATTAGCCTCATTATCTGCGAGTCTTCAGAAACTCGCGGGTGAGCGAGTGGAAGAAATACTTAATAATAAAAAAGGATCAGAAACTAATTCTAGGATCGAAGAATCTATTGAAAGCTTTCATGAGCGACATGCCGCTATACCAGAAACTAAAATAGAAAAACCGATAAAAGAAGAAGAATCAATCCTTGGTCTTCCGTCGCTTCCTGAATTAGAAAATAGATCCGTAAGTCCTTTAGATACTAAGGCACCAGGATCTCAATAATACTATGCAAGACGTCGATAAACTTCAGGTAAAAATGACACAGGTAGTAGTCTTTAAGGTTGGAAATGAAACCTTTGCTGCTAATATTCATTCAATCCGAGAAGTTGTTAAAGTTGATGTCATAACCCCAGTGCCTAATAGTAGTAGTTATATTTCAGGAATCATAAACATTCGTGGAAAAATTGTTCCAATTATTGATCTTGAGACTATCCTCAGCATTGGTAAAAAGGAAGACCCAAGACCGTATATCATTCTTATCGATGCGCCCGGAAATGACGAGGAGATAGTGGGCATGCTAGTGACCTCAATTCAAGAAATTTCTTCTTATGCAGAGAGCGAATTTAAGATAGCCCCTAAGCTCATAAAATCAAAAGTCGACGCTGAGTATATTTCAGGAATAATACTCCCTGAAGGGGATAAAAATAAGGACAATGTACTGCTTTTTCTGAATCTCGAAGCCATCATAACCAAGTCAGTGCAACGAGAAATTGATCACGTAACATCCGAACAGACAAATGATACTATAGATAAAGAGGAGCAATTAAAATGAAAATACTAATCGTAGACGATAGCGCCTTCATGAGGACTATTCTCAAAAATATCATTTTAAAAAGTAAATACAGTGATGCGGAACTCGACGAGGCGGTCGACGGCAATGATGCACTTAAGAAATTCGATCAAATGCAACCTGATGTCATGCTGCTTGATATTATTATGCCTGGAAAAGACGGCATAGAAGTCTTGAAAGAAATTGGTTCATCAGCAAAAGCTATTGCGATTATTTCTTCGGTCGATCAAAAAGAAATAATCGAAGAAGCTAAGTCATTAGGCGCACGTGGGTATCTCGTGAAACCCTATGATGCAAATGAAGTGATAGCAATGATAGACACATTAGTGTAGGAGCCCTATCTTAATGGCATCCTCCAGCAACATAACACGACAATCCACTGATCTTCGCCCTAGGAGGGCTATTGTAATTGGCTCATCAACTGGGGGACCAAAAGCGCTTACAACAATTTTTGATGAATTAAAAGATACTTCAGTTCCGACTATCTTCATCGCGCAACACATGCTTGCAAATTTTTTACCCGACTTCGTAAAGCTGCTCAAATCAAAATTTGATATTAATATCCAACTTGGCTCAAACGGGCTAATCGTCGAGGAAGGCGTTATTTATGTAGCGCCCGGTGACGGAAATATGGAAATTATAAAAGACGATGATGATATGATCCGCGTTCATCTGCTCACGTCAGACGATTCGCTGACTCCATCAATAGATGTACTCATGAAATCTGTTGCAAAAATATTTGGTGAAAAAACTCTCGGGATTATTTTAACAGGCATGGGTGAGGATGGCTTAGAAGGAATGCGGACACTGAAGCAATTTGGAGGACACACTATCGTGCAAGACCAAATTACTGCAGAAATTTCAAGTATGCCGCACGCAATAATTGCTAGCCATTTAGCCGATCAATCACTTCCACTTAACGAAATCCCAGACGCAATTAAACTCTGGAGCATGGCAAATGAATAGCGACGAGGTAGCCCAGTACAAAGACTTATTTGTTACTACCGCAAAAAAGTATCTCGAGACGCTCAATATGGGGCTGCTTAAACTTGAAAAGGAACCCACAAGCAAAGAAGTGATAAACGAAATATTTCGTGCAGCTCATTCACTAAAAGGTCAAAGCGCCGCAATGGGCTTTAAGGAAACTGGCTATTTATGCCATGTAGTCGAAGATGTTTTTTATGAAATTAAAGAAAATGGTAAAAAAGTCGACCCCGCGCTCGCAGATCTACTATTCGCCTCGCTCGATGCACTCACTGCTTCTATTCAGAAAATTGAAGCCGAGGGAGTTGAGCAAGGCGATGAAGCCTTGATTGAAAACCTAAAAAAGGTATCCGGAGTTGCAACGATAGGAGCGGGTAAAACAGAGCATTTGCAAAAGAACGAGGAACAAGCAACTGCCCCTTTGGTAGAAGCTGCAACTCCCGCCCGCAAACTAGAAATCAAAGAAAAAACCACTGCAGCGCCCCCAAGGCCTGAATACAAAGAAACGGAACCCCTAAAACTATCCATAAAAACCATCCCCGTTAAAGTTGAGCAGCTGGATACCATAGTGGAATCACTTGAAGAGTTAATGGTTGACCGCCTCACTATGCAGACACTGCTTAAGGATTTAGATGATCCATTATTGTCTCAAGCTCAAGATAAATTAGATAAAATAATTGAGGTGATACGCTTTCAAATAATGAAAATTCGTACCGTACCACTCAGTATGGTTTTTGATCATTTTCCGCGAACAGTTCGTGATATTGGCCGAATGCTCAACAAAGAGATAGAGCTCAAGATTGAAGGCGGCGATCTGGAGCTCGACAGGACAATCGTAGAACGTCTTGATGAGCCTTTGACACACCTTGTGCGTAATGCAGCTGACCATGGAATTAAGTCCAAGGGTACAATAACAATTACTGCACGAGCTGATCGTGATTTTGCTGTCGTTGAAGTTAAAGATAACGGAGATGGCATAAACTGGGAAGCTGTTGCAAAAAAAGCAGGTGTTGCTAGTAACGACCAAATCGGGTTACGAAAAGCACTCTTTTCTGGTATTTCAACTGCAGGCGAGGTTAGCATTATTTCCGGACGTGGCATTGGCCTTGAAGTCGTCAAGAGAACGATCGAGGAATTTGGTGGATCGATCGATATTGTGACCGCAAAAGGACAGGGGACTACTTTTATCCTTAAGCTTCCACTGATGGTATCGGTTGTTAAAACATTAATCGTTCATATTGGCTCCCAGGACTACGCACTTGTTGCAGCGGGCGTTGAAATTTCTCTTAAGATTTCTGATATTGAAATAATAAATAGTGCAGGTCAAGAAGCCTTCCGCTACAAAGATCAAGAAATTCCGATTGTTCGCTTTAATTACGCTGAGAGCCATGGTGATTCAACTAAGAATGCGTATCTCGTAATACTAAATATTGATGGTGAAAAGATTGCGCTTGCCGTAGATCGAATCGTTTCAGCTATCGAGACGGTCATTAAGCCACTTCCGAAATTAATTAAAGATGTCGATTATTTTTCAGGAGTAACAATAATTGGCGATGGTCGTAGCATTTTACTTATTAATCCGAGGAGCTTTATACAGTAATGGAAACACTTGACTCATTTTCAAAAGATTTACTAAGA
>Ga0194055_10002191_pt1 | contig 15570 bp, 13 predicted proteins | sample SepL449m_MetaG_FD_155482 | JGI IMG/M metagenome (GOLD analysis project Ga0194055, IMG submission 155482) | Anoxic zone freshwater microbial communities from boreal shield lake in IISD Experimental Lakes Area, Ontario, Canada - Sep2016-L442-9m | ecosystem: Environmental > Aquatic > Freshwater >... | reverse complement strand
CCGCTCCAGGAAGGCGATCTGCCGCAGCGCGCCCTTGGCCTCGGCGTGGTTCGGGTCGCCTTCCAGGATCGCCTGATAGGCCGCCGCCGCGGCGACGAAGTCACCGGAGTCCAACTTCTCCCGGGCCTCGTCCAGCACCGGGTCGACGGCCGGTGCGGTCTGGCCATCGGCCCCGGCAAGCTTTCCGGCAGTCGCGGCAAGCAGCGAGTCGATCCAGCGGCGCAACTGCGAGGGGGGTTGGGGCCCTTCGAAACTGGCAATCGGCTGCCCGCCGGCCAGGGCCACCACGGTCGGAACCGCCTCGACGCCGAACATCGTCGCCACCCGTGGCACGGCATCGACGTTGATGGTGGCCAGCGACCAGGTGCCCTTGTCCGCCGCGGCCAGGGCCCCCAGATCGTCGGCCAGGGTGATGCAGACGTCGCTGCGTGGCGACCACAGCAGCACCACCACCGGAATCTCACCGGACCGGACCAGGACCTCGGCCTCGAGATTGGCCTCGGTGATCTCGACGCCCGGAGCACCGCCGGCCGAGCCCTGCTGGGAGCGCTTTTTGAGACCGGACAGATCCACCGCGCCGGTCATCACCGGGGTGGTTCTCGGACGGGGACGAGTCACGTCGCCAAGTCTGTCATGACCGCTTTGGGACCCGATTGACGGATACCCGGGTTGACCCGGGGAAATCCCGATGAAACCGCGTATCGTTTGACGTATACCCACTGGTCCTGATGAACGAATGGAGCACCGAGGTGAAGAAACTCGCAGGAATCCTGCTTTCGGTCACCGCACTGTCGATGGGTTCGCTCGTCACGGCGTCGACGGCGGGTGCTGACGTCCGGGATCCGTTCGATCCCTACGGCGTCGGGGGTTACGGAGGCATCGGGGGCCCGGTGGTGGGTCCGGTGGGTCCGTACGGCGTCGGCGGCCTGGGTCCGGTTCTGGGCCCGGTGGGTCCGGTGGGTGTGGGCGGCGTCGTGGGTCCGGTCGGCGTGGATCCTGTCGTCGACGCGGCGGTCCGCTACGCCATCCCCTACGGCTACCCGCTGTATCCCACGTTCCCGGGCGAGTTGCCGTGCTTCACGCCTTCGGGAGAGCCCTACTACACGCCCGGGGCCGAGCCCTGCCTCTGCTTCGCCGACACCGGGGCCGTCATTCCCTGCTGAGGCGTGATCTGATCGCCCCAGCCGTGCGTATGACCAACATCACACGGCTGGGGTTCGGAGCGTTCAGCTAACTCGAAGGATCAGTGCGTCGCCCTGACCGCCGGCGCCGCACAGGGCCGCCACCGCGTAGCCGGAACCACGGCGCGACAACTCCAGCGCGGCATGCAGGGTGATACGCGCCCCGGACATGCCGATCGGGTGCCCCATGGCGATCGCTCCGCCGCTGCGGTTCACCCTCTCCGGATCGACTCCGAGTTCACGGGTCGACGCCAATGCCACCGCCGCGAAGGCTTCGTTGATCTCGATCACGTCGAGCTGATCGACGCTGATGCCCTCCCGGGCGATGGCCTTCTTGATCGCATTCGCCGGCTGGGACTGCAGGGTGGAATCCGGCCCGGCGACGTTGCCGTGAGCCCCGATCTCACACAGCCAGGTCAATCCCAGTTCCTGGGCCCTGGCCTTGTTCATGACCACCACGGCGCAGGCGCCGTCGGAGATCTGCGAGGCCGAACCGGCGGTGATGGTGCCGTCCTTGCGGAACGCCGGACGCAGGCCGCTCAACGACTCCGAGGTGGTGTTCGCCCGGATGCCCTCGTCTTCGGAGAACTCGAGGGGATCGCCCTTACGTTGCGGAATCTGCACCGGCACAACCTCATCGGCGAACACACCGTCCTTCCAGGCCGCTGCGGCCTTCCGGTGCGAGACCGCGGCGAACTCGTCCTGCTCGGCCCTGGTGAACTTGTCGGCGTCGTTGCGCTGTTCGGTGAGCGCCCCCATCGGCTGGTCGGTGAAGACATCGTGCAGCCCGTCGTAGGCCATGTGGTCGCGTACCGTGACGTCGCCGTACCGGTAGCCCGCCCGGCTGTCCATCAGCAGATGCGGAGCCTGCGACATCGACTCCTGGCCGCCGGCCACGACGACGTCGAATTCCCCCGCCCGGATCAACTGGTCGGCCAGGGCGATGGCGTCGATACCCGACAGGCACATCTTGTTGATGGTCAGTGCGGGCACGTCCCAGCCGATGCCGGCGTCCACCGCGGATTGGCGGGCCGGCATCTGCCCGGCCCCGGCGGTGAGGACCTGCCCCATGATCACGTACTCGACCAGCGACGCCGGTATTCCGGCCTTCTCCAGAGCGCCCCGGATCGCGACAGCGCCCAGGTCGGTGCCGGAGAAATCCTTCAACGACCCCATCAGCCGCCCGATGGGCGTACGCGCCCCAGCAACGATCACCGATGTCGTCATTCCTGCCTCCTGCAGCCGTTGAGTAAGCGTGTCGCCAGCGTGTCGGGGATTGATCTTTCCGTCCGGCTGACCAACCGCCCGGTTGACAGGTTACCGTTTGCGATATGACGACTGAGCACCTCGATGCCCGGCCGATGCTCGCGAGCGCGCTGGTGACCGCGATCGACCACGTCGGCATCGCGGTACCGGACCTTGACGCCGCCATCGCCTGGTATCACGACACCCTCGGCATGATCGTGGTGCACGAGGAGATCAACACCGATCAGGGCGTCCGCGAGGCGATGCTGTCGGTGCGGGGCGATCCCCGGGGCAGCGCCCAGATCCAGTTGATGGCGCCGATCGACGACACCTGCACCATCGCGAAGTTCATCGATAAGCGCGGCCCGGGCATCCAGCAGCTGGCCTACCGGGTCAGCGACCTCGACGCCCTCTCCGAGCGGCTGCGCGCCCGCGGTGTGCGTCTGCTGTACGACGCGCCCCGCCGCGGCACCGCCGACTCGCGGATCAACTTCATCCACCCCAAGGACGCCGGCGGCGTGCTGGTGGAACTCGTCGAGCCCGCCGAGCACTGATCCCTAGGACCACCTGCGGGTCGGTCCGCGGTTAGCCCGATTCCGCCAGCAAGACGTATGCCAATGCCGACGGTCTTGGCCGTCTGAATCCTCGACCCGCCACACCACCACATGCGCTGTGCCGGAACGAATCTCATGATCACATCCCGGACACCGGTAAGCCTTGACGGCCCGGGCGCCCGGGATGGGGATGACTTCGTACTCGTGGCCGTCCGGGCCGGACTCGATCCGCCGCATCAGAACAACCGGAACTCGTCGCTGTCCATCCCGCGCATCGAGTCGTAATCCAAAGTCAAGCAACGGATTCCGCGGTCCTCGGCAAGCGTCTTGGCCTGCGGCCTGATCTGCTGGGCGGCGAACACCCCGGCCACCGGGGCCAGCAGGGGATCGCGGTTGAGCAGTTCGAGGTAGCGGGTCAGCTGCTCCACGCCGTCGATGTCGCCGCGGCGTTTGATCTCCACCGCCACCGAGGCGCCGTCGGCGTCGCGGCACAGGATGTCCACCGGGCCGATCGCGGTCATGAACTCGCGCCGAACCAGCGTGTAGCCCTCGCCGAGCAACCCGATGTGCTCTGCGAGCAACTCCTGCAGGTGTGCCTCCACCCCGTCCTTGACCAGCCCGGGATCGATGCCGAGTTCATGGCTGGAGTCGTGCTCGATCCCTTCGATGGTGATCCGCAGTTGCTCGCCGGATTTGTTCTCCACCAGCCACACCCGGCCGTCCTCATCCTCGGTGAGCCAGCACGGCGGGCTCATCCAGTTCAGCGGTTTATAGGCGCGGTCATCGGCGTGGATGCTGACCGAGCCGTCTGCCTTGACCAGCAGCAGCCGACGCGCCGAGGGTAGATGGGCAGTCAGCCGGCCCAGATAGTCCACGGTGCACTGGGCGATCACGAGTCGCACCGATTCAGCTTAAGGGTCGGGTACCGGCAAACTAGGCTGGCGCCACCATGACTTCGAATCCGAGCGTGGCGCAGCGATTGGGCCGCGTTCTGGAACGCATCACCCGGCAGAGCGGACGGCTGTCCCGGACGCCGGTCTTCGGTTCGTTGCTGTTGGGCCGGGCCACCGAGAGTCCGGCGCGGCGGCGTATGCGGGTTCAGCTGATCCTCACCACGTTCATCGTGGGGGTCAACGTCATCGGCATCGCGCTGGCGTTCGTGCTCGTCGCCGTGGCGTTCCCGGTGCCGAGCGTCTTCACCGATGTGCCGTGGTGGTTGCCGGGCGTGGTCACGCCGCTCTACATCGTCGGCGCGGTGTCGTTGGGCGCCTGGTGGATTCACATCCGGACCATCAAGGATCTGCGCTGGGCCACCGAAGGGCGAGCGCCCGCCCCGGCCGATCAGCGCAACACCGTACTGACGCCGTGGCGGATCGCGGTCAGCCATCTGGTGTTGTGGGGCGCGGGCACCGTCCTGCTGACCACCCTCTACGGCAGGTTCGACACCGACTTCATCCCCCGGGTCGGGCTGGGGGTCGGCTTCTGCGGCGTGGTCGTTGCCACGACCTGTTATCTGGGCACGGAATTCGCATTGCGTCCGGTCGCCGCCGCAGCCCTGGCCGCGGGCGATCCGCCGCACCGGCTTGCCCCGGGCATCATGGGGCGGACCCTGACGGTCTGGATGCTCGGGTCGGGCGTGCCGGTCATCGGCATTGGTCTCGTCGCGCTGTTCTCGCTGTTGCTGCGCAATCTCACCCAACGCCAATTGGAAGTCGCCATCCTGATCACCTCGACGATCAGCCTGGTCGTCGGATTCCTGCTGATGTGGATCGTCACCTGGCTCACCGCGACCCCGGTACGGGTGGTGCGGGCCGCGCTACGACGCGTCGAGAAGGGCGACCTCAGCGCGAACGTGGTGGTCTTCGACGGCACCGAACTCGGCGAGCTGCAACGGGGCTTCAACTCCATGGTCGACGGTCTTCGCGAGCGTGAACGGGTCCGTGACCTGTTCGGCAAGCACGTGGGACGCGAGGTCGCCGCCGCCGCCGAGCAGGAACTACCCCGCCTCGGAGGTGAAGAGCGCCACGTCGCCGTGCTGTTCGTCGACATCGTCGGATCCACCAAGCTGGTCACCAGCCGGCCCCCGGCCGAGGAGGTCGAACTGCTGAACCGGTTCTTCGCCGTCATCGTGGAAGGAGGTGGACAACCACGAGGGCCTGGTGAACAAGTTCGAGGGCGACGCCGCCCTGGCGGTGTTCGGCGCACCCGTCGCGCTGGCCTCCCCCGAGGACCAGGTGCTGGGCGCCACCCGCACGATCGTCCGACGATTGCGACTGGAGGTTCCCGATTGCCCCGCCCGGATCGGCGTGGCATCGGGGGTGGTGGTGGCCGGAAACGTCGGCGCCAAGGAGCGTTTCGAGTACACGGTCATCGGCGAGCCGGTCAACGAGGCGGCACGGCTGGCCGAACTGGCCCGTAGCGAGCCGAGCCGGGCGGTGGCGTCGGCGGCCACCATCGCGGCCGCATCCGAACGGGAACAACGGTTTTGGCGGCTCGGCAGGCCGGTTCGGCTCCGCGGTTATGACGAGCGTGTTCCGATCGCCACTCTGATCGGCGGCCGCTGAGAGGCTAGCGAACCGGGTTGGCCCGCAACCAGTCCTCGGCGGCGGCCACCGCGGCGTCCAGGGTGCCGAACACCACGTCGTCGAAGCCGTGCCCCGGGCGGATGACCGCGGAATCGGGGTCGACGAGGAAGCCTTTCTTGCCCGCCGAGTTCAGGGTGGCGCTCATCCCGGCCAGCATCGCCCTGGCCGGGTCGTTGATGGTGTCGGCCCGGGTGACGTCGAGGATGGCGACCGCGAAGCCGTCGCTGTCACGGTCAACGATGCGCAGCACTCTCTCAACGCCGGGGAACATCAGGTCGCCGTGCATCTCGTAGACCCGTACCCCGTCGCAGGCCTCGTAGGCGGCCCGGATGGTGGCGCGCGATTCCCGGCTGACGGTGAGGAAGTGCAGGCCCAGGCGTTGGGACAGCGCCCGGCATACCAGCACCCCGCGGACGCTGTTGCCGCGGCCGTCCAACAGCGGCGAATAGACCCCGATGCCCAACTGGCCGGGCAGCACCGCGGTGATCCCGCCGCCGACCCCGCTCTTGGCCGGCATCCCGACCGCACTCACCCAGTCGCCGGCGCCGTTGTACATGCCGCAGGTGACCATCACGCTCAGCGTGCGCTGGACCACCTGCGCGCTGGTGACCCGCCGGCCCGTCTGCGGGTTGATACCGCCGCGGGCCAGGGTGGCCGCCATCCGCGCGAGGTCGACGCTGGTCACCTTCAGTGAACATTGGCGGAAGTAGACGTCGAGAACATCGTCGGGATCGTCGAGCACACCGAAACTGGTCAGCATGTAGGCGATCGCGCGGTTGCGGTTGCCGGTCTCCTTCTCCGAGCGGTAGACGTCCTCATCGAGTTCCAGCGGCCGCCCGGCGCACGCGGAGTAGAACTGTGCAAGCTTGGCGAAGCGCTCGTCGGGACTGCCGCCGGGGATCAACGAGACCGCCGCGATGGCGCCCGCGTTGATCATCGGGTTCTTCGGAGTCTTGGTGTGCTCATCGACGCTGATCTCGTTGAACGCGTCCCCGGACGGTTCCACGCCGATCTTGGCGTCGACCGCATCCTGCCCCACCTGATCGAGTGCCAGGGCATAGGTGAACGGCTTGGAAATGGATTGGATGGTGAATTCGCTTCGCGCATCGCCGGATTCGTAGAGGAAACCGTCCGCGGAGGAAAGCGTCAGCCCGAACCCGGTCGGGTCCACCCGGGTGAGCTCAGGAATGTAGTCGGCAAGGGCGCCGTCGGAGACCGGGGAGAACTCAGCCACCAACTCGTCGAGGTAGCGCTGAACCAATCGTTCCGGCATCGTCGTCGCCTCAGGTCGCGGGGGTCTCAGCGATCCGCGCCGGCATCGCGCCGGATCCGTTCGTCGTAGCGCGCCCGGGCTTGGGTGTCCAGCGTGCGCAGCACGCGCTGCCGGGTGAGTCTGCCGCGGATGGCTCCGACCATCCTGTCCGGGACCAGCGCGGCAACGGCCTCGTAGCTGCGCATCCATCCCGGCACCGCGACGATCGCAGTCCGGCTTCGGCAGGTCGCCACGATGGCGTGGGCGATGTCCTCGGGGTCCACGGTCGGCAGCATCCCGCCGAGTTTGACCCCGGACACCAGGTCGGTGCGGACCGCCGACGGCAGGACGGTGGTCACCGTGACCCCGGTGCCGGCGACCTCGTCGCGCAGTGCCTCGCTGAAACCGATCACCGCGTGCTTGGTGGCGCAGTAGGTGGCCAGCCCGGCAGCCGGCAGTTCGCCGAGGTAGGACGCCACGTTGACGATGTGCCCGGATCCGCGCTCCAGCATGCCGGGCAGAACCAGTTTGGTCGCCCGCAGTACCCCGTTGAGGTTGACGTCGACGATCGCATCGGTGACGGCGTCGGACTCGTCGACGAACCGGCCCGCCGGCATGATTCCGGCATTGTTGACCAGGACCTGCAGCGGTGGCTGCACCCCGGCCAGGAACTCCGCGAGGGAGTCCCGGGACCGCACGTCGACCGGGCCTCCGGTGCAGCCGAGTTCGTCCGCGGCGGTCTTGGCCAGGTCACCGTCGAGATCGCCGATGAACACCCGCGCGCCCTCGGCGAGGAACGCCCGGGCGGTCGCGTAGCCGATTCCCCGGGCCGCCCCGGTGATGACGACCGACGCCCCCGGCAGAGCGATGGGGTTGGACACGGTTCAGCCTCCTGTCTTGGCGCTCATCAACGGGCAGCCGCGGGGGCGTTCGACAACCGGCGCGGTTGCCCGCCGCTCCTCCAGTCGGCGCGCCAGCACTGCGGCGTCGAGCGAGTACGCATCGCCGTCCCATCTGCCCTCGGTGAACCGCGCCGCCATCGCGTGGGCGCGGGCGGCGCAGGAAGCATACAGATTCGGCAGCAGGCCCGGCTTGTGCAGCGCATTGGGCACGAAGCCACTGAAGTGGACGGCGCCGTCGTCGTAGGAATAGCTGCCCAGGCCATAGCCGGTCACTTCGCGGGTGAGGTCGGCGGCATTGAGCGACAGCGCCAACCTGATGCCCTCGGATTCCCCGAGTCGCTCCGCACCCGGTACCGGGAAACTCTGAAGCACCAGCAATCCGTTGCCGTACAACGGATGCGGCTGGTCGCCGGCAAGTCGGCACAGTGACGTCCGCTCCCCGAACGGGAACTCGACGGTCACACCATGCCCCTCGACAGCGGCGACCGCCTCCGGCGGCCGGTTCATGTACCCGCTGACGGCCTCGGCGAATTCGGCCTCCGGCCACGCGCACGGCTCATCACCGGACGTCGCGAATGCCGCTGCCGCAAAGGCCATCTCGCCGGGAATACTGCGTGTTCCGCTCTCGGGGTGGGCACTGGTGGCAGCCACACCGCCGACGGCATCCGCGAGCGCCGGCGCCAGCAGTCGCGCCTCGGCGATCTGCGTCACCGCCGCGGCGGCCAGCAGATAACGCATCCAGTCGCCGTTGTCGTCGGTCACCCGGACCAGCGACCACAGGTCCAGCATGCGAGCTGAGACGTCGTAGACCGGTCCGGCCATCGAGGCGGCGCGCATCGGCAGTGAGTTGATCGTCGCCAGTGCGGCCTCGGTCAGATCCACGTCGCGGAGCAACTCGGTCCGCACGCACACCCGATATCCGAGTTCGCCGTTGGGCCCGGTTTCCTGCCCGAGGAATTCAACGGTCTGCGCGTACTGGTCGGCCCACCAGGTGAATCCGGTCGGGAGCAGATAGGACCACGGCTCCTCGATCTGGAGTTGCTCACGATAGAGCCAGTCGATGGTCTCTTCAGCGATGTTCACGTGCGCGTCACGATCCCGGGGTGGGTAGACGTTCGGGGTGCAGCATTTCCGCATCCCGAAGCTGTTCGGGGATTCCGAAGGCGTCGACCAGGGTCTCGGCGTGCGGGCGCAGATTGCGGCAGCGCTCGTTGAGCCCTCGAGTGACCGCCTTGGCCCGTTCGGTGGACAACAGCCGGTGCTCCATGAACCAGGCCTTGTCAGCCTCGATCACGCTCAGCGCGTACAGGTCGCAGACCATCTCGAGGATCCGGCCGGCCCCTGGGTCCTCGCAGCGGTCGATACCGGCGATGAAGGCCTCCAGGACCGTTCGGTCGACGTGGGCCCGCGCGGTGTGCATCACATGGTCCTGGGCGACGTTGAAGGCATCGAACGCCGGCATCCTCTTGGAATTTCGCTGCAAACGGCGCGCCAGGGAGGACAGCAGGAGCTCTTCGCGGTCCTGGAACATCTTGGCCTGGGTACCCCTGTTGAACAGGCTGCCTTCTTCCTCGTTGTCCTGGCGGGTGTCCAGAATCGTCTGCATGATGGTTTCGGCAGCGGTGCGTTTGGCGACGCGTTCCCCGGCGTAGTTAGCGGCGAAGCGGACCCACTCGACCGGACTCATACTCTTGATGTCGTCGTTGTACGCGGTGAGCAGGTGCTTGGCGACCAGTTGCAGTAGAACGTGGTTATCACCCTCGAAGGTGGTGAACACGTCGGTGTCGGCGCGCAGCTCGACCAGCCGGTTCTCAGCGAGGTAGCCGGCACCGCCACAGGCTTCCCGGGCTTCCTGGATCGCCGCGCTGGCGTGCCAGGTACTGATCGCCTTGAGTCCGGCCGCCCGGGTCTCGACATCTCGTTGCGCCTCCAGATCCAGCACCTCGGCCGTCTGCTGGTCATGCATGGCGGAGACGAGTTCGTTCTGGGCGAACTGCAGGGCATAGGAATGGGCGAGGTGTGGCAGCAGTCGGCGTTGGTGCACCAGGTAGTCCATGATCGGCACTTCGCGATCCTCGCCGGCGGCTTTGAACTGCTTGCGCTGCAGCGCGTATCGAACCGCGATGTCCAAGGCAACCCGGGCCGCCTGCGCCGCACTTCCGCCGACCGTGATCCGACCGCGGACCAGAGTGCCCAGCATCGTGAAGAAGCGTCGGTTCGAATTCTCGATATCCGAGCGGTAGGTACCGTCCGGATCGACGTCGGCGAACCGGTTGAGCAGATTTTCCCGGGGAACGCGGACGTGGTCGAACATGATCCGGCCGTTGTCGACGCCGGGCAGTCCGCCCTTGTAGTCGCAGTCCCAGGTCCTGACGCCGGGCATATCGTGGCCGTCGGTATCACGGATCGGCACCACGATGCAGTGCACGCCATGGTTCTCGCCCCGGGTGATCAGCTGCGCGAAAACAGCTGCCACCGTGGCGCTTTCGGCCGCCCCGCCGATGTAGTCCTTGCGGGAGGACGGCGTCGGGGAATTGATGACGAACTCTTCGGTCTCCGGGTCATAAGTGGCGGTGGTCTCGAGATTCTGGACATCGCTGCCGTGTCCGGTCTCGGTCATCGCGAAACAGCCCAGCAGATCCAGGGTGATCAACGGCCGAACGTAGCGTTCGTGGTGCCGTTCGGTGCCGAGGTTCTCCACCGCCCCGCCGAACAGTCCCCACAACACCCCGGCCTTGACCATCAGGGACAGATCCGACATGGCCAGCATCTCGATCTTGGTCACCGCGGCCCCGGCATCGCCGGTGCCGCCACGGTCCTTCTGGAAGCCGTCCTCGGCCTGTCCGGCCCCGGCGATGATCTTCAGTTGCGCATTGACCCGGGCCCGGGCGACCTCCTTGGTCGGGGTGAAGTGCGCACGGAAGATCTCCAGCGAGAGCTTCTCCCGGATCATGGTCTTGGTATCACGCCAACGGCCGTCGAGGGCCCGTTGGAGGTGCTCGCCAGTAGTGGTGGTCATCCCCCGTTAATAGCCCAACAGGTCGGTACAGCATGGGGTTTCGAGCCAAGAAGTCACATCAGGTGTCAACCTAGACAGCTCCGGTGGACTGCACGCGGAATCCGAAGAGATCGAGGCTGTACGGCAGCGCCCGGGACGGCGACAACCGGGCCCCACTGAGCGACAACCCACCTGCGTTGAGCAGATGCGCCATCACCGCCTGACCGAGGAATACCGACATTCCGTAGCCGGGGCAGCCCTGCGGCCCGTGACTCATGAAGTTGTACGACCAGTCCGTAGACGCATTCCCGGTCACCCACTCGCCGGGCGAGAACCGGTCGGCGTAGGTAATGCGGTCCCGGTTTCGGTGATTGAACACGTTGTAGATCAGCACCTGGGTGCCCTCGGGAAGCACTGCGCCGCCGGGGAATTCGACGTCGCGGGTCGACACCCGGGCGAACAGCCCGGTGGTCGGCCACAGCCGCATGGCCTCGAGCAGACAACCCGCCAGATACTGCAGCGACGCGACACCCTTGGGTGTGCTGAGGTCTGCCGCGGAGATCTCGCGGTTGACCTCGGACCGCTGCTCGGAGTGAGTGGCCAATAGCGCCAGCGCCCGCAACACGTTGGCCGAGAGGGTGTCGCCCATCGCCATCAGCCAGTGGATCACCTGCCCGGCCGCGCCACCCGGCGGAGCGGGTGTCTTGGCGATCTCGGAGGCCAGGCTGCCGGCTTCGGCTTTGGCCAGGTGGCCCTCGATCAGGGTGATGAGTTCGGGGTACTGCGGCCCCGGCTCGCCGGGCATCTTGTTGCCCTGCGACATGAGCTCGCCCAGCAGGTCCGTCAACCTGGTGTCGTCGGCGGCGTGATCGCCAAACACGATTCGCCGGGTCATCCGCTGGAATGCACCGTCGATCGTGTGGTAGTCGATCGACTGGCCGACGAGTTCACCGGCGGTCTCGGCGGCCACCTTCACGAAGCTCTTCGCCAGGCTGTGCAGCGGCTTGTCGGGCTCGAGCACGGCGTCGGCGAACTGCCGACGCTGCGCCCAGAGGTCGCCCCGGGAGATGGTCAGACCGTCGGGCTGGAAGGCCGACATCCCCTTGAGCTTCGGCTCCGGGTCGGAGGCGAAAGGGTCCGGGGAGCCGCCGAGCACGAACTTCAGGTCCTCGGGGGAATGGACCAGAAGGGCCTCGTCCTTGGCGACGCGGACATAGAACGGGCCTGGCCCGTAACTCTTCACCAGGCCTGCGACCAGTCGGTAACCAAGATGATCGGTGCCCACGACGGAAGCTACCTTGGTCGGCAACTCGCGCTTGTTGAACAACCCCTGAAGTACGTTCGGCACGCCGATCCGGGCGGTGAACCGGACGCCCTCCAGCACCGAGGCGTGCGGGAAGCCATTTGTCACAGGCCGTTCAGCCCCACGGCAGGTAAGCGCGGACGGTATCGGCCAGTTGGACGATCCGGTTCGGCTTGTCCGGAGCCGGGGCACCCAGCTTCGGCCACGGCGCGAAGACCCGGTCGACATTGGCCAGCACCGGTTCCAATTCCGGGTAGTGGCGCAGCAAAACGTCCTTCATGCCGGTGTTGTTCACCCAGTCGAACCCAACCTGGGTGTAGACCTCGGGCCGGAAGTCGGTGGTGAAGAACCGGTCACTCTTGAGCCGGCGCGACGCCATCAGGATGAAGATCCGGAACGCGGTGTCGGAGAAGCCGAAGCCCTTCGGCGGCTGCTCGGCCTGCATCCCGATCTGTATATCGACGAGATCGACATCGCCACCGTAGATCTCGTTGATCTCGCGAGCCCACTCCTTGTTCGGCGTGATCTCGTCGATGCTCCTGCGGCGGGGCATGTTCAGCATCTCGCGGAAGTCGTTGTACCGCGGCACGCCGCGCTCGCGGTCGCGCACCAGATCCAGCGTGGCCAGGTCGACGAACTGCCCGTCGATGCGCTCCAGCTTGCGCAAAGCTGCCGGGTAGTTGTGCAGGCACACCGCCCCGGCGCTGGCCAGGCCCATCGAGTACCACAGGTCGCTCATCTCGAGGCTGTGCATGAAGTCGCGGGTGTGCTTGCCCTGAATCTCGGTGAATGTCTTGTTGTAGAGGTGCTCGCCGGACTCCAGCGAGAAGAAGTTCCAGTCGTCCGGGATCAGCGGGTGCAACCGGTACACCGTGACGAACTCCTCGGTCAGCGAGAACGGCGCGGTGTGGTGGTCGACCGGCGAGCCGACGATTCCGGAGATGGCCTCGTTGTCGCCGACGCGGCCGATCTTCTCCTTGAAGGTCTCGCCGAGGGCGCCGTACCAGTTGGCGTTCATTCCGATTTGGAGCGCGGGATGGCGCAGGATGCACGTCGTCCACTCGACAGTGTGGATCTTGGCCATCAGCGCAGAAACCACCAGCACAGCGACCTCGTACAGCCGCTGATCGTCAAAACTGGGATAAGCCTTCTTCAGGGCGTCGCAGACCGCGTTGTGTTCGCGGGCGAACACTGTGTGCAGCAGGCCGACGCCGGCCCAGTAGTTCTCCTCGAAACCGGTCAGGTCGATGCCGCCGACCGTCATGCTCTCGGGCAGTCGGCCGTTTTCGTCGACCTTGACCTTGCCGTCCTTGAAGGTGCGGACCTGAGACTGCTTGTCCTTGCCCGTGCCGTACACCTGCGAGCCGTCCCACCAGTGCGTCTCCACGTTGGCGAACACCGGGGCCGGCTGGCCATCGACGATCTCCTTGCCGTTCATCGGGATCGTCCGGCGGATCTGCATCGGGTTGCGCGGGAAGTCATCACCGTCACGCAACGGGATGTCGATGACCTTGTCCGGGTTGCCGTTGCCGTGGAAGAACCAGTTGTGGTTCTCGAACTGGATCCAGGCGGCGGCGAAGGAGTTGATGATGCCGGCCGGCTTGAAGGTGTCACGGGCCATCAGCTTGCGGCTGATCAGGCGCGGATCGGGGTCCAGCAACTTCTTGGTGTGGGTGATCGTCAGGTTCAGCGGAGCGTTGCGGCCGAAGCCGGTGCCCGCCGCACCCATCCACGGATCGGCCAGGTCGTTGAACGTCCCGTCCGGCGTACGAGCGCGCTTGGCCTCTTCGGACGGCGCGCCGAGGTCGGTCGAGGGCCGGATCCCCTCGCCCTCGAAGAGATTCTGTTCCCGCATTTCGTCGCGAAGACCTGCCAGCGCGTGAATCTGCATGACCAGGGAAGGCTTCTCGTACCACTGCTTGTCGCTCATGACTTGTCCCCTGACCTTCTCTTCAATGAACGGTGATTGATGGATGACGGTTGGATGATCAGCGCGGGATTCGCAGCGCGAAGTAGCCGATCTTGTTGTAGCCGGAATCGGTCTTGAACAGGATCTTGCCGAGGTAAACGCCAGGAACCAGTTCGACGAGCTCGTCGCGGACGCTGCGGATGATCAGCTTGGGGTTGTCCTCGATGTCGGCGTAGTCGATCACCATGACGTCGACGTCCGGATCTTCTTTGCCGGCCTCGACGTAGGTCTTGAAGTCGAAGGCGAGCTTGCCGTCGATGTTGTCCTTCATGCTGTAGAGCGGCCACAGCAGCTTGCCGACCAGGCCGGTGCTCTTGGTCAGCCGGTTGTCGCCGGTGGCGGACTCATTGTCGAATCGCTTGCCCTGCCAGGGCATCCACAGTGCGGTGATCGCCCGGACCACGGTGTCGAACGCAGGGTTGGTGGTGGTCATCACCAGCATGCCCTCGGTGGGGCCGTTCAGACCGGTCGGCGCGGTGCCCAGCCGGAAGAGCTCGTTCAGGTCCGCATCGGCGCCGTCGGCGTCGCTGCCTGATCGCTTGGACAGCTCGTCGATCCACGCCCACGTCGAATCGGCTGCCCCTTCGGCATGTGCCTTCACCGAGTCGCGCAACCACTCCAACTTGCCAGCCACGCCGTTGACAACGGTGTCGGGTTCTTTGGCCATCAGAAATCCTCCTCGAATGCTTCTCGCGTAAAGCGGACGTGCAGCGATCGTATTGGTACGCGCAGACTTTTCGCAGGATTATGCGCAACGCCGCGTCGGGCCTTCGCCGCGTGCGAGCTGTCGGGATCCGGCATTTCTTAGCTGTGGCAGCCGACTGCGAATTCAACGCCGCCGGCCAATTCGGCACCGCACACCGAGTACCCCGGTCTGGCGAACCAATCCGATGTACAGCGACACATCTGAGCAAAGCGCGACGTCACAGTCAGGTCACTGTGGCAAACATACGGGCGTGCACTGCGGGCTGCCGTATCTCGGGTCCTTGCGAGCTCCCCGACCCGGTTTGCAGTTGCCGGGGATTTCCCTACCCGAAGGGCGGATCGCCGACCCCGGCGATCATGTGCGTGCCCCAGGGCGTCTGCTCGACCACTCGCGCCGTTGCGGTGTGATCGTCGATGGTCAGAGTCATGCCGGCCGAGCGGCCGGCGGGCAGGCCTTCGTAAACCGTCCCCTGCCAGTGGTAGCGCCCGTCGATGGCATCGAGATGCCCGGTCAGCCGAACGCGGCTCAAAAAGGACTGTCCGCCCACGGTGACCAACGCCGGGCCGTCGTAGAGATCATCGGGCCCAGGCTGCTCACCGGTGAGGAAGAAGCGCGATTCGACCGGTTGCGGGCGCCAGCGATGCAGCACGACGGTGCCCCGCGCCTCCATCCGGGCGGCACCGGACCGCTCGATCAGCCGCAGACAACGGGTGACATAGCGCGCCTCCCGATGGGCATCCAGACCGGGGATGCGGAAGTAGTTGGGCGTGCCGTGGCTGGCGATGACCGGGTTGGCGGAAGACCGGGCGTCCACCACGATTGCCGCTGTCGCCGTCGTGCCGTCGGACGCGGCCACCGTCCAGGTCTCGGTGGCG
>Ga0194055_10002190_pt1 | contig 15572 bp, 17 predicted proteins | sample SepL449m_MetaG_FD_155482 | JGI IMG/M metagenome (GOLD analysis project Ga0194055, IMG submission 155482) | Anoxic zone freshwater microbial communities from boreal shield lake in IISD Experimental Lakes Area, Ontario, Canada - Sep2016-L442-9m | ecosystem: Environmental > Aquatic > Freshwater >... | reverse complement strand
GGCCGGTTCGGCGGGCTGCTCGCTGCTGGCCGGGGCATGCCAGAAGTTCACCGGATGGGTGACGGCGACGGCGCCGGCAGCACCGAGCACGACCGCCGAACCGGCCAGAACGGCGGCGATCTTCCTGCGTGGGGACATGACTTACTTCCTTCCCTAGGGCATCACCGGTCGGTGACGCGTGACATCACCGAGGCTGGCCCCACACCGCTGTGAATCCACTGAGACCAGCGCAGGACGGTGGTGGGCCCTCAGCGATTCCTCAGCGGGGCCTGTCACCGTGGCGCCCATGCCGATCACGCGCCGGATGCTGAGCAAGGTTCCCGAGGTCACCCTGTGGTTCTGGATCATCAAGATCCTGTGCACCACCGTCGGGGAGAGCTTCGCCGACTGGGTGGCCACCACCGTGGGCCTGGGACTGAACACCACGGCGGTCATCTTCACCGGCGTCCTGGTGGCGGTGCTGGCCTGGCAGATGAGTCTCGCCCGGTACGTCCCCTTCGTCTACTGGCTGACCGTTGTGGTGCTCAGCATCACCGGAACCCTCTACACCGACATCCTCACCGACGCCCTCGGCGTGCCGTTGGCGTTGAGCAGCGCGGTGTTCGCCGCCATCCTGGCGGTGGTGTTCGGCATCTGGTACGCCCGCGAACGCACCCTGTCGATACACAGCATCGTCACTACCCCCCGGGAAGGCTTTTACTGGTTGGCCGTGTTGGTCACCTTCGCCTTGGGCACCGCCGCCGGGGACTGGACCCTGGAGTTGACCGGCTGGCAGCCGGGGGTTGCTGTACTGCTGCCCGCGGGCCTCATCGCCGCGATCGCGGCGGGCTGGCGTCTGGGCGCCAACCCGGTGTTGGCGTTCTGGCTGGCCTACATCCTGACCCGGCCGCTGGGGGCCAACCTGGGCGACTGGCTCGCGCGTTCGCGCGCCGAGGGCGGTTTGGGACTGGGCACCGCCGGCACCAGTGTGGTTTTCCTGCTCGCGATCCTGGCCACAGTGATCTACCTGAGCATCACCCGCGCCGACGTCATCGACAACCCCGAGGTCGAACGGCCCGCCCATGTGGCGTACCCGCGGGAACGGGTGATGCTCGGCTACTTCGCCGCGCTGGCCATCGGCACCGCCGCGCTCCTGGGGTGGGCCTCGGCGCAACCGCACGGCACCGCCGCAGCCCTCGAAGAGGAAGGCCCCGACGCCCCGGCGGTCACCGCGATGCCCGCAGGGCAACCGGCCACAGCGAAATTCCCGCCGGCCGACGTCGCCGGCTTCCGGACCATCGTCTCCGACACCCTGGCCAAAGTGCAGGCCGGTGACCAGGCCGGTGCGGTCGCCCGCATCACCGACCTGGAAACAGCTTGGGACGACGCCCAGGACCGGTTGCAGCCGATGGACCCGACCGGCTGGGACTACCTCGACGGCAAGATCGACCACGCCCTCAAAGCGGTGCGGGCATCCGCCCCCGACCCGGCGGTTGAGAAACAAACGCTGACCGATTTGTCGACAGCGCTGCAGTAGCAGAAGCGAGGCCCGCGGGTTACGTCGGCCACGCAAAGGTAGATCAATGAAGACAGGGAAAGGTGTTGAGCATGATTGCGAAGATCGGCGTGAAGACGGGGCGGCACTGCCTTCGACTTCTGCTCCGGCTACCGCGCAGATGCCGGCCGACCGAGCGACCGCAAAGTTCCCGCCAGCGGACGTGACCGCGTTCCGCACCGTCGTCACCGACACCCTGGCCAAAGTGCAGGCCGGCGACCAGGCCGGTGCGGTCGCCCGCATCACCGACCTCGAAACAGCATGGGACAACGCACAAGACAGGCTCCAGCCCATGGACCCCGCCGGATGGGAATCCCTGGATCGCAAGATCGACAACGCCCTCAAGGCGGTGCGGACACCCGCGCCAGATCCCGCAACCGAGAAACAAACACTGAGCGACCTGTCGACAGCGCTGCAGTAGCCGCGGCGATCCGGCGGCGCAGACGAATCCGGAAGCAGCGCAGGTAATACGGGGAGGCCGGGGCTACCTAAAAAAACACCTCTCGGGCGGGTGCGAACGACTCCTTCTATCGTCTGGCGTAACACCGCGACCTTGCCGGCTACCTGAGAAACGTCAAGCATAAAGTTCTGCTGACTCCGAATAGCGTTGCACCTCAGAGGAATTAGCTATTCCAATGCCCTGTGCTGGCCGCGGCCGCCTCCGCTATCGAACGCCTCAGGCAGCCGGCGGTCTCGGCTGCCGCAGCCGACGACGAGGTTTCGGTCGGACTGGCGACGGAGGCGAAGGTGATGGTGGGGTTTGGTTTGCGATACCGCGTGGTGAGATCGCCCTGCGGGGCGGGGGCGGCCAATGTTAGAGTTGCGCGGCGCCAGAGCGGCCGCTCGTTGTGGTGAGGACATAGCCATCAGGAGTAACGAGCGATGTCGGACATAGAAATCGCGCAGGCCGCCCGAAAGCGGCCCATTCTCGATGTCGCTGAGCACGGGTACGGCATCGCACCCGAACACCTCGAACCCTATGGTCACTTCAAGGCCAAGCTATCTCTGGACTACATCGAAAGCCTGCAGGACCGCGCCGACGGCCAACTCATTCTGGTGACCGCGATCAGCCCGACGCCGGCCGGCGAGGGCAAAACCACCACCACGGTCGGGCTTGGCGATGCGCTGAACCGGTTAGGCAAGCGCACCATCATCTGTCTGCGGGAACCCTCGCTCGGGCCCTGCTTCGGCGTCAAGGGAGGCGCGGCCGGCGGCGGCTTTGCCCAGGTTGTTCCGATGGAAGACATCAACCTTCACTTCACCGGCGACTTTCACGCCATCAGCGCGGCCCACAACCTGCTCGCCGCCATGGTCGACAATCACATCAAGCACGGCAACGCCCTGCACATCGACCCGCGGCGCGTCACCTGGAAGCGGGTGGTGGACATGAACGACCGCGCGCTGCGCGAGGTCATCGTCGGGCTGGGCGGCGCTGTGAACGGCTACCCGCGGGAAAGCGGTTTCGACATCACGGTGGCATCCGAGGTTATGGCGATTTTCTGTCTGGCCACTTCTATCACCGACCTCAAGACGCGACTCGGCGAGATCGTAATCGGCTTGAACCGACGGCGCGAACCGGTAAGGGCACGAGATCTCAAGGCCGACGGCGCCATGGCGGCCCTGCTGAAAGACGCCATCAAACCCAACATCGTCCAGACGCTTGAGAACAATCTGGCCTTCGTTCATGGCGGCCCATTCGCGAATATCGCGCACGGCTGCAACAGCGTTTCGGCCACCCGCGCGGCGCTGAAACTCGCCGATTTCGTGATCACCGAAGCGGGATTCGGCGCCGACCTCGGCGCCGAGAAGTTCATCGATATCAAGTGCCGCAAAGCGGGCCTGAAGCCCCGCGCCGCCGTCCTGGTCGCCACTGCCCGGGGCCTGAAGTATCACGGCGGCGCACCGCTGGATGCCCTGAATCAGGAAAATCTCGGTGCCCTCGAACGCGGTCTGGTCAACCTTGAGCGGCACTATCAGAACATCACCACGCAGTACGGCCTGCCCTGCGTGGTGTGCATCAATCACTTCACCGCTGACACCCCGGCGGAACTGGAGCTGATCGAAGCCAAAGTCGCCAGCCTTGGCGGCCGGGCAGTGGTGGCCCGACACTGGGCGAAGGGTGGCGCGGGCGCGGAGGCATTGGCCGAAGCCGTCGTCGCGGCGGTGGCGAACAATCAGGGTCAGCATCGCTACGTGTACGACGACGACATGGCGCTGTGGGACAAAATCAAGGCGGTCGCCACCCGTATCTACGGTGCGGCAGACATCACCGCAAGCGCCAAAGTCCGAACGCAGATCGATGAACTCAATGCCCAGTGGGGACATCTACCGGTCTGTATTGCGAAAACTCAGATGTCGTTCTCCACCGACCCGCGTGCGCTGGGTGCACCCACCGGACACACGGTCGACCTCAACGAAGTCCGACTGGCGGCGGGAGCGGGTTTCGTCGTGGTCATTGCCGGTGGTCTGATGACCATGCCGGGGCTGCCCAAGGTGCCGGCGGCTGAGCACATCGACGTCGACGCCCACGGCAACATCAGCGGCCTGTTCTGACGACACCGTCGACGACGGCGGCGACCCCGACTAGCCGAGTAGTAGGGCGGGCGGGGCTCGAACCCGCGACCAACGGACTGACGGACGCGGGTTCCGGTCTCAGCGCCGGGGTTCCCATTAGCCGCAGTGCCGCAACCGGTTTCGGTTAAATGAGAACCTGATGGGGCTTGATGATTTCGGTCGGTTCCCGGTCATATTCGATGAATAAACGATGAGTGGTCAGACCGCCTGTTTCGAGGTTTGCTTGACCGCGCTAACACCCGGAACAAGCACGCAAAGTCAATTTGTGGGCCCAGGGTAGACCACAACCCCTTTGTCAACATCCTTGATCAGAACCGGCCAGTCGCGGTAGTCCAACGTCAACCCGTCCTGGTAGCGCCGGCCACCGGCCTGAATCGTCTCGACGATGTCCATCGCAATCTGATAGAACTCGTCGTACCGCGAGTCGTCCATCTCGATGTCCAAGTCGCCGCCGTTCTCGCTTTCGTAGTCGGTGAAATAGCGGCAGATATAGCTTTCGCCGTCGGAATACCTGATCAAGTACGAGGTGCCGGGATTTTCGTCGTCGTACTTAGACAGGGCTCCGAACTGGAACTTTTCTTCGGGGTGGAAGTAGGTCATCGCCGGTTCCCCTTGCCTGGATGAGCCGGAACGACATGAGCGCCGGTCTTGGAGTAGTGAATGGTCCCTCGGGTAGTGGGGCCGCTGTATCCCGTTTCCGAGTTCCGATAGATGCCGATCACGACCTTGAAGTCGACAACCTCTCGGTTGGGTTGGCGCCAGGTTCCGCTACCAGCCTTCCGCTCGACGAGCTCCTGGAGTTCCTGGATCGACACTGCGATGGTGGACTTGGATTCGTCATGATTCGGTTGTCCGCGTATGTGTTTCGCCTGTTTTCCGAAGTGAAGTGCGGCGGTATAGCCCCTCACCGTGCTGAACTCGTGATCAGCCTTGCCGATCAGGCGGCTTCGCGGTTTGCTCATGACGCTTTCCTGAACGCCGATCGCCGGAAGCTGTCGGGGGCGTATACATGCACGGGGATACCGAGTTCCAGCGGATGGTCGAGTACGCCGTAGGCAGCACTGCCGTAGACAACGAGGTTCGCCGGCTCGCACAAGTCGCAGATCATGCGGATCTCCGCGATCACGTGCGAACGGTTCTCCCGCAGCTTTGTGCAGCCGTGCAGTCCCCGCAGGTTGCGAGACAGTTATTCCGTTTAGCGCCAATGCCGTTCAATTCTGTAGTCGTCTTCCTAGCTGTGCACCCACGCCATTGGATCGGCCTCTTTCATTCGGACGGCCTCCGAAAGCGCGACAAGCTGATCAGGCCCCTTATGCCCCGACTGCATTGGGGTTCATGCGTGTGGCTACAGCTCGGAGCTGATCGGCAACGTCAACCAGCACGGTGGCAACGTCAGCCTCTGCCGCCCGGTCCTCACGGATCATGCCTAGCAGTCGCTCGCGGGCTATGGTCGAAGGCGGCAGGCCACGGTTGGCAGCGATGCGTACGATCGCTTCGAACTCATCGGGGTTGAGGCGGACCTGTAGAACCTTGCTGCGAGCGCGGTTAGGCCTGCTGACCGTGACGTGGTCTGGGATAGGGCGGTCAGTCTGGTCGTCCTCGGCCGATTCGGCTTCAGCAGCGATTGCCGCTAGCTTGTCGGCGGTCTTGTCACTCATCAGGGCCTCCTTGGAGGTAATAGCGGCGGTCGCGGCTGTTCGACTTCCAGGCACTCGCACCGTGCGCAATGCCGTCCATGAGGTAAGTGATGACCGTCAGGACTGAAGCCGCTGAAGGCGAAAAACCAATGGTGCGAACACCTTCGCCATTGCGCGAGTTGTAGTCGGGGTCGAACACGACCGCGTCGGGATCGGTCAGCGCTTCGCTGGCCTGTAAGGCGGTGACGCCATGCTTGGCGATGTGCTCGCTTCGCTTGCTCCAGTCGACCACCACCAAGTGAGTGTATTACACTTGTAATACAACCGCAAGTGTGAAGCTACGGTCAAAGCTGAGCCCCTGCTCGGGTGAACGCGTAAGGCACAAATAGACGGTTATCGGGCCCGCAGCCCGGGCGGATCGCTCTCATTCCCGCGATCGCCGATCGAGACCGAATAGATCGGCCCTGCGAATGCCATACCTGGACATAAACGATGAATAAGCGACGGCTCGGGGCGCCGAGAGGCGTATCACCGGGAGGGAACCGGATCTACCAGGAACTAGTAGGGCGGGCGGGGCTCGAACCCGCGACCAACGGATTATGAGTCCGCGGCTCTAACCAACTGAGCTACCGCCCCGTGCGCCGCAGGGTCCGGCGCCGCCACGAGCCTAGCGTCAGCACACCAAGGCCGACGGCGCGGGGGAGCCCGGCGGGAAGCAGCACCGCCTCACGCGAGCAGTTCGTCGGGCGTCTGCCAACGCACGCCGTCGAAACGGCCGAAGTCGTTGTCGTAGCTGACGATCGACGCACGGTGCTCAAGTGCGAGAGCCGCCAGGTGCCCGTCGTTGACGAGGTTCCCCCCACTTCCCACCCGGGCCAGCAGTCCGGAGAGGACGTCGGCGTGGCGGGGTGTCGGACCGACGGGGACAGCCCCGGGAGCGCCAAGCCACTCGGTCACCCGTTCCATGGCATCCGCCGGCCGCAACGGCGACGGGAACAGGCCGACTTTGGTCGTCAACCGGACGAATGCGAGCAGGGGAACCCAGTCAAGACCTACGCGGTCTGCGCCCGACAGGGCTTCATCAAGCCACTGCCGACTGGCGTGATGGTGCTCACTTGCCGAATTCACTGCGTAGAGAAGCACATTGGCGTCAACAATCTTCATGCGCCGCGACGCTGACGGCGAATCAATTCCTCGTCCTCCAAGTCAGCGGCGATCTGGAGTGCGCGGTCAAGATTGACGGCCGGAACGCCCAAGTCAGAAGTGCGGGTGGCGAAAGGCGTCGGCACTGGTCGACGTTTGGCGCCGTCGCGGACCGCATCATTGAGGGCTGCCTTGAACGACACCCCCTGCTCGCGCATGCGCCGATGGATCACCGCAAGGGTGTCGTCGTCCAATGTCACGGTGGTCCGCACCGTGACAGCATAGCATCAAACGAAGTGATGTGCTGCTGTCATCTACTGCGCCTGGCTGACCGACGACATGTGGAAATCAGGGAGACGCAACGTGGGCATCACCGCGCGGGTGGCCCAGTCGCTCCACTCCCGCGGCAGAGTGACCTCCGGCCGGCTCGCCTCGGTAGCCCGCCGCAAAAGGTCCAGCGGGCTCTCGTTGAAGCGGAAGTTGTTGACCGCGGCGGTGATCTCCCCGTCCTCGATCAGGTACACCCCGTCGCGGGTAAGCCCGGTCAGCAGCAGTGTGGTCGGGTCGACAGTGCGGATGTACCAGAGCGTGGTGAGCAGCAATCCGCGCTCGGTGTCGGCCACCATCTCGCCGAGATCCCTTGTGCCGCCGGTCATCAGCAGGTTATCGGCCGGCGCGGCGACGGCAGTCCCGAATTCCGCGGCGGCCGCCCGCGGATAGATCAACGACGAGATGGCGCCGTCGCGGATCCAGTCCACCCGGCCGATGTCCAGGCCGTTGTCGAATACCGACACCCGCTCCGAACCCGACGCCGTATGCACGAACGGCGCGCACTCCAGGCCGACCGCGTTCGGGTCGGAATACATGGTCAGCGGCAGGTCGGTGAGCTTCTCCCCCACCCTCGTCCCACCACCGGGCGCCGAGAGCGCGGTGCGGCCCTCCTGCGCACCCCGGCCGTCCATCGACCAGCCCAGATAAATCATCATGTCGGCGACGGTCGAGGGCGGCATCAACGTCTCGTAACGCCCGGCCGGCAACTCGACCATCCGCTTGGCCCAGTCCAGCCGAGTCGACAGGTCCCCCAGCATCGTCTCCACCGGGACGTCGATGAACCACGGGCTACTCACCCCCGCCCAGGCACTCGCACCATCGCGCTTGGCGTTGATCTCCACCGACCCGGTCGGCTGGGTGAAACGCCGTCGCACCCCGGTCGAGGTCGCCAGGAAGGTCGTCTCCACGATGTGATGGGCGAACCCGTACAACCGATCGGCGCGGCCGAATCCAGATGACAGTGTCTGTGCCAGTTCGGCGAAAGCCCCGGCGCCGGTCCCGGGCACCGGGTTGCCCCAATCCAGCGGCACACCCGAACCGGTGAGCAGGGGTGCCGCGTCGCGCGCCTCGGGGGCGGAATGGGCGGCCTGTTGGGATACGGCCACCAGGTCGTCGATCGATGTCGGGTCCACCACGCTGGAGCGGATAGCGCCTATCCGAGCGTTATCGCCCTGTCCCACAACGGAAATCACCGCCGTCGAGCGACTGGTCGAAACCCCGTTGGTGGTCATCGAATTGCCGGCCCAGCGCAGCGACGCCTCGGCGCGGTCGGTGACGATGACGATGGTCTCGTCGGCCAGGCCGCGTTGGGCGGCGGACGCCAGAACGAGGTCGACGACGTCTTGAGCGGGAATCATCGGCACCGTCCTGATTTGGCCTCTTCGCTGGCGCTCATCGCCCGGTGTCCTAACTTGGCCTCTTCGCTGGCGCTCATCGGCCGGTGTCCTAATTTGGCCTCTTCGCTGGCGCTCATCGCCCGGTGTCCTAACTTGGCCTCTTCGCTGGCGCTCATCGGCCGGACTCCTCAATGGTGTTGAGCAGGTTCACTCCCCTGAACAACGCCGACGGGCAGCCGTGGCTGACCGCGGCCACCTGACCGGGTTGGGCCTTGCCACAGTTGAACGCCCCGCCCAGCCGCCAGGTCTTCGGCCCGCCCACGGCCTCCATCGAATTCCAGAAGTCCGTCGTGGTGGCCTGGTAGGCGACATCGCGAACCTGCCCGTCCAGCTTCCCGCCGCGGATGCGGTAGAACCGCTGCCCGGTGAACTGGAAGTTGTAGCGCTGCATGTCAATTGACCAGCTCTTGTCCCCCACGATGTAGATGCCGTTGTCCACTCGGCTGATCAGATCGTCGGTGCTCAACTCCTCGGTTCCGGGCTGCAGTGACACGTTGGGCATCCGCTGGATCGGAACGTGGTGCGCGGAGTCGGCGTAGGAGCAGCCGTTGGAGCGCTCCAACCCCAGCTTGCGGGCGAACACCCGGTCGAGCTGGTAACCGACGAAGATGCCGTCGCGCACCAGGTCCCAGTGCTGGGCCGCCACGCCCTCGGCGTCGTACCCGATCGTCGCCAGTCCGTGTTCGACGGTCCGGTCGGCGTTCACATTCATCACCGGGGACCCGTAGCGCATTCGGTTGAGCTTGTCCGGAGTGGCGAAAGACGTTCCGGCATAGGCGGCTTCGTAGCCGATGGCGCGGTCGTACTCGGTGGCGTGACCGATCGACTCGTGGATGGTCAGCCATAGGTTGGTCGGGTCGATCACCAGATCGGTGGGTCCGGCGACCACGCTGGGGGATTTAGTCTTCTCGGCCAGCAGCACCGGCAATTCGGCCAGCTCCCCCGACCAGTCCCACACATCCTCGGCGACCAACGCCTCCCAGCCCCGGCCCATCGGCGGCGCCAGGGTGCGCATGGACTCGAAACTGCCGGCAGCCGGGTCCACCGCGACGGCCTCCAGCGCCGGCATGGTGCGCACCCGCTGCTGGGTGATCGACGAGCCGAACGAGTCGGCGTAGAACAGCTGTTCCTTGGCGGTGTTGACCATCGCCGAGACGTGGTCGACGCCGTCGGCGGCCAGCAGCCGCCCGGAGTACTCCTCCAGCACGGCGATCTTGTCGGCGGTGGAGACGGTGAACGGGTCGATGCGGTAATCCGACACCCAGGTGGCGTCGCGGTAGACCGGCTCGTCGGCCAGTTCGATCCGCTCGCCGTTGAGTGCGGACAGGGTGACTGCCACCCCGACCGCGTGGCGCGCGGCCTCCGCGGCGATGTCGACGGTGAGGCCGGCGTGCGAGGCGAAACCCCAGGTGCCGTTGACGATCACCCGGACGGCCAGGCCAACGTCTCGGTCCAGAACCGCCGACTCCAGTTCCCCGTCGCGCAGCTGCACGATCTCGGTGGTGATCGCGTGCACCCGCAGGTCGGCGTAGCTCGCGCCGCCGGCCCGCGCCGCGGACAGTGCGGCGTCGGCCAGCTGCCTCAAGGGCAGGGCGAGGAAATCGGCGTCGACGTTCCGAGAACGTGGCTCACGGCCGGGACCACGCAATGGGTTCACAGCCACCACGCCACCCTATCGACGTCACAGACACGAAAAACGATTGCCTACGGGATGTTTTCGCGTGTGGGTTTGCCGTAAGTTTGGCAAGCTTCGAACCGAAGGTGAGGAGGGGCTATGGAGTACATCGAGTGTGTATTCGTCGACGGCGATGTGGCCGACTCGGCTCCGGGGCCGATGCCGGGAGTGCGGAGATTCGGTCCGCTCGCGGCTGTCGAGCACGTCGCTGGACGGCTGGATCGGGGCATCACCCGGTTTCTGGTGTTCGGCGTGCCCGCCCGCAAGGGATTGGAATTGGCCGGCGCTCCCGACGCCGTGGTCCCGCAGTTCCTGACTGCCGCGCGCGAGCGACTCGGTGACCGGGCCACCCTGATCGCCGATATCGGATTGTCGCCGTACACCAGCGACGGACACAGCGTGGTGATGAACGGCGACGAGATCGACGTGGTGAGTTCCTATCGCGCCGCTGGCGAGCTGGCGGTGGCGTTCGCCGCGGCGGGGGCCGACGCGGTGGCTCCCTGTCTGTCGCTTCCCGACCAGGTCGGTGAGGTGAGCAAGGCGCTGGCAGGGGCGGGTCTGACCGCCGGGATCGTGGCCTACAGCGCGAAATTCTCCTCGGCTTTCTACGGCCCCTACCGGGCGACGGTCCGTTCGTCACTGGGAGCCGGCCGCAAGGCCTATCAGACCGACTACACCGATCCCGAGGCTGCGCTCGCCCAGGTACGGGCCGACGTGAACTACGGCGCGGCGATGGTGATCGTGAAGCCGTCGATGCTGTATCTCGATGTACTGGCCGAGGTGTGCCGCTCGGCTGGTGTCCCCGTCTGCGTCTTCCACGTCAGCGGGGAGTACCTGTCGCTGTTGCTGGCCGCCGAGCACGGCGGCATGGACGCCGCCGATTTGTTCGACGAGTATCACGCGGCGGTGCAACGCTGCGGCGCCGACTTCGTCATCGGCTACGCCGGTGACCACTTCGTGCGTCGGTGAGCTCTGCCGACGTCCTCGTGGTGGGGGCGGGGCCGGTGGGCTTGACTGCTGCGCTGGCCCTGGTCCGGCGCGGTCTGCGGGTGGATCTCGTCGAACGGCGAGAGGGGCTGGGCAGCGCCTCGCTGGCAGCGACCTTCCACCCACCCACGCTGCAGATCCTCGCCGACCTCGCGGTGGATCTGAGCGGGCAGGGCCTCAAAGCCTCGACGGTCGGCTACCGCGCCGACGACGGGGGTTCGCAGGTCCGTTTCGACTTGGCGGAGCTGGCCGACGAGACCGCCTATCCCTACCGGCGGCACGTCCCCCAGTTGACGGTGTGTCAGCTGATGCTCAGCGCCCTGCGACACTCGCCGAGGTGCCGGATCCGGTTCGGCTGCAGCGCATCCGAGGCAATGCTCGCGAACTACCCGTGGGTGTTCGCCGCCGATGGTGCCGACAGCGGACTGCGAACGGCAGCGGGGGTCGGCTTCCCCGGCGATGAGTATGCCGGAACCGTGGTCCGGCTGCTCTGTGATCCCGCCGGCTTCGACGGATGGGATGCGGTGAGTTACGTTTTCTCCCAAGACATCTCAGTGAGCGTGCTGAGGATGATCGACCACGTCCGGGTCATCGTGCGCGCCGAGGAGGGCGTCGTTGACCCGCAGAGCGCAGCGCAGGAGGTGGCCGCCCGCGTCACCGGGGTCACCCCGGTGGTGCGATCGTGGTCGCAGTATCGCTCGCAACGCCGGGTGATCGAGGACAATCTCCGCGACAACGTCATCTTCGTGGGCGACAGCGCCCACGTGACGACGACCCGAGGCGGGATGAACATGAACGCGGGCATCCACGACGCGGCGGTCCTGGCGACCGTGCTGGCCCGTGACCCCGGTGGGCTGGCAGCCGCGGCCCGAGACCGCCTGGCGATCGCGCGGGAGAAGCTGCTGCCGCGAACCCACGACACACTCGATGCCCCGGCAGCGCGGCTGGTGCGGGTGCGGGCCGTGCACGACGATCCGCCGGCTCGCGCCGAGTTCCTGCGGCGCACAGCGATGCTCGACATGGTCAGCTGGCCGTGACCTACCCCGAGCTTCGCTGGCTGGCCCGCAGCGCCCAGCGCGTGGGGGTGGTGGTCCCGCCATCCAACCCGGTCGTCGAACCTGAACTGAAAGCACTGGTCGGCGATGACGTCGTGGTATTCGGCGCTCGTCTGTCCCGGCACCCCGACCTGTCACTGGAGGAGCGCAACCGGCTCTACGTTCCGGGCTACCACGACGCACTCGACGAGCTGTTCGGGCTGGACGTGGTGTGCGCGCTGGTCGCCATGACGGGACCGAACTACCGGTTCGGGGTCGACGGCGACCGCGATCTGTGCGCCGATCTCACCGCCCGGTTCAACGCGCCGGTGCGCACCGCGAGCCTGGCCATCCACGACTACCTCATCGCGATGGGAATCAGCCGCATCCATCTGGTCAGCCCCTATCCGGACTGGCTGACCGACGAGGCGGTGAGCTACTGGACCGGCGGCGCTATGAACGTCGTCGGCGTCGATCACATGCTCGGCGAGGGTGAGCGGTTCCATGCTTACGACACACATACCGACGAAGTGGTGAGCCGCCTGCGGGCGGTCGATCCCGAGCCCGGGGCAGCGGTGTTGCTCACCGGCACCGGCCTGGTCACCATCGCCGCGATCCACGAACTGGCGCCGGCCTACGTCGCCCCGATCCTGTCGTCCAATCTGTGCGGCGCCTGGTGGATCCTGCAGCACTGCCCCGCCAGCCCGGGCAGCGACCTCTACCAGCAGATCGTCCGCGACAACCCGCCCGGGGATGGTCCGGTTGCCTGACAGCGCACTGCGGGAGCTGATCGAGCGGCGCGGGGACGCGGCCCGCGCACTGCCCGCCGAGGTGGAAACCCGGGCGCGCTGGCTGGTCCTCGACACGCTGGGGTGTGCCATAGCTGCCAGCAGGTCACCGCAGGTCCAGGCCTGGCTGCACGGACACCGGCTGCGCGCCGATCCCTACGGCACCGCCATCGATCCCGGCCACGGCCCCGCGGCGGGCGCGGCGATGGCGCTGGCGATGGGGGCGTGCTGGGACGAAGCCTGTGAGGGGCACGCAGGCGCCCACGGCCGACCCGGAGTCGCGGTGCTGGCCGCGCTGTGGCCACAGGTGTCGGAGCTGACGTTGGACCAGCTCTGTCGCGCCTTGGTCATGGGCTACGAGGTCGGGGCACGGATGGGTGCGGTGCTTCGCATCGCCCCGGGCATGCACGTCGACGGCAACTGGCCGTCACTGGGCGCCGCAGCAGCGGCTGCCTACGCGTTGGGCCTGGATTCTCAGGGCATCCTGACCGCGGTCAACATCGCGGCCTGCCAGCTGCCGACGTCGCTGTATCGGCCGATCACGACCGGAGACAGCGCCCGCAACACCTATCTCGGTCACGCCGCGATGCTCGGCCAGATGGCCGCCGACGCCGCGGCCGCGGGGATCAGCGCACCCCACGACGCCATCGATGAGTACCTGCGGGTGGCGTACGGCACAACCGGAAGTCCCGCCGACATGTCTGCAGTCGACATCTTCGAAATCCTCTCCGGCTACGTGAAGGAGTACGCCGCGGTGCGTCATGTTCACTACGGCGCACGGGCAGCGCTGGAATTGCGCGGACGCGCGCCGGCCGAGTCCATCCGTGGGATCGAGTTGTGGACGTACGAGGAGGCGTTGACCTACTGCGGTATCCGGGCGCCCGCGACCCCGCTGCAAGCCCAGTTCTCGCTATCCTTCGGCGTGGCCGCGATGCTCCGGTGGGGCCGTCTCGACCCGGATGTCTACGTGAGCCCGTTGTTCACCGATCCCCTGATGCGCGCCCTGGAACGCAAGGTCGTCATCCACGTCGGCCCTGAGTGGGCGCCGCAGCACGTCCGGGCCGCCCGGCTGCGACTGGAGTTGGCCGGTGGCGACGCCGTGGAACACGTCATCACCGCCGTCCGCGGCGACGCCTCGCTGCCGTGGACGGAATCGGAGCTGACCGCGAAATTTGTGCGGTACTGCGCCGGGAGCCTCAGTGCGGAGCAGGCAGCCGCACTGGCCCGTCACATCCTGCACGCGCCCCCGCAGGCCGCCGTCTTTCCGAACGTTGTCTTTCCGAACGCGAGATAGGTGAAGGGCGGTCGGTGGCCTAGCCCGGATTTTTCGCGGTATTCCGGTGCACCTGGGTGTTGATACGCGAAAGTACCTGTCCTGCAATGGATATTTGGACTTCTCTGTTGCGACGTTGACTGGAATCCGCCAATCTGCGGAATTTTTGCCTCCAAAATGTCATGCTCACGGTCTGGTCAAGCAGCGACACGGCTGCTTGGCACGACCACAAGGTGGGGAGCAGCAGATGTCAAAGTTGAGTGTGCCGGCAATGCTGATCGGCAGCGGTAGCCCGGTTTCATCGACCAGCGGATCGTCGCGTTACGTCGGCCGCGTGGGAGCGCTGGCTGTCGCACTTGGCGTCGGCGCCGGGATGCTGGTGCTGCCCGGTGTTGCCTACGCCGACGACTCAGGTTCGGCTGGTTCCACGAGCTCGTCGGACTCCGCGGGACGGGGATCGTCTGATTCGACCTCCAACCCGTCGACGTCCGGACACCGCGCCGCACCCGGCTCGCAGGCGCGATCGTCGGACACCGCGACCGAACCGGTCCGCGGTTCCGGCGCCACTGCTTCCGAGGGCAGCGTTCCCGACGCCCATGCGGTCCCCGACGTTCCCGTGGCCGAGGTGCCCAAGAACGACACACCCCAGGTTGACGTCTCCGTCGTCGAGGCGCCGAAGAACGAGGCGCCCCAAACGACCACCACGAACAACCCTGCGCCGGCAGTAAGCCCGGGCCACGAGGTGCAGGGTCCTGTCGTTAACGACGCGCCCGCGCTGGTCAAGGACACCCCGAGCGTCGTCGTGCCGAAGCTCGCTGAGGCCGTGGCCCCGCAGGTCATCGAGGTGGCCCCAACGCGGGGCACGTCGGTGGAGTCCCCGGCTGCGGGTGGCTCCTCGGCGACCCCGGCCAAGTCCGAGACCCCGGTGATGACGGCTGCTCCCGATGTCGCCCCGGCCAAGGGTTTGTCCGCTGGCGTGCTGGCCTGGCTCGGTGCCGGCGCCGACGGTGGCGCCCCGGCGGCGGCTCCGCTGATGTGGACCGTCGCGGCCTACACCCGTCGTGACACCCCGGGAGCTGCGGCGACCACCAAGCCGGCGGCGTCCACCAGCACCGGAGAGCCCGGCCCGGCCGTCGCTCCGACGTTGCCGACACCGGTCGGCAAGGCGACCGCAAAGGCCACCGGCCCGCTGGCTGATTT
>Ga0194055_10002189_pt1 | contig 15575 bp, 13 predicted proteins | sample SepL449m_MetaG_FD_155482 | JGI IMG/M metagenome (GOLD analysis project Ga0194055, IMG submission 155482) | Anoxic zone freshwater microbial communities from boreal shield lake in IISD Experimental Lakes Area, Ontario, Canada - Sep2016-L442-9m | ecosystem: Environmental > Aquatic > Freshwater >... | reverse complement strand
CAACTCAACAAAGCCGTGACTCGAGTGCAATAAAGTGTGGCCGCTCAAATTCGTAGTGACTATTTCTTGCTACGAGAACAAAGAGACACCCACCCGTCCGACCTGATTTTCGACCCCACATTCGCCTGCTGAAACTCTCGCAGCTTGTTGCCACTAATAGTCTTCTCCCGTTGACGGTAAACATCGTGAATACCGGCGAGGCAGGACTTACTTCTAAACCGCACCGTGCTCAGCGAATAAATCGCCTTACGTGGACCGCTTTGCCTGCGGCTGGCATCGGCTAGCAGCAAACCAACTTCGAAGAATTGCTCTGCTGTGCAATCACGGACCCGGGTGGGTGCCGTGTCTAACGCTAACCTGACTTTGCTGCAACGCATAACGAAAGTGCAAAAACCCTTTGGGCACCTGCTCTACGCAGCGCTACTGCTGCAGCCGACATCGTGGCACCAGTAGTGATGACATCATCAATAACGCACACCACCGGTGGCACAAGACGGTTGCATCTCATGGCATTGATGAGGTTTAGTCTGCGTTGCCTTTGTGATAGTCCAACTTGATCAGTCACTTCTCGCGTGAACTGTAAGACGTCTATGCCAAGGCTGTGACTTGTGCCAGCCGTTGCCTCGCGAGCAAGATCAGCGACTGTATCAAAACCCCGGAGTTGAACTTTGGCATACGAGCTTGGGATTGGCACTACGAGCACCGGAGCGCGTTGCGCTAATAGCGCATTGAGAAGCTGTCCTAGTCCTTCTAACTTTTCCCGCTGACCATTTTTGTAGTCGATGATGCTTTGTCGTAACCAACCGTCATAAGGTCCCGCGCCCATAATTTCATCAACGTGCAGTGCGAAACTCGCGAACTGGGGCATGTGCACTGGGTTAATTGTTGATGTGCAGAGTGGACAAAGCGAAATACCTACCGCACTACAACCTATGCACCGCGGTGTAACCAGAAATTTACGCAGAATTGACATACGACAGAAACTACTTCGGGTGCGATGTTTGCACATGTGCGTGCAAAGACACCTTTATGGCTCTGTGATGTGGATTAACAATTACTCCCCAAAGGGGCATCAGATCAGCGAGCGTAGAAAGGTGATGCACCTTGATCAACTACGGTCCACTGCCCAAAAACTATTTTCATAATTGATGCTCTAGTAGCATCAACTACTCCGAGAACTGTTGTGCCTTTCTGATCTACTGCAAGTGACTGAGCACCTATCGGGGCATTTGTGGAAATGATTTTCCCGTCAGCGATTCCTACGGTATACAACTGCTGTCCTCCTGCACCTTGCGCACCTAAGACCGCAAGAGTCAACGGGTCCTTCCAAACAACATCACGTATTCTCGTCAACTGATATTCGACACGATGCACATCGACTATGCGAAGCGAATCTTGAGTGCGAATGAGTGAACCTACCGCGAGAGTATCCGTGGCACCATTGGCGAACACTAGGGCGACTCTGACCCCGTCAGGTGCGACAACCAATCCGCGCACATCGTTTGCCGAACCAATCAGATTGCTATCAAGAGGAATCGAATGCTGCATACCATCCGCAGAAATCACTCTAAGGCCGCGACCAAAATCGGCAATCAAGATGTTGTCATTTGAATCAAAAGTGGGTTCCGATAGCGCTTCACCTGTCATCACGACCGTCAATGAGTTTGGAGTCTGGAAATTTGCTACGAGTGATTTCCCATCAACTAGTACTCCGGCGAACACTTTACCGCTTTGCGATGACGCAGCGTTGCTAAGGCTCGTGGCGACGTTAGATTGAATCTGCGCCACTACCTGCGGCTTCCCATTGGAGAGCGCCACCACCTGCGACCCAATCACCGCATGAAGTCGACTTCCTGAATCAGTTGGGCGTGGATTAAATTTCTCCCAATTTGCAACAGTCTGCAGAGCGGGAACACCGGGCACTGTTAATTGCTGTCCAGAGACTGTGATTTGTACTGAGGAAACATTCGGCAAGCTCGTGAGAGTCCAGATCAACTGGGCAGACATCTCCTGTCGTGACAACTTACTTGCTGCTAATACATCCACGGATAAATCAACTTGTGCCACACCAGCGCTTACCGGAACTGAGCCATACGTGAGCTTTGTGCCAAGTGGAAATGCATTTCGCACACCCCCAGCTAAGTCAGATGGTGCACCACTGAGCAAATTTTTAACAAGTATGGTGGCTGCACCCGGAGATGACGTGGGCAGCAAGACAGTGTCAGCCACTAGAAGTTCGCTTGTTGGATTCAGGAAATATACTGGGACCGGTCTGAAGCCACGTTCCACGTCACCTCGCGTCAAGAGCAATCCATTAGGTAACTGGCTGATACGCCATTCACCATTTTCGTTTTTCGAAACCTGAAAATGTGCACTCACATCCGACAATGCAGGCGGCACGGTACGGTGACCACTTGATGAAATCGCACTGTCCAGTGGCGCGGAAATTTGGAAGTCTCGACCAACTGCAGTGATTTGCATTTTTGTAGAATCGTAAACTTGAATCCCAGTGCTTGGATTCCAATTAGTACTCACACCTGATGACAGATACTGCCGAGCAATTCGAAAATCATCCGATGAATCCGCACAGGCATCTAGAAACCCTTGTAACAGCACATCGGGACTCATGCCAGCAACCGGTGGCCGGGCGATCACGCGAATAAACTGCGACGTGAGATCTGTCGTGACTGTTTGACCTAGGTGCACATCACTATTCGTCGGTATCGCTGCACATCCGCAGAGCAACCCCGCTGTCAGCACTAAACACAGAACCTTATGCATCGTCAACCACCTGGATAGCCGGATGCTCAAATGGGCGGTCAATCGAACGCGGAAGTGTCAGGACGAAGTGGGCGCCTAATCCGGGTGCACCCCACACTTCAATAGTTCCACCATGCAAGTGCGCATCATCGGCAGAAATTGCTAACCCCAAACCTGTCCCACCAAGAGTTCTTTGACGAGCTGGGTCGGCGCGCCAGAACCGAGCAAAAACTCGTTCTAAGTCTTCTGGTGCTATTCCTTGGCCAAAGTCACGAACACCGATAGAGATGGCATCGACAGTTTCACGCAAGCACAACCGTACTGGCTTACTCTCTGAGTGCTCAATTGCATTCACTACAAGATTTCGCACGACACGACTCACTCTTCGCCCATCAGCTTCGATAAACACCGATTCGTTTGGAATGAGAAGCTCGAAATGTGTTCCATGGTTTGTAGCTATCTCCGCGTACTCGTCAGTCACAGATATCAGTAACGCCTGAACATCGACAGTTGTGGCGTCGACAATTGACACGCCTGCATCAAACCGGCTTATCTCTAGTAAGTCTGTGAGCAATACTTCGAATCGTTCAACTTGATTACGTAGTAACTCCGCTGACCTAGCCATAGCTGGCTCGAAAGTTCCTCTGGCATCGTAAATCATTTCGCTTGCCATGCGCACGGTCGTCAATGGAGTTCGAAGTTCGTGCGATACGTCCGATACGAATTGCTGCTGGATAGTCGAAAGGGTCTCGAGCCGCACAATTTGACTCTGCAAACTATTCGCCATGGCATTGAATGAGGCAGCCAGAATTGCTAAATCATCCTCACCGCGCACATCTAATCGGCGATCAAGATTTCCAGAGGCTAAATCTTCGGCAACAAGGGCTACTTCTCGGACGGGAACAGTGACTCGAGCCGTTGCTAGCCCCACCAATGCACCCAATCCCAGAAGCAAAATAAGTCCAACGAAAAATACTGTGCTTCGCACCAAGTCAAGTGTTCCTTGCTCTGAGTTGAGCGGGAACAATAAATAGAGTTCGTATTGTCCAATCCGTGGAACATTGACAGGTGCACCCACTGCAATGCCTGGCACTGAGGATCCATCTTCATAAAAAATTGAGGTGTACTGCCAAGCTTGCTGTTGATTTTCACGCACAGCAGCTCGAAGCGACAGTGGGACAGAGACTTCGGCAACAAGTTTTGTCCCGCGTTCTGGCTGACCAACCAGCGTTGGGTCACTCAGGAAAAGTGCATCAAACAACCCCGGTGATCCAGAGCGCACAGCCAGCGCCGTAATGACTGAGTCCACCAAGCGCGTGGAATTAGGTGACCCCAACGTAGTATCCGTGGCATTAAGTAGCCGCTGCACTTCATCTCGAGCCGAGGTCGCCTCGGTCAAGGACGAGCGCTCTTTTGCTTGAAGTAATCCTGTTGTTACTCGATTGAGCAGAATCGCTCCGACTAACGCAAGGATGGCAGTCGATAGCAGCAGCGTGATGGTGACCAAACGCAGTTGGAGGTTTCGGCGCCATTTAGATCGCCAGGAGTCAAGAAACAATTACACAGATCCCGCTTTGTATCCAACGCCTCGCACTGTTACAACTATTTCGGGACGTTCGGGATCGAGCTCTACCTTTGCGCGTAATCGTTGCACGTGGACGTTAACTAATCGAGTATCAGCAGCGTGGCGGTATTCCCACACTTCTTCAAGAAGTACTTCGCGGGTAAAAACCTGCCAAGGATTTCTGGCCAATGTAGTAAGCAACTTGAATTCTAAAACTGTCAGCGCGATGGATTCATTTCCGCGTCGCACTGTATGGCCCGCCACGTCAATCGTAATATCACCGATACGAATATCTTGGCCAGTCGGATAATCGATTTTACGAAGCCGGGCACGGATTCGGGCGATGAGCTCTTCGTTTTTGGCCATCGACTTAACGATGTAGTCATCAGCACCAGACTCAAGGCCAGTAATGATGTCTTGCGAGTCACTTCGCGCAGTCAGCATCACAATCGCGACACCGCTTTCCTCGCGTATCGCTCGACAAATTTCAATGCCATCGCGACCAGGAAGCATTAGATCCAAGAGCACCAAGTCAGGGTTGCAAGCATGGAATGCATCCATTGCTTTGTCACCATCGGAGCAGAAATACGCCTCGAAGCCTCCAGCGCGTAGGACAATACCGAGCATTTCAGAAATCGAAGGATCATCATCGACAACAAGAATTCGTTGACCCACTGAAATCCACCTCCTGACGTAATCTAGATATCTACGCTGTGCGACCGAGTCTGCAGGCACTAATCTATCCCACACGGTGCGACACATCAGCCCGAGAACAATTCAGGCTACTCTGAGGTCATGAACGTTTCCGCCATGATTGGCCGCATTAAGTCCGAATTAATGAAGTTTGGACTTGTCGGTGCCATCGCGTACGTAATCGATGTATCAACATTCAATATCTTGCGGTTCCATGGCGGAGAAGGCATTTTGTTCGAAAAGCCACTGACCGCAAAAGTTATCAGTACCGCAATCGCAACCACCTGGGCCTACTTTGGCAATCGACACTGGGCATTTCGTCATCGCCAGCGCACGTCTTTTCGCCGTGAATATCTATTGTTTTTATTGCTCAACGGGTTCGGGATGATTATTGCCCTCAGCTGCCTGTGGATTTCGCACTACGGCATGCATCTGACAAGCCCCATTGCTGACAACATCAGCGCAAATATTTTTGGTCTTGTATTTGGAACTGCTTTTCGGTTCTGGAGTTATCGCAAGTGGGTATTTCTAGATTCAGCGCCTGATCTTGCTGAAGAAATCTCAGTGCTTGCGCCATAACATTTCTATAAGCAAGTATTTTTTGCTTTAAGTGCCTTTGGTAGGCGCTTAATTAACCGTACGAAGTTGTTCGACGTCGCCAAGGGTCACCTGAATAGTTTCACCGGCTGACTCCAATGTCAGTGATCCATCAGGTAATACATCAACTGCGCGCCCAACGAGTTGGCGATCACCGCTGACCGTAACTGTGACATCGCGTCCCAGGGTTGCGCTGGCAGCACGATACTTTGTTCTCCACTCAAGAGGAGACATCAGAAGAACGCACACTCTTTCGATAACGCGGGCAATCAGTTCTTCTCGAGCAATCGTGTGCCCAGCTAAAGACAATGAGGTTGCCATTTCTGTTGGAAGCTCCTCGCGCGTAAGAGTGCAATTGATGCCAATTCCGATAACGAAAACATCGTTGACGTACTGCACTAACACACCGGCAACTTTGCCCGGTACGTAGCCTTCAAGGAGAACATCATTTGGCCACTTCACCTGCGCAGTAACTCCGCACTCAGCAAGTGCCTGTGTCACTGCAAGTCCAACGACGAGCGGAACACTCGTAGCTACATGAGTGACTAGCTGCGAATCAATTCCTAGCGACAGGGCAACACCTGCACCCCATGGACTCGACCACTGACGATCTAATCGACCTCTGCCTGCGACCTGTTCGTCGGCCGTCACTGCGACTACCCGGCCCGCTCGAATCTCATCACGGTGTGCCAAAACCAGGTCGTTTGTTGATCCGACACTGTCGTGCGCCTCGAGCAGTACGTCAACCTGACCAGACTGCGCTAAATCCTGCAAAATCAACTCGGGACGCAGCGAACTGCGAGACGCTTTCGTCGCAAATGATTCCACCTCGCTAGGGTAGACGAAAGAGCATGACGAAAGGTACCTGCAGGTGAATTCTGACAACCACAGCCCCGCGATTGATATTCATACGACCGCAGGCAAAATTGCCGATTTGAAGCACCGGCGAGACCAAGCAACGAGCCGCCGCCAAGATGCTATTGATAAGCAGCATGCAAAGGGCAAGCTCACCGCGATGGAGCGCATCGAACGATTGCTTGATGAAGGTTCGTTCCAACAAATCGATGGTCTTGCTCGTCACAGATCACATAATTTCGGCATGCAAAAATCGCGTCCTTACGGCGATGGTGTCATTACAGGTTATGGAACCATCGACGGTCGCTCCGTGTGTGTCTTCTCGCAGGACTTCACAGTATTCGGTGGTTCGTTGGGTGAGGTCTTTGGTGAAAAGATTTGCAAGGTGATGGACCTTGCACTGAAAACTGGTGTGCCAATCATCGGGATTAATGATTCCGGCGGCGCGCGAATTCAAGAAGGCGTCGTATCTCTTGGGCTCTATGCCGAAATCTTTAAGCGCAATGCGCACGCTTCCGGTGTTATCCCGCAGATTTCTCTAGTCCTTGGTCCATGTGCTGGCGGTGCCGTGTATTCACCCGCTATGACTGACTTCATCATCATGGTGGATAAAACCTCACACATGTTTATTACTGGACCTGACGTGATTAAGACCGTTACCGGCGAAGAAGTTGAATTCGAAGAACTTGGTGGAGCACGCACTCACAACACGAAATCTGGCGTGGCTCACTACATGGCGCACGATGAAGATGATGCGATTGATTATGCGCGCTCGTTACTCTCATACTTGCCAAGTAACAATATGGACGAGGTTCCATTCTTTGATGTTGAAGCTGATCTTGAAATCACAGATGCCGATCGCTCGCTCGATACGTTGATACCTGACTCGCCTAACCAGCCGTACGATATGCACCGCGTTATTGAAGAAGTACTCGATGACGAAGATTTCCTTGAAGTACAGGCAATGTTTGCGCCCAACATCATCACAGGCTACGGTCGCGTCGAAGGACGCCCAGTTGGAGTAGTTGCAAACCAACCTATGCAGTTCGCTGGCACATTAGATATTGACGCAAGCGAAAAAGCGGCACGTTTTGTGCGTACCTGCGATGCCTTCAACATCCCAATTCTGACCTTCGTGGACGTTCCGGGATTTCTTCCTGGCACCGATCAAGAATGGCAAGGGATTATTCGTCGCGGTGCAAAGCTGCTTTACGCCTACGCGGAAGCCACCGTTCCACTAGTCACCATCATTACCCGTAAGGCTTATGGCGGCGCCTACGACGTGATGGGTTCCAAGCACCTTGGTGCTGACATCAACTTGGCGTGGCCTAGTGCCCAAATTGCGGTTATGGGTGCACAAGGCGCGGTCAACATTCTGTACCGCAAAGAATTAGCTGAAGCCGTTGATAAAGACGCTGAGCGGGCTCGCCTCATGGCTGAATATGATGACAAATTTGCTAACCCCTACTTGGCGGCTGAACGCGGCTACATTGATCGCGTGATCTTGCCACATGAAACTCGAGTCATTGTTACCCGTGCCTTGCGCAGTCTGCGTGGAAAGCGCCAAACTTTGCCACCAAAGAAGCATGGAAATATTCCACTATGAGTAACTTCCTTGATGCGGAATCACTCAAGATTGTTAAAGGCGATGTAACAGCTGAGGAAATCGCTGCGTTGGTCGTGGTGTTGAACGCCGCAATCGCACAGAACCGTTCCACACAACGCTCTCGTGTGTCACCTGAGTGGAACGCACCTCATCGTGCTATTCGCAAACCAGTAATGCATGGCGTCAATGCATGGCGTCGTTCTGCGTTGCCGCTTTAGTCGATATGTCACGCACCGTTCTCTTGGCATCGGCCTCGGCATCGCGTTACTCATTACTGAGTGCAAGCGGCATTGTCCCCATCGTGCAAGTCAGTCACGTCGACGAAGATGCTATTGAAGCGCAGCTTTCCCCGATCGCCACACCAGACTTGTGTGTTGCCCTGGCCACAGCAAAAGGCGAAGCTGTGGCCGCACATGTCACAGCAACTGATGTCAGCAATCTATTAATCATTGCTGCAGACTCAATGCTCGAGTTTGAGGGTCAGTCTTACGGAAAACCTGAAACAGCGGAAAATGCAATTGCTCGTTGGACCGCGATGCGCGGTAAGTCCGGATATTTACACACTGGGCACTGGGTGCATGACACTGTCACTGGCCAAACTCGAACTGGCGTCGCAGGTGCTCGTGTCCATTTCGCCGACGTCAGCGACGAAGAGATTACCCACTACGTGGCAACTGGTGAACCGCTTTTTGTTGCTGGTGGCTTCACTCATGAAGGTCGTAGCGCAGCATTTATTGAGCGGATGGATGGTGATGGCCCAGCCGTTGGTGGTATCTCACTCAATCTGCTGCGCACATTCACCCACGAGATGGGCATCGCCTGGCACTCACTCTGGAACACACCGTAAGCCACAAACGGCTAACCAATAGACTTAACCACGTAGATAGGAGTCGCTTCCCATGAGCCGGAAAATCACGTCAGTTCTGATCGCCAATCGTGGTGAAATCGCGATTCGTGTTGCCCGCGCCTGCAAGGATGCGGGCATCAAGAGCATTGCGGTGTACGCAGATCCTGATCGCGATGCTGCGCACGTATCGGTTGCTGATGTTGCTTTTGCGCTCGGTGGTTCCACCGCCGCAGAAAGTTACCTCGTCATTGATAAGATCATCGATGCAGCTCAAAAGTCTGGCGCCAACGCAGTACATCCTGGCTATGGATTCCTTTCTGAAAATGCCGATTTTGCTCAAGCCGTTATCGATGCAGGATTAATTTGGATTGGCCCGCCCCCTGCAGCAATCAGAGATCTGGGCGACAAAGTTTCTGCCCGCCACATTGCTGCCAAAGCTGGTGCACCGCAAGTTAAAGGCACTGCTGACCCTGTCCAAAATGCCACAGAAGTTGTGGACTTTGCCCGGGAAAACGGACTGCCGATTGCAATCAAGGCAGCCTTCGGTGGTGGTGGCCGCGGCCTCAAAGTTGCTCGCAATCTAGAAGAGATTCCTGAGCTGTTTGAATCAGCTGTCCGCGAGGCAGTTGCCGCTTTTGGTCGTGGCGAATGTTTCGTCGAACGTTACTTGGACAACCCACGGCACGTTGAAACCCAGTGCCTTGCTGATGAACATGGCAATGTTGTTGTTGTCTCTACTCGCGACTGCTCACTGCAGCGCCGCCATCAAAAACTCGTCGAAGAAGCCCCAGCTCCGTTCCTGAGTCAGCAACAAATTGACGAGTTGTACTCATCAAGCAAAGCAATTCTTAAGGAAGCCAAATATGTTGGTGCAGGAACCTGCGAGTTCCTGATTGGTTTAGACGGGACGATTTCATTCCTCGAGGTCAATACTCGTCTGCAGGTGGAACATCCCGTTACTGAAGAAGTCGCTGGCATCGATCTAGTGCGCGAACAGTTCCGTATCGCTGAGGGTCAAGCTCTTGGCTACACCGACCCAGTGCTGCGCGGACACAGTATTGAATTCCGCATCAATGGCGAAGATCCCGGTCGAGGATTCTTACCTGCCCCGGGATCCTTGACTGTGTGGAACCCACCAAGTGGCCCTGGCATCCGGCTTGATGGCGGTTTTGTTGAAGGCGATGTAATCGGTGGCAACTTTGACTCGCTCCTTGCAAAACTCATTGTGACTGGTCGCAATCGTCAAGAAGCAATCGAACGCTCACGGCGTGCCTTGGCTGAATTTCAGATTGAAGGAATTGCAACGGCACTCACATTTCACCGCGCTGTAGTCAGCGACTTAGATTTTGCTCCTGCTGACCCAAATCAGCCCTTCAAGGTTCACACACGATGGATTGAAACCGAGTTCAACAACACAATCCCTGCGTATTCTGGCAACTCACAAGCAGATAGCGAAGCTGGAGAACGTACTCCAATCACCGTTGAAGTGAACGGTCGCCGAGTTGAAGTGATTCTGCCCGCGAACCTGTCGCTAGGTTCTGGATCAGGTGGTTCTAGCGCTAAAAAGCCGACGAAGCGTGCCAAGAAGGCAGGCGGTCAAGCAAGTGGTGATTCCGTTACCGCACCAATGCAAGGCACCATTGTGAAGGTTGCTGTTACCGAGGGACAAACTGTGGCCCAAGGTGACCTCGTTGTTGTACTCGAGGCCATGAAGATGGAGCAACCGTTAACGGCACATAAGTCCGGTGTTGTGAAGAACCTCAATGCTGAAATCGGCACCACAGTTCCGAGCGGCACTACTCTGCTCGATATTGCTGACGCTTAGTTCTACTGCCTAGCCAAGATTCACGACAACATCAAGAATTTCTTTAACCATGTCAAGTGTCGTGTGCGGATGTATAAACGCAAAGCGACCGACTGATTCCCCTAGCCACAAGCTGGGGGTAACGAATCCGATTTGTTGTTCGATGAGAACATTTTGCATTCGCTCGTAATCTTTCGAAGTCCATCCCTTACGTCGCCATAAAACAACAGACAAAGTTGGTTCGAGAACTAGCTCTAGTTCTTCTGACTCACGTATGTAGTTAGCAACTTCTCGTGTCAGGGCTAGGGAGTGTTCTACTGCGTCACGATAGGCATCGGTTCCATTGACTGAAACTGAAAACCACAAGGGTAAACCGCGAGCTCGTCGCGTTAAGTGGTAGGCATAATCCGTTGGATTCCAGTCATTGTCACCATGCTCATGCAGCACTTCGAGGTATGACGCCTTTTGTTCATGAACTGACTTTGCCAATTGTGGATTGCGATAAATGATGGCTGCCACATCAAACGGCGAAAACCACCACTTATGCGGATCCATTGTGATGGAATCGGCATGTTCAACTCCACGAAATCTTTCGCGCACACTTGGTGCCAACAATGCCGCGCCACCATACGCGGCATCGACGTGGAACCACATTCCTCTAGCCTGCGCAATGGCACCTATTCCTTCAAGGTCATCAACAATTCCAGCGTTCGTGGTTCCGGCAGTTGCGACAACGCCCACAACGGGAATGCCCGAAGTGTCCTGATCTAACGCGCGCTGCAGATCAGCGCCTGTCATCCGATGATCAGCACACGGCACAACGAGAGGCTCAATGTCCAGAATGGAAAGTGAATTACGATTCGATGAATGTACCTGATCACTCACGGCGATTCGCACGGGAACTTTGCCACCAAGCGCACGTCGACCAATATCTCGAGCAACAGTAAGCGCAGCTAAGTTAGCCGCAGATCCACCTGATACAAAAGTTCCACCTGCAGACTCTGGCAATCCTGCAAGGTCTGACATCCAGCGCAACACTTGATTTTCTGCAGCCACTGCGCCAGCAGCTTCAAGCCACGAGATAGCTTGCAAACTTGCACACGATACAACCATGTCAAACAGCAATGCGGCTTTTGTGGGGGCAGCCGGAATGAAAGCCAGGAAACGAGGACTGTCTGCCGAGATGACCGTGCGCGAAATGACTTCGTCATATATCTTCATGACTTCGGCAGGAGAATTTCCTTGTGCGCGGAGCAATCCTTGCAACGCAACTTGCACATCATCGGCGTCGCCCGGATTATCAAGTGGCACCTCGGGCATTGCGAGTCGCTCTCGCATGTAACTAAAAATGAGGTCCGTTAAGTCAGAATCAAACGAATGCATTGCCGCTGCCTGATTACTAGGCTAATGGGCCGCCGCCTCGAGTCCAGTCAGCCGGGCTTCCACCGCCACTGACCATCGTACTCACTGAATCGAGTGCGCAGCCTCGTACTTGCCCCAGATGTCACGCAGGGCATCTGCTACTTCGCCACCAGTTGCTCGGGCTGCCAGTGCTGACTTCATCGGGTACAGCACATTTGCACTACCCTCTGCTGCTCGCTTAAGTTCACCCAGCGCTCGAGCGACTTCAGTGTTATCGCGGGTAGCTCGCAATTTTTCTAGGCGCTCTTTTTGTTGATCTTCAATTGCCGGATCAACTCGCAGTGGCACGTATTTTTCTTCTTCCTCGATCGTGAATTTATTGACCCCGACGATTGTGCGTTCCGATTTATCAATTTGCATCGCCCAGTCATACGCCGAATTCTCAATCTCGCGCTTTTGGAAACCGTCCTTGATGGCAGCAACCGCGCCACCAAAGTTTTCTACTTTGCCCATCAACTCAGTGATTGCGGTATCCAGGTCATCAGTCATAGATTCAACAACGTACGAACCGGCAAATGGATCAACAGTATGCGTCACATCAGTTTCGTAGGCGATGACTTGTTGAGTACGCAATGCAAGACGTGCAGCTTTTTCAGTCGGCAGCGCAATGGCCTCATCAAATGAGTTGGTATGTAAGGACTGAGTACCACCAAGCACGGCAGCAAGTCCTTGAATTGCAACCCGCACCATGTTGACTTCTGGCTGCTGTGCGGTCAATTGCACTCCAGCAGTCTGGGTATGGAACCGCAGCATCCAACTTCGAGGATCTTTGGCGCCAAATTCGTCGCGCATAATGCGAGCCCAAATCCGACGTGCAGCACGGAATTTAGCAACTTCCTCAATCAGCGTTGTGCGCGATACAAAGAAGAAGGCAAGCCGTGGACCAAAATCATCAATGTCCAGCCCGGCAGCAAGTGCCGCCCGAACATACTCAACACCGTTAGCTAGAGTGAAAGCAATTTCTTGAGCAGGCGTAGCTCCTGCTTCTGCCATGTGATAACCGGAAATAGAAATTGTGTTCCAGCGAGGCACCTCCCGATGGCAGTACGAGAAAATGTCAGTTGTCAGACGCAACGATGCTTCAGGCGGATAAATGTAAGTTCCACGAGAGATGTATTCCTTGAGCACATCGTTTTGAATTGTTCCCTGCAGTTGCTGCGAACTAACGCCGTGAGATTCACCAACCAGCTGATACATCAACAGCAGAGTTGCTGCCGGCGAGTTAATCGTCATCGACGTTGACACTTGATCAAGTGGCAACTTATCGAACAAAATCTGCATGTCATCAAGCGAATCGATCGCTACTCCAACTTTGCCAATTTCGCCGTGAGCCAGTGGATGATCTGAGTCATAACCCATCTGAGTGGGCAAATCAAAGGCAACGCTTAATCCCGTTTGACCTGCATTGATCAACTGGTGATAACGCTTATTCGATTCCGCTGCATTTCCAAAGCCGGCATACTGACGCATGGTCCACGGCCGACCGGTGTACATCGATGGATAGACACCGCGAGTAAACGGATACTCTCCTGGCTCACCTAGTTGAACGGAAGAGTCCCAGCCATCAAGATCCGAGGGACCATAGACGGCCTTAAACGGAAGCCCGGATTCAGACAGCGCCATGATGAGATCCGCGCTTCGCGGAAACTAGTCGCCCTTACGACGAGTAATTGTGCGGCCCAGCCACACAAGCGGATCGTATTTCGTATCGACAACGCGTTCCTTCAGCGGAATGAGTGCGTTATCTGTGATCTTGATGTGTTCCGGGCAGACATCAGTGCAGCACTTAGTGATGTTGCAGAAGCCTAGACCGTGGTCCTCTTGCGCTGAACGCTTACGATCAGTTTGGTCAAGAGGATGCATATCAAGTTCAGCTATACGCATTAAGAAGCGTGGGCCCGAGAACTTTTCTTTGTTGTCCTCATGATCACGGATTACGTGGCAAGTATTTTGGCACAAGAAGCATTCGATGCATTTACGGAATTCTTGGCTTCGTGAGACATCCTCTTGTTGCATGCGGAACTCGCCGGGAGCAAGATCTTTCGGCGGATCAAAGGATGGAATTTCGCGGGCCTTCTTGTAGTTAAATGAAACGTCTGTGACAAGATCCTTAATCACTGGGAATGTTCGCATCGGTGTGACTGTCACGGTCTCATCTTCGGAAAACGTGTTCATACGAGTCATACACATCAAGCGTGGCTTGCCGTTGATCTCCGCTGAGCACGATCCGCATTTACCGGCCTTACAGTTCCACCGAACCGCCAAGTCAGGTGCCTGGGTTGCTTGCAAACGATGGATGATGTCAAGAACAACTTCACCTTCGCTCACTTCTACCGAGTGATCAACGAGTTGACCGCCTGACTTATCGCCACGCCACACTCGCATGCTGGCTAGGTATCCCATTAGTGACCTCCCATGCCTAGTTGCTCGAGTTCTTCAGGCAACAAGTACTTCTTTAATTCATCAGCTTCAAAAAGTTCCGCAAGTTCCTTGGGCAAAAGTGGATTGCTTTCGCGGCGTACCGAAACATCGCCATCCTGCGAGCTGGCCAGCACGCTTACGCAGCGCCACTTCGCGTCCATCGTCGGGAAGTCATTACGAGTGTGTCCACCACGGGATTCCTGACGCTCAAGCGCCGACTTCGCAACTGCTTCACTCACAAGCAACATGTTGGCAAGGTCAAGTGCCAAGTGCCATGCGGGATTAAATGCGCGAGCGCCTTCCACTGTGACTCCCTTAGCGCGCTTCTTCATGTCAGCAAGCTTGGTAACGGCATCTTTCATTTCTGCTTCGTCACGAATGATTCCCACAAGATCGTTCATCATTTGTTGTAGTTCTGCGTGAAGCGAATACGGATTTTCTGAACCGCTGTTAGTAAATGGTGCGTTTGATGAATCCAGAGCGCGATTTATTTCGCTTTCGGTGACTGCTGGTCGAGCACCTAATGCTTGAACGTATTCACTGGCACCAACACCGGCGCGACGTCCAAACACCAAAAGGTCAGACAAGGAATTCCCACCAAGACGATTCGATCCGTGCATTCCGCCTGCTACTTCTCCAGCAGCAAACAAACCCGGGACGCCGGTAGCTGCACCTGAATCTGGTTCAACGGCGACCCCACCCATAACGTAATGGCAGGTCGGTCCAACTTCCATAGGCTGCAACGTGATGTCCACATCAGCAAGCTCTTTGAACTGATGCCACATCGATGGCAGGCGGCGCTTAATAACTTCCGCGTCCAATCGAGTCGACACATCAAGGAATACTCCACCGTGTTCTGTTCCACGACCGGCTTTGACCTCAGAGTTAATGGCGCGTGCTACTTCATCTCGGGGCAACAACTCAGGCGGGCGTCGATTGTTGTCCGCATCGACATACCAACGGTCGGCTTCCTCTTCAGTGTCGGCGTACTTGTCTTTGAAGACTA
>Ga0194055_10002186_pt1 | contig 15586 bp, 5 predicted proteins | sample SepL449m_MetaG_FD_155482 | JGI IMG/M metagenome (GOLD analysis project Ga0194055, IMG submission 155482) | Anoxic zone freshwater microbial communities from boreal shield lake in IISD Experimental Lakes Area, Ontario, Canada - Sep2016-L442-9m | ecosystem: Environmental > Aquatic > Freshwater >... | reverse complement strand
AATAAAACATCGTTCCAGGAATCAAACTCCTGAAACGATGCTTGTTTGATTAATCTTCGATTCGATCGATTACATATGGGCGATCAGGGCAGTGCCAAATTCGCTGCACTTGATTTCTTTGCCACCGAGAAACAGATTGTCTGCATCCAAGGGTTAGCAAGGAAGTATGGCGTACCTGTTCCAGAGTTGCTGAAGCAGAGTTGCGTGCGTGTTTAATGATATGAACGTTAGACAGGCTTCAGCTATGATTGAAAGCCTTAAGGGCAGTAGTTCTAATTAAACATTTAGAACCCCAACCATTGGCTTAGGCCGATAGGGGTTCTTTTTTTTAGCTATTGGGTGTACATCCCCTCCGGGGATGCTTTCTAATACCAAAGCCATAAGCAGCAAGCAGTAAAGCAGTAAGGGGGCTAAGCAGTAATTACGGAGTCCTCGCCAAACGGAACCCATTGCTGAAGAACCGAATGGCCGGCGTGTCGTCGATCCGGTAGGAAGAGCGAGCATGCGATACATAGAAGTTGAAAGAACCCCCACGCAACACACGGCTCTTACTATCCAAAACTTTTGTACCTTCTAGATTATCATCCCTAGTTCCTACAGGGTATGCATCATATTCCTCCATGCACCATGTATAACAATTACCATGCATGTCAAATAATCCAAAATCGTTTGGTTTTAAGCTGCCAACTGGCCATGGTTGATCGTTTGAATTTTTCGAAAACCATCCGTATTTTGGCAATAGTTCCACTGTATCCCCAAAATAGTATGATGAAATCGATCCTGCGCGGATTGCATATTCCATTTCAGCTTCCGTAGGTAATCGGTAACCTTTGAGGCTTAAATAATCTTTTTTAACAATCGTCTCTCCCTGTTTCTTTATCTCAAAGCACCACTGGTCTTCTGGTATCCCTTCCTTTTCGCTCAACCAATTGCAGTATTTTGCGGCCATATGGTAGTTAATGGCAACAACTGGCAAATCTCCACTACGAACATACTTTGCATCTAGGGTGTACTTTAAATCAAATTGTTTATACTGCGCTAATGTTATAGCTTTGTTTGATATTTCAAAAGACCTGCCAATTTTCCTTTTATGCTGACTTTCATAGTTACTTCGCCCCACTTCAACTTCTGGTGATCCCATTAAAAATTCAACCGGGCCCGGAATCACCACCATGGTCTGCCTTTGTCCATTGACATACCACTGCTTCAAGGACTTCTCTTTTTCCTTATCTAACCGATTTGTGATTTCTTTCTGTCGATTGAGGGTTAGTTCCTTATCTTGTTGCCAAGATTCATTGGTTTTGTTAATAAACGATTGTTCATTCCAAGTTTTCAACAACCACTCTGCAGAGGCGTGAATACCTGGGTCAGGTTCCTTGAGGTAAATTTCTTTAACCTCCGGGATAATGGTTTTTCTTTCTACGAGGGATATTTGCCCGAGGCCAAAGCTCCCTAAGGTTTGAATCAAAGCTCTGCGAATGGATACTTCTTTTTCAATCTTTAATTGCTGCAAGATCACCTTGTAATCAAGGTTATGTGAGGCAATTTTATCAATCAAATAACTTCGCAGTTGAGGAGTTGGGGTATGTTTCAGCAAAGGCCAGATCGTTTCAGGCTGCTTTAATTTCGCCAACGCCACTAAGGCGTTTGCCTTTCTTTTATCATCCATTTCTTTAAGAGCATAATTTACATTTTGAGGGGCGGGCTTATTAAGCTCTGCATTTAATAATAATAAACAATTTGCACTTTGTTCTTTTATTGCTGGAAATAGTAATGCAAATTGTTTTTCATCTGCATCAAGAATCAGATTGGTAAGACTCTCGGGTTGGTCGGCTGTGTAATCTACGAGCAGGTTGGTTGCTAATGAATTTTCAAGAGTTTTATCTGTAGTTCGATTATAAAAGGTTTCAGAAAGCGGGTTCACAAGAAACTTTTTCACAGGGCGCAAAGCTTCAGTCCAAACCCCAATGAATGCCGGATTTTCTTTCACCAATTGATTCACGATTAATGGGCTGATTTTTTCCCAGTTTTTAATGTCAACTCCGCCATCGTAGGCTGCTAATGCACTAGCTGCTCGTAATACTTGCAATTCCTTTCCACTTTCTGGCTCAAGAAGTACATCCCAGAGTTTTTGCTTAAATTCATCATTATATTTATCAAGAGAATTCACCACCACCTTTACTTCGTTTGGGTTGGCCATCAACAGTCTGGAATAAAGATAAGGAATTTGGCCCTTATCCACAGGAAGCAGGGCTAGACTGGTATGCAATTGTTTTCGTTCATCTTTTTCCTGTTCAGCTTTACTGTTTGCAGTTGAAAGCATGGAATTGGCCCAGCGCCGATAGCCAGAAATCTCTTTTACTATAGTTGGAACATCGGCAGTGTTGGCAGTGAATAATTTTTCAACCAAGCCTTGGGATTTTACCCGCCCATACCCTTCCCAACCTAAAAAACCCAGCATTAACAGCATGGAAGTAACCAAGATACTTCGTACCAGATAATACTTACCCGCTTTTTTGATCATCTTGCGTTGGGGTTTTGTCCAATCTTTGCTCGGTATATTCCAGTGAATGCTTAAGCACTGCGCTAAGGATGGTAACTGCCTGTTTTCGGGGTTTAGATTCCAGACCTTGCTACGATCTTCTAAAACTAACTCCGCCCGGCCCTTCCGCGTTTCTTTTTGTTTTCTCAAAAGCCATTCCTGTAAAGATGGCACCAGATAATCATGCGCCAACTGATAAAACCTTTTTGAATCTGAGTCATCTTCCTGAGTTGTAGGCGTGATCAAGCGCAAATCACTATCGAGTAACTGTAAAAGCTGTTCAAAATCACGGGGCTTATTCGCATAAGTTGAGACTTCTTTCAAGTCTTCTAAGGATAGCATGCCCCCTTTGATGCTCGATCCTGAGGAGGGAAGCAATGCTCTTAAAACTTTTTGCGCAGCCTTGTGATGTATTTTGCATAGGGCCGAGGCGCCTGATGAAAAAAAGGTTTCCTCCAAAAACTGCACGCCCACGCCTTCTACTCCACCTATGGAATTTAAAGACGCAATCAGCCAGGGCCTACTTTTCATCATGTCTGCAAATACTGCCAACCTTACTGATATCACCTTCCCATCCACCGAAAGAGATTCAATACTTTTGTGAATAAATTGCTGCTGCTCCTTCGAAAGCTCCCCCTCGGGCAGGCATTCCAAGGCCCTGCCAAACAGCCTTAATACCTTGCGTGAATGCTTTTGTTCAAATAAATCAACCAGACTGAAATTCACACCCTCTAAAATCGGGATCTCCAGCACTGCCATCAGGCGATTCATCGCGAGTATGAAATCATCACGAATCATAAGAATGACTTGGAAGTAATCGCCATCTACCTGGCGCAAAGCTTGAACCAAAGGGGCGTTATCAACATTCGGATTTGCAGATAGCCATTGTTCAAACTGATCAACAATGAGTAGTAACTTTCTATTCAACCCTGCTGGTTTCTTTTTACGAATCAAGGCAAAGGCTTCGACAAGGGTAAGTTCCTGGGGGAGATCTGGAAGGCGTTTACGCAATTGTTTGAGTATGGACTCTTCCGTGGTTATGGTGGTGGCTTCTAAATAAATGGGAATGATCTTGCCATCTAGGTTAGGAATCAGCCCTGCTTTCATAAGGGATGATTTGCCACACCCGGAAGGGCCGTATATTGCACCAACACTGAATGAGGAGGATGGATTTTCAATCTGGGTTTTCCAAAATCGGATACTCGGGGGCAAGCCTTCCCGATCCCGAGACCCAGGTAATAGCTCCAAGAAAAAACCTGCATCACTTTGATCAAACGAACGCAACCCTTTATAAACCACTTGGATGTTTTTGGAATCCAGACCTGATATATTGCCCGATTTTGAGCCAGACTTATTACCTTCAATATTAATTGAAGGCGCAGATTGCAAATTGCCCGATGGCATAGGCCCTGAAGCCAAAAAGGATCGCAAATCTGCTGCCATATCTGCTGCTGTGGCATATCGATCCAGAAGCTTACGGCTTAATGCTTTCAAGCAGATTCTTTCCAGCTCTTTGTCTATTTTTGAATTTATCTGTCTTAAGGGTTTTACTTCTACCATTTTGATCATTTGCAATAGCATCATGACAGTCTTGGCTTCGAAAGGTCTTCTTCCCGCAAGCATTTCATAGAGAATAACCCCCAGACTGAAGATATCAGAACGACCATCCACCCGATGACCTTCCCCACCGGCCTGTTCTGGGCTCATGTAAAGGGGAGTACCCATCAAACCCTTGCCTTGACCAAATGATTCTTCCTTCAAAGCCAGGCCGAAATCTACTATGCAAGGGCTGCCCGAAGCATCCAGCAGAATGTTATCTGGTTTAATGTCTCGATGCACCAAACCCCGAGTATGGGCATGATGCAAGCCATCTGCTATCAGTGCAATGGTTCTACAAACCCAAGTAATATCCGAGGCATTTGTTGTTAATGCCTTTGAAAGTGTGCCACCATCCAGATACTTCGAAATAATGAAAAATCCCTCAGTCGCTGAATTTCCAACATCATGCACTGGAACAATATTTGGATGATCAAGCTTTGCGAGCATTTGCGCTTCGCTTAAAAAAGAGTCCAAAACATTTTTATCGAGAATGATTTCTTTGGATATCTTGATAGCCACAAGACGGTTTAACTGTTCATCTTTGGCGAGGTATACTTTTCCAAATGCACCTTCGCCTAAAACCTTCTGAACCCGAAATCGGCCCAGCAGAATCTCTTTATTCGTGTTGGATGCTGCACTATTTGGAACTTTACTGGAACTCGTTTCATTTGTGGCATTAAGATCACCAAGGGTATCCAGTTCTTTTGGGGTTTGATCACCTGTATCAATATGATCAGAAGTTGCTGCTGGGTCTGGATTACCGATTGATCTTTTTGGTAAATTTGGTTCTGTCATTTAAATCACTCATCATAAATAAACGATAGGTTTTAAATCAGATTTTGTGCATTGCAAACTCAGAATGTAAATATAGGTGAATTAGCATCTGATAGCAAAGAAAATAGGATGTCGCAGGACACGCTACAACATTAAAGCCAAGGGGAGATTAACGATGTTATCAGTGTGCTGACAGAAGAATCTGAAGGGGCATCGAGTAGGTTATATCTAGGAAGGAGTTTATTAGAGGGTGATTCCCATCTTCAAAGCTTGCAGGCTTTCTGCCAGTAATACCAAAGTAATCTAAGGCCACGTCTGCGAGATAGTCTGACTAAGTTACCCACTACTCCTGCAGATCAACTCCACACGCTTTTGCCAATCAAGTAATTTAAACCTAGCTGATCTAATTCGCTTTTTGGCACATGTGCTTTACCAAACGCTTACGATCTCTCAGCCCCGCTGCTGCTGAGGTGGGGCGTTAGGCGTCAAATTACATGAACCGTGGCCTTTTCCAGCTTCATCTACTTTCTGTACAGCCTTATAAAAAAATGTACAAAACCCATCTTGTGGCCATAAATAACATAATTTTAAAAGATAAGGATCCCAGTTTTAAAATCAATTAAAATTGGAGCTTTTTAGTAAGGAAAATTAGAAAGCGAAGGAATACGAAAAGTAATTATTCTTTTTCAACCCAAAAAGCCCGAGTAAACTCGCCATCTTTATCTTTAGGTAACTGATACCAGCCGTATGCTAATTTGTTTGAAAAAAATACTTGTCCTGAAACTGTTTCCCCAAATTGTTTTACGAAACAGTCTCGAATTAATGAATCTTTTATAATGGTAGAACCATTTACTAAAACACGAATCGCTCCATTCTCATCAGAAAAAACTTCTAACTTGATTGCTTCTGTAGTTTCGATACTTGATTTATCAATTTTTCCAAGAGTTGCATATCCTTTATAGGAACCTTTGCAATCCAATCCCCCAATTGGTTTGACACGGGAGTTTTCATCGCAAACAACTGACCATCGAAAATCTTTATTTTGCTTTAGAGATGCCCCATCAAAAACACCTTTAAACCATGTTGTTTTTCCAACAGGGACTTTTTTTGCAAAATAAACCTCAGTATATTCTTTCCCATTTTTATCAATCCAAATATTCCTTGAAGCAAAATTTACTAGGTCAAATTCAGAATTATTAGTATATCCAATATTATTCCACACAAAACCATAATCAATTTCGTAATTAAGTGAGATAGCTATAAGGCTCTTAATTTCCAGATTCTTTTTATCCCTAAGAGCAGATAAATCATAGTCCATCTTTAACCCTCTAATATCTCTAAAACCTTTATCCCAAGCTATTTTAAGCTTTTCAAAAGCTTTGTCATATTCTCCTGCTAAACTTAATAAACAAGCCCAATCGTAATAAACACCATAATCTTCACCTCTGATATTTTTACATTCTTCAAAAATCTTAAGCGACTCATCGTGCCTCCCGTTTCTCGCCAAAGCGAACGCTTTAATAAATCTAACCTTAGCCCCAGGATCCAATGGTTGAATTTCTAGAGCTTTATTTGCAAGCCAAATAGGAAGCTCGTCTTTTTTACTCGAATGGTATAGAAGAAGGGATGCACTGCGAGCAGCAGCTTTAATAAAATCAGCCCGTATAGAATTGTGCTGTTTTCCTTTTGGGACAAGTTGTACGGCCCTAATATAATCGTCCACGGCTAATTTTAATGCGTTCTCGCAAAGACTATCTGAATCGAGAGTATTTTTGCTTTTGTAAATATTTGCAGTTTGATCCAATATAAGTCCACTTTCGAAATAAACAAATGGATCTCTATGCCTAATTTTTTTTAAGTTTTCAACTCGCTGATATAAAAAATCAACATCATGTTCTTTCCATGCTTTATATACCTTTTCATCATCATTATTTTCTTGATCAAATCCAACTTCTAATGGTTCCAATTTTAACTTTTCTGCTAATACATCAGCCTGAATTTCAATTTTACCGAAGGTCCTACTTCTTACATTCAAATATTTATTGGTTTCTTTTTGAATTTCGAATGCTTTTTCTCTTTCATGCTTTTTATTCCGACTATCGCTTTCAATTCCAGACCTGATCAACTTTTCTACAAGGATTGCAGATGCTGATATCGGCTCAAACCCTACGACAGCCATGGCACTAAGCCCTTCCGCTGTTTTCCCAATTAAATTAATTTGGTCTTCCGAAATTTTCTTGTCGTAAAAGTCACCATCAATAAGGTTTATATTTTTAAGAAAATCACTGTAATTATCAGCTAACTTTATGGATTCTTCATACATGTCTATTAGTCTTTTATCCATCGTTTTTTCTTTAGCATACTCTTCCCCACGAACAAGCTGATGTCTAACCCTTGCTAAATCTTTTGCAACATTTTTTGGATCCCCAAAATTTCTTGGCCATTGAGAATATAAGTGCTCCAATTGCCTTATCATGAATAACTGCTCATCAACTTTCGGGTCAGGGGCAAGATCGGGGTTGCTAAAAGCTTGTAATGATTTAAACGCAATCTCCCGATTGGTGTGAGCAGACACATTTTTAGGATCTAGTTCAATCACTTTATTTAAATCAACAAGTGCTTCAGCATACTTCTGTTGATTAAAATACATGCGCGCGCGCCCGTTGTAGGCCTTCACGTACTTAGGATCTAGTTCAATCGCTTTGGTGTAATCTGCTATTGCTTCGGGGTAATTCTTTAGATCGCTGTACGCACTCCCCCGATTATTGTAAGCATCCGCATCCTTAGGATCTATTTCAATCGCTTTGGTATAATCCGCAATTGCTTCAGCGTATTTCTCCAATCGGCTATTAACTTTACCCCGTTGGTAATAGCCAAGCGCAAACTTAGGATCAAGCTCAATCGCTTTGGTATAATCTGCTATAGCTTCGGGGTACTTCTTTTGTCCCAAAAAAATGTTACCTCGATTAACAACAGGGTTAGGGTACCTTGAGTCTAAGGCAATTGATTTATTATAAAGTTTAAGCGCTTCTGCGTAGTCCCCTTTATCAAAAGCAGCATTTCCTTGGTTCTTGGCTTCAACGGCATCTTTATTAGGGACGTAATCTTTTGCTAAACCACTAACAGAAACTGCTCCCTTAGGGCCAGTAGCTCCTGCTGGCTCTTCTTTATTTCCGGTCTGCCCTTCAGAATTAAATGAGATAAAAAGCAGTGCTACAACACAAAGACTGAATGTTTTAAGCATATTGCACCTGGGGAAAGTGAGATTTACCGACAACTTAGCTTAATAAGCTACTAACCCTTATTCAACCAAAATCCAACATCTATTTAATCAAACACCTAAAACTTCAAGATCTTTACTTGCTTACAGATCTTGGAATTACGTGGCACGTGTATCTTGGATGAGGAATGGGCGATAGACAAGCTAACAACACCTACACGTAACCAAAATGCGATAGAGATTACAATGCAAGGGGCTACATAGCTCTCGAAGATTTAAAAACTTTAGGTAGTACTTACTCCCACAAAACACCTGCCTATTTTACCTTAGCCTTTTGTACTAATGCTTCATTCCAAGCTTTCTTGTCATCTCTGTTAAGCCCATTAAGGCCTATCGGTCCTTTGTGGCTTAATAGTATTTGGATTACCTCAGGAGTGATAGCCTTGACCCCATTAAGGCCCAGGATGCCCTCATGCTTTACTAGCACTTTTGCCAGTTCGCTGTCTAATACCTTTATACTTGCGAACCCTAGAGCTTTCTTGCGTGGCACCAGTATAGCTGCAATATCAAGGTCTAAAGATTCTAAAGAATCAAAAAACAAATCCCCTTTGCATTTTAAAAGAATTGTTGCCAACTCTTTGTTGATATGAGTCAACCCTTGTAGCGTGTAAAGGTATTGGTAATCAATAAAGGCCAGCGCCGTCTCCTTATCAATGCGCTTTAGACCTTTCATATACACCACACCTTTATACTTGCCAAATGCCCTAGCTGCTTCCCCATCTATTGATTCAAGGCCGTTAAGGTGAATCTGATAGCCTTTGTGGCCTGCAAGAGCTACAAGAACATCGCTACCTAGAGTTGTTACTGCAGGCAGATATAAAAATCCACCTTGTGGTGCTATAGCTTTAGCTTCCTCGATCCCTAAAGTTTTAACGCTCATTAAGTAGATGGAGCCCTTGTTAGTTGCTAGGGCTTTTGCAATATCAAGTTCCAGAGACAGCAAACCATCAAGATAAATATCCCCGTTAACACCCCGTTTGTATTCGAGCCCAGTCTTGGTGTTTTCCGCAAGCTCCTTTGCTGCTTCTTTCGAGATGGCTTTAAGCTTTCTTGTATTACTCGTGTCTCCTTGGAGAATTTCGTTACATATCCTTAAGTCATCTGCAGACAATGTTGTACTTACCTTTGTGGTAGCCGGTAGTGGTTTTTTAAAGCCTGTTACCGCTACTTTCGGATCCGTTATCGGTGCCTTACTTTTAGTCTCAGGCAGGGGAACACTCTCCGTAAATGGCAGCTCCTTTGCTGGGGCAGCCCCTCTAGGCGGTGGCGAACACACCTTACAAGGTTGGTAGTTAGCCCCCAGCTTTTCCATTAAAATAGGGTTACTGCTCTTAGCTAAATACTTGCAGTTCTCCCTATGGTATTTCTCGCCTGTGTCTGTGACATAAACAGTTGTGCCTTGCTTAGGCTTGGCCGCAGGATCCACTTCAGAAGGCAGTTGCTTACCAGAAGTGCCGCCATTTCTAAAGTCCCAAGGTGGAGTAGGATTGGCATCCGCCCACAATCCCTTCTTTGCTTGTTTAGCTGCAAGTTCTGCTTTAGCCAGGTTCTGGTCTTTGGAGTATTGCTTATAGTGCCAGGCTAATCCATCTGAGATCATCTCTTCAGAAATCCTTCGTTCTCCGAGGTAGATCTCACCTAGGATTCGGTGGTACTTATCCTGCGCTGACCACTCGACTTTTACTTCTTTACCAAACACTTTATCTGCGAGTGCTTTCTTTGATTTATCTCCAAAGGCTTGGCGGCTCTCTGGAGCATCGATTCCTGAAAGTCTGATTTTGTGTTGTTGGTTTTCATAAAGAACGGTGACGGTATCACCATCGGCGATTGCGACTACTTTACCAGTGAATGGTTTAGGCGGGAGCACTTTATCTGGGGCAAGGCCCATTATCAGCATCAACGCAATTACAGAAGGGTTGATTAGCTTAAGTATCATAGTTGTTGCCTTTATAAAGAAGCCCGAACAACATCCACTATAAGCGGTATGAGAGCTTAAACAAGTTTAATGCAGGCTTAGTATTAGTTGGGTGACTTTAAGTGCAGCACCCGTAATAACGAAACAAGACACCATTTCTGATGTCTTGCTTCTTCGGTGACTACCAACTTGCGTTTTGCCCACAATGTAGCCACCTTGGGCGATGAACGTAGTGTAACTTTACTTTTGTAACGCTTTAGCTTTGGCAAAATCTGCTTCGGCTTCTTTGGTTTTTCCTAGGGCTTTATACGCAAGCCCTCGATTGTAGTAGGCAATCGCATACTTAGGGTCTAGTTCAATCACTTTGGTGTAATCTGCGATAGCTTCGGGGTACTTCTTTAGGTCGCGGTACGCATCTCCCCGACCGTTGTAGATGTAGAACAATCCGCCGAAAATCGGGCCATTCAACGGGTCATCATCTAGTTCAATCGCTTTGGTGTAAACTGCGATAGCTTCGGGATACTTCTTTAATGCGTTATACATCTCCCCCAGACCGTCGTAGGCATTCGCATCCTTAGGGTCTATTTCAATAGCTTTGGTGTAAACTGCGATAGCTTCGGGATACTTCTTTAATGCGTTATACACCGCCCCCAGACCGTTGTAGGCAGCCGCAAACTTAGGATCCAGTTCAATCGCTTTGGTGTAATCTGCGATAGCTTCGGGGTACTTCTTTAATGCTTTATACGTAAACCCCCGATTGTTGTAGGCAAACACATACTTAGGGTCTAGTTCAATCGCTTTGGTGAAATCAGCGATAGCTTCGGGGTACTTCTTTAATTCGTTATACGTACTCCCCCGATTCAAGTAGGCATTCGTATACTTAGGATCTAGTTTAATTGCTTTGGTGAAATTGATAATGGCTGAATTGAAAACGTAAATACTTTGCGCATCTAAAGTAATAAATGAAGCTTTTTCAAAAGCTTCATTGCCTTTTTCAAAAGCTTCTTCCGCTGCTTTGCTTGTTGTTTGCCCGTAACCATAAAAAGAACTTATCAAAACCACTAACACACAAAGGCTAAATATTTTACGCATCTCTCACCTCTGGGGATAAAGTTAAACCAATAGCATTTAATTTTAGGGCAATGCGTTTTCGAAGTCTATTTAAATCACGCAATCGAATCCATCATAAGTTTATGGTGATCAATTTCGGGTTCGGGTGGTGCTTTGTCATTTGTCTTGGCAGTCGGGTCGAGCTTCACCGCCACCTGTCAACAATTCTGAATCAGATCCTATACTTGCTTGCGGGATAGGCTGACCAAATGCCCCACGAATCCTACAGATCAACTACACACTCTTTTTCTTATATAGTGATTAAATTAGGCTGATCCAACTAGCTTTTGACGCCTGTACTTCCCCGACCAAACACCGTTTTGCCCACAATAGGTGTTTTGTTTTCATCCTACTCCTCATAGGAGAGCTCTGGATATTGCGTTATCTTTACCTTAATACGGGCCATTGCATCTAAGATGCGTCTGTTCTGGTTTGGCACTTCCTTTTCCCAAGTTTTCCACCTGGGGTCGTCGGGGTCATTTAGGAGTTTCTGCAATTCCTTATCTCCCAGCCCTGGGAACACCCCTTTCAGGGTGACGTCCCATGCTGTGGCCGCAGCGGCGTCCAGCAGCCCTTTGCTTGGGGCGCGACCCGAGGTCTTTTTGAACTCAGTGGCGAAGGGTCCGCTGAACCCCGAGCGCCACCCGTCATATACGGGGCCGGTTAACACCTCCAACCGAACCCCAATATAAAAGACCCCGTGCTCACCTAGCTTCACCCGCATGGGGGTAACCACAACCGCTGCCGCTGCCGCCGCCGCGTCAATCGCCTTAGGTGTGGTGGTAATGGGCGGAGCACCACAGACAGCGTTACCTAATGCAACCGCCACCACAACCAAGGCCCAAATTGATTTTTGCACGGTATTATTCCTTGATATAAGTAAGCTAACAATCCAGTATTACAGCGGTTCAAAAAACTCTACATGTAGCCACCTTGGGCGATAAGTATGAGTAAAACTTACTTTTCTAATTCTTTAGCTTTGGCGAAATCTGCCTCGGCTTCTTTGGTTTTTCCTAGAGCTTTATGCGCATCCCCTCGATTGGTACATGCAACCACATCATTAGGATCTAGTTTAATAGCTTCGGTGTAATCTGCTATTGCTTCGGGGTACTTCTGCAAATTGTAATACATAAACCCCCGATTGATGTAGGCATTCACATACTTAGGATCTAGTTCAATCGCTTTGGTGTAATCTGTTATGGCTTCTTCGTACTTCTTTAAATTGCTGTACGCATTCCCTCGATTGTAGTAGGCCACCGCATCCTTAGGATCTAGTTCAATCGCTTTGGTGAAATCTGCTATGGCTTCGGGGTACTTAATTAATGCGCCATACATAGTCCCCCGATTGTTGTAAGCTTCTGCATACTTAGGATCTAGTTCAATCGCTTTGGTGTAGTCTGCTAGGGCTTCGGGATACTTCTCTAACCCTTGATATGCATTTCCGCGACTGTTGTAGGCAGCCACAAACTTAAAATCCAACTCTATAGCTTTGGTAAAATCCTCTATGGCTTCGGCGTAGTCATGCAAATTGCTATAAGTATACCCACGGTTGACGTAGGCACCGGCATCCATTGGGTTTATTGCTATAACTTTGGTGTAATCGGCAATGGCTTCAGCGTACTTATGCAAATTGTCATAGGTATACCCACGGTTGAAGTAGAAGTCTTTAAACATAGGGTTGATCTCAATAGCTTTGGAGTAATCGGCTATAGATTCGAGATACATAATCAGCTCATCATAAGCCATCCCCCGGCTGTTGTAGGCCTCCGCAAACTTAGGCTTTAGCTCAATAGCTTTGGTGTATAAATCAATGGCTTCAGCGTATTTCTTTTGATCGTAAGACTTACATCCCAATTTAAAAATATTGTCCGCCAATTGGTAATCGGAAAAGGTATCGCTTGACAAGTCTTTCTCGGATTTGGAAGCTTTTTGTTCAGACTCGTAGGGAGGTATTAAAGTGTCGGTTGATTCTTCTAATGCTAGTGCACCGGTTTCAGGAACTTCCGCAGAAAAACCAATTGGTTTCAAAAGCGATGAGGGCGTTATTGCTGATGGAATTGTCTTTACCAAGCGAAACCCAATACTTTCATCACGATAATTAGCTAAAACACCATTTCGAACAGAAAGCCTTACTTGGTTTTCTGGGTTTCCATACCCGCCCCCTCTCGTAACCACCCCCTCACCTACTAGACCACCTTGTGGATCTTCTCTGGAGGACAAATGATAATCCTCAGCATAACGATCTTGGCATAATTCCCAAACATTGCCTTGCACATCGTATAACCCAAACGCATTAGGCCTGTAAGAACCAACTGATCTTATAGTAGAAATGTTATAGTTATAGTTAGCGTCATTATTGGAAAGTGTTTCACCTGATGTATATGCCGATACTGCTCCAGCTTTAGCTGAGTATTCCCATTCTGCTTCCGTGGGTAGTCTGTAATTATCTCCGGTTAAGTTGCTTAATTTTTTTATAAAATTTTGGCAATCACGCCACGACACATTCGTCACAGGAAATTTTTTATTTTTTCTTTTGCTTGGGTTGTTGCCCATGACACTTTTCCATTGCTCTTGAGTAACCACATACATCCCTATGTAATAAGGTGTGGTGATAAGTACTTCGTGTTGCGTTTCGTTTGAATAACGCCCGATTTCTGAATCTTTTGAGCCCATTAAAAATAAACCTGCAGGGATTAACATAAACTCGAAATTAATTTCTTTTTTAATATTTACTTTTAAATGCACATCAATTCCAAGATTTTTACTGGTTTCGTCTTGGGCGGCTTTTGCTTCAATTTCTGTATAGGGGCGACCTAATTTTTCTACATTATTTGAAAGGACTAGATCGGTCTGCCCTCGTTCTATTTTTAATTGCCCGCTTTCTTTTCTAAATTCGATTGTCCTCGCCAACCGGAACCCGCCATATGGGTACCGGCCGGGGGGGCCAAAGATAACTCGGCTTGAAGAACGAATAAACACTCCAAAGTCATCAAAAGCCCCCCCCCGCAATACACGATAGGCCCCCGTTGCTGGCCCTTTCGGATCTGATACCGCTCCAGCGGGATAAGATGCTTTCCAGTCCTCACACCACTCGCTCACATTTCCATGCATATCGTAAAGACCAAAGGGGTTAGCTATGTAATTTCCTACTGTTACAGGTTTGCCTTTATAGTTAGAGTCGTTTAGCCAAAAATCGTTTTTTCCTACTGTTACAGGTTTGTCTATCTTTGAATCATTATAATTAGCATCGTTTGGCGTTATTTTGTCTCCCACCGAATACGCCGTTGTTGTCCCTGCTCTACATGCATATTCCCATTCTGCTTCCGTTGGCAATCTGTAACCGCCATTTGTTTTAGCATTCAGATTCTTAATAAACCCCTTACAATCTTGCCATGAAACATTTGTAACTGGTAGCTTTGCCCCTTTAATGCTACTGGGGTTATTTCCCATAACCGCTTCATATTGCTCCTGCGTGACTTCATATTTACCCATATAATATGGCTTGGTAAGGGTTACCTCATGCTGCGTTTCATCATCGTCACGACTCTCACGACCCATTTCATTAGCAGGCGACCCCATCATGAACTTCCCTGCTGGAATTAACACCATATCCAATTTAACCCCCTTGCCAAGATCTTCTTTTTCTTCCACCTCCTTCTGCAAATTTATTGCTATTTCTTTTTGCACTTCTTTCGCTGTGGATTCATTAAATGGTGCCACCAATAGGTTTCCTAGCGCTGGCAATACTTCCACGGGATCTGGTTTTGGTACTGTAGGTGCAACGGGGGATTTAGAATCGGCGCTCCTAGCCAGCCGGAACCCAAAGTTAAAGTTGTTATGTAAGAACGGGAAACCACCGATCTTATAGGAAGAACGTGGCCCCGACTCATCGCCAAAGAATAAAGAAGTCCCACCGCGCAACACGCGGGATTCTCCAGCTACGGTTACTAGACATTTTGGATCTATTTTTGGATCTGTTACGGCATCTGCTACATATTCATCTTCACACCACTCCCATACATTCCCATGCATGTCATATAAGCCAAAAGGATTTGCCTTATAGCTTCCTACTGCCACGGGTTTAAGCGACTTTACATCATAATTCGCATCTTTCGGTGTGATCTCATCCCCAAATGAATACGCTGTGCTTGTTCCTGCCCTGCATGCAAATTCCCATTCTGCCTCCGTTGGCAACCTATAACCACCATTCGTTTTAGCATTCAACTTTTCAATGAATTTCTGGCAATCCTCCCAAGAAATATCCGTTACTGGTAACGTTGATCCTTTAATTTTACTTCGGTTATATCCCATCACCGCTTCCCACTGTTCCTGCGTCACCTCATATTTTCCCATGTAATACGGTTTA
>Ga0194055_10002185_pt1 | contig 15596 bp, 12 predicted proteins | sample SepL449m_MetaG_FD_155482 | JGI IMG/M metagenome (GOLD analysis project Ga0194055, IMG submission 155482) | Anoxic zone freshwater microbial communities from boreal shield lake in IISD Experimental Lakes Area, Ontario, Canada - Sep2016-L442-9m | ecosystem: Environmental > Aquatic > Freshwater >... | reverse complement strand
GAGGATCTTCTACCTCGGGCAGTTGGTCATGATGCTCCCAGGATTTGACTAATTGTTCTGCTAAAAATCTACAGGTTTCTACTAAAAAAGCGCCAGAGCCTACGGCTATATCACAGACTTTGAGGCTTAAAATGGCTTCTGGGACTGGGTGAGATCCTAGTTGAGAGATGATGGGAGTAAGCGTGTTGGATACTAGGGGTCTTGTGAGCTCTCTTGGTGTGTAATGTGAGCCGCTGCGCCTTCTTTGCTGTCCTGGTTGAAGATAAAAATCTCCCTTGGATAAAAGATTATTGGTGCGTGAGGAGATCTTTTTGCCGATTGCTGAGAGTAACTGCTCTATTGTTGTCGCTTCCTTGAGCCCGTTGCTTTCTTTGGGCGATAATTTGCACAGGGCTTGCTCTTGGATTAACTTGGCTCTCTCATTGGGTTTGCTTGAGAGGATCTGCTCAATGTTTATGACTATATTTTCTGGCCTTAGGGCAATAGAGAGGCCTTGAGCTTGCTCGATTTGATAGCCCATTAGAGCTTCATAGACTGAGCCAATCTCTTCTACATCCAGGCTTTTATAAGATAGCCTCTCGGTATCTAGAATTAAGAGATTTTCTAAAATGCGGTAGATAGAAGAATCTGGCACAAAAGGAGTCTCATCCCAACCTTCTAAAAAAGGATATTCCCCGGGGTCAAATAACTGGCCGTGCCTTGCCGGTAAAAACTGGTCAATGCCTTGGTAAACCAAACGAAACAAACCCAACAGATGACCCCAGCCGCCATAGCGCGCGTCCATCGTCTCATGGTGTTTACTGTCATCCTCTTTGAGCTTTTCATAGAGCCCGGAGACTGAATAATTTTGCTGATAAATCGCCTGATCTGGCATTAAAGATGAATCTTCGCTATAGAGCAAAAACACCATTCTCATTAAAGTTGTGACCAAGCCCCCATAGATCACCTCAGGTTTAATAGTTGCTAATAATCTGCCTCTGGAAATATCATTGGCATGTTGAAAACCCCTCAACAATTCCCAAAGAGCATCGAGCACTTGGGAGGCAAGTTTAGTAGAGACCAGAGCTTGAAAAGCCCTGCTATCGCTCAAAATTTTAGATAAACGCCGATCTACTGGTACATTAAAGAGCCGATCTGCCCCCAGCAGCATATCCAAAGCCCCGGCTACTGGCCTGCCATCTATATGCTGCATCACATCGATTGGGAAAACTATATAGCCAGAAGATTCCCCCCTAGGCGCGTAGATTAACCTGAGCTCTAGTCCATTGAAAATTAAACCAGTGTGAATCTGGCTTTCTCTGATTAACCTTTCAAACTTTTGATGAAAGCTGACTTTCCAACCCTTGGGATCTGTGGCATCTATATCCTGGCCGTATGGTAATTCCTGCACAAGCAAGATATATAAACCCGTATCAGGATCTTTTACTGTGTAACTAGGGGTTAACAGCTCGCCGTATTCAGGTAAATAAAATTCTATCTTGGGATCTAGGTATAGATCCTCGCTGAGCCATTCGAGAAACCCAATGGCAAAGCTGGCAAAATCTCCAAATTCCACTTGGGATTTGAACCTTTGCTGCAGTTCAATAGACCTTTGACGATTTACATAGGCTCCCGATTTAGCCAGTGCTGGAGGAGAGACCACCAAACCTACTGGCTGCACCAAGCCTAGCCACTGCTTATGTTGATAGAGTTCTGGATCAAATCCCATAATCACCCAGTTGATACTATCTAATATATTAGATCAAACAGTCTCAACTGGAACAAAAGATAAAATTAGATATAGAGAAGTTCACACTAATTAATGGAGTTTCTTATTTTAGGATAATGGGTTAATCTAAAATAAGAGCGAATCTTATTTTAGGTTCGAGGTGTAGCGAATGAAACGAGAGCTTCAGGGAAGTTATTTGACACTCTCACCGCTAATTTTTAAAACATTTACATATGTTAAAAATATAACGGGAGATTCTTCTTTCAACCAGTCAACTTATTTAACAAGCTTTCACTTATTAAACATAGGTCGTTCTGTCCAGAAGCGTTAATTTCCTTGTGCCCCAAGGTATTTAATGCTTTAGCAAGAATATTAATAGCTGCATTTTCATCTCTATCCAACACACATCCACAATTACAAATGTGTGTTCTTGTGCTTAAAGTCTTTTTAACTTTTTCTCCACAAGCACTACATTCTTGAGATGTATAAGCTGGATTTACTGCTATTAATTTTCGACTAAAGACTTTGGAAAAATACTCTAACCATAATCTAAACATCGACCAACTAGCATCACTAATGCTTTTTGATAGATGATGATTTTTAACTAAGCCTTTAACATTTAAGTTTTCAATCGCCACAACATCGTTAGAGGTTATTACGCATCTTGCTTGTTTTACTGCAAAATCTTTACGTTGACGTGAAACTTTTAAATGTTTTCTAGCTAATCGGTTATGAGCCTTTTTTCTGTTACTTGAACCTTTTTTTGTTCTTGATAGTCTCTTTTGGAGTTTCTTAAGTTTCTTTTCTGACTTCCTTAAAAACCTAGGATTATCTACCTTTTTACCTTGGGAATCTGTATAAAAAGATTCCAGACCAACATCTAAACCAATTGATTTACCTGTTAATGTGCAATCTTCTAGTCTCTCCTGGTCTATACAAAACTGAGCATAATAACCATCAGCCCGTCTAACTAATCTAACTCTATTAATCTGTTCTAACTGATAATAATGTAAATCATAAGTCCCAATTAATTTAAGAGAGCCTATTCCTGTTTTATCAGTAATTGTTAAGTATTTTCTATCTACAGAAAGTTTCCAACCTGATTTTTTATACTCAACACTTCTAGAAAACTTTTTAAATTTTGGATAACCTTTTTTACCTACTATCTTGTTTTTACAATTAGCAAAAAAGCGAGAGACGGACAACCAAGCACGTTCTACAGATGCTTGTCTAGCAGTGGAATTCAACTTAGCAGCAAAAGGGAATTCTAGACAGAGAGAAGGAATTAACTTACACATTGAGTTAAAATTAACCTTTTCCTCTCTGATAGCATCCATCCAGTAGCGCAAGCATTTATTTCTGATAAATTGACCAATTCTAATCGCTTCATCAATTGCTTGATACTGATTTGGTTGTGCTTTTAGTTTGAATTCATAGACTAGCATTTGTTATTTGCCTAACGCTATAGTTAAATTTAACATATTTACTACTAATACTATCAAGTGTTTTAATGGAGAATTTTAATCATGTCCATATTCTCTTTAGTTACCCACCAAAGACAAGATTATCTGATTTAGTAGCTAATATGAAAACTGTATCTAGTCGTTTAATTAGAAAAGAGTTTGCTGAGCATCTTAAAGAAAAAAAATTAGTTGACGCTTACATCGTCCCGCTAAACCCGTTTATCTACTTTTGTATCCAAACTGGTTATAGACGGGAGCCTTTCGCGTCATTAGGTAACCATTTCGACAGTGGGTGAGAAGGCGCAGGCTTTTGTTCCTAGACCCTTGCCTCCTCATCCTGGCATTGAGTGGACACTGGCGCTCCATAACAAATTTGATCAGGCACTTCTTAGCCTCGGTCGTCTGAGTAGCATCTCAACACTTCTTCCAGACACGTCTTTGTTACTCTATACGTATATCCGCAGTCAAGGAACGGAACTCTTTACTTAGTGCTGTATCACTCCTAAGTAGATTTTTTCTTACTAGACCAATCCGCAATGATTCTCTGGCGCTCACGGGCAATCACCAGAGCGTCATCAGGTACATTGGAAGTTATTGTAGAGCCTGCTGCTACTGTTACATTCTCACCAATTGTTATTGGAGCAACTAAAACACTATTAGCTCCTGTTTTGCTACCGGAGCCTATGATCGTTTTGTGCTTAGCCACACCATCATAATTAGCAGTAATCGTTCCTGCTCCTACGTTAACCTGATTGCCTAATTCAGCATCACCTATATAAGAAAGGTGAGCTACATTGGTCTTATCGCCTATGGTAGATTTTTTAATTTCTACAAAATTACCAACCCTACAGGCATGGCCAATCTCAGCTTGACCACGCAGATGAGCATAGGGACCAATTTTACTATTAGATCGGATATAGCTATCTGAGATTACCGAATAGCGAATTGAGACATTCTCTTCAATTTGGCTATTTTCAATCAAACTACCAGGACCTATATGACAGCCGGATTTGATAAGGGTTTGGCCGCGCAGATGGGTTTGTGGTTCAATCACCACATCTGGCTCGAATTGCACAGTATCTTCAATAGTGATGCTATCAGGATTAATCAGGGTAACCCCAGCCTTCATCCAGTTTTCTTTGATCCGATTTTGCAAAATATCATAGGCATTGGATAACTGAAGTCGGTCATTTATGCCAGAGATTTCCAGATAATCGAGCACATCAACAGCCATTACCGGCTCTAGCATACTGACTACATCGGTGAGGTAATACTCATTTTGGTCATTATTGGCCTTTAGTTGAGGTAGAGTTTGCGCTAATTTAGGCCAATTGAAACAATAGATTCCAGCATTGATGCGATGATTTTGCCTTTGCGCAGTAGTACAGTCGCGATGTTCAATGATTTCTGTGACGATACTATTGCCAGCACAAAAAACCCTACCATAGCCAGTAGGATCAGGCAATTGGGCGCTCAATAGAGTTGCTGCATTTTGATTACCTTGATGGGTATGCAGTAAATTTTTAATAGTTTCAGGGCGCAGCAGTGGAACATCCCCGTTAAGCACTAACAGATCTCCTTCAAAACCCTGTAGATGGGGGAGCAGTTGCATAACAGCATGGCCAGTGCCGAGTTGCTCTTTTTGTTCAACAAATTCCAAATCAGCCAAATGGTCCAGCGAGCTTTGGACTAGGGGAGCTTGATAGCCAACAATGATCAAGCGGCGCAGGGGATTGACCAAATCACAACTTTCTAAAGTTCTCTCTAGAAGCGAACGTCCACCTAAAGCATGGAGAACCTTAGGAAGGCTTGATTTCATACGAGTTCCGCGTCCTGCGGCTAGAATTGCTATTGCTAACATACTATCGAAGGGTCTTTAGTCAAATGAGTGATCAACAAACCAGTCTACAGCATCGGTGATCGCTTGTTTCAGACAAGATGAAGGTAAACCCAATTCTTTTTGAGCTTTACTTGGATCATAATACATCGACTGAGCTGACATTTGCACACCAGCAAAAGGGATTGAGGGTGTTTTACCCAAAAAAGGTAGGACATATTCATCAAGCCAAGCTACAGACAAAGGAAGCCAAAGAGGAACTTGAAATTTAGGTGAGCTTTGCTGGGTAAGCCCGGCTAAAATTTCTAGAAATTCCTTTAAAGATAGATTTTGGTTACCTAGAATATATCTTTCTCCAGTTTTGCCCTTTTCCAGCGCTAAAAGATGGCCCCAAGCTACATCTCTGACATCAATAAAATTCAAGCCCGTATCAACATAGGCTGGCATTTTCTTTGCCAGAAATCTACAGATGATTTCCCCAGTGGGAGTAGGCTTTAGATCCCAAGGGCCAATAGGGGTACTAGGATTGACAATCACTATATCTTGTCCATTTTTAATAGCTTCAAGTGCCTCTTGCTCAGCCCAGTATTTTGATTTTTTATAATCACCAATTAACTCTTCAGGCGGGCTTTGATGAGTTTCATTGACCAATTCCCCCTTTTGTTTAGAAGTCCCAATAGCCGCAACCGAGCTAGTATAAACTGCGCGCTCTAGATTGGCCTTGCGAGCTGCCTGGAGCACATTGCGAGTGCCTAGTACATTATTTTGGTAAAGTAAATCGCGATCTTTGTGCCAGAGGGAATAGAGCGCAGCAACATGAAAAAGCACATCACAAGATTGCATCTTTTGCTCTAAATCTAGATCTAATAAATTGCCGGTGACTAATTCTATTGGCAATCCTTGCAAATTATTCAAAGAACTATTAGATCTAACTAGAGCCCTAACTTGATGGCCTCTTGCTAGTAAAAGACGCACCAAATTAGCTCCAATAAAACCACTTGCCCCTGTTACAAAAGCCTTCATTGACCTTCAGCTCTCAAATAAGCCTCAATAAAAGGATCTAGATCCCCATCGAGTACTGCATTGACCTCTGAAGTTTCCTGATTAGTTCTGAGATCTTTGACTAATTGATAGGGGTGAAATACATAATTGCGGATTTGATTTCCCCAGGCAGCTTCTACCATATCTCCCCTAATCTGGGCAATTTCTTGGGCGCGCTGTTCTTTGGCAATGATCATCAATTTAGCCTTAAGGATGACTAAGGCTTTTTCTTTGTTTTGAATTTGTGAGCGCTCTTGTGTACATCTGACGGCTATTCCAGTAGGAATATGGGTAATCCGAACTGCAGTTTCAACCTTGTTGACATTCTGTCCGCCTTTACCACCAGCGCGCGAAGTAGTAATTTCTAGATCTTTTTCTGGTATATCTAACTTGATAGCCTCATTATCAAGAGAAGGCATTACTTCAACTCCAGCAAAACTAGTCTGCCTTTTATCATTGGCATTAAAAGGAGAAATCCTAACTAACCGATGGGTACCTTTTTCCCCTTTGAGATAACCATAGGCGTAGCGCCCTTCAATTTCAATTGTGACTGACTTGATACCAGCTTCGTCTCCTTCGGAGATTTCAGCCATCGTGACTTTGTAATTTTTCTTTTGAGCCCAGCGAGTATACATACGAAGGAGTATCTCAGCCCAATCTTGAGCATCAGTTCCCCCAGCTCCAGCATTGATAGTTAAAGTAGCGCCTTTGGCATCATATTCACCAGAGAGCAACTGCTGCAACTCCCAGCTATCTAATTGTTGAGAAAGTTGAATCAGATTAGACTGGGCTTCACTTAAAAGACCAGGATCTTCTTCTAGTTCCAACAGTTCAACAATAGTTTTGACGTTTTCTAAAGAGCCGCGCCATTGGTGATATTGCTCGTAGTTGAACTTAAGTTCGTTGAGCTGTTGGAGGATTACTTGAGCTTGATTCTGGTTTTCCCAAAAATCAGCTTGCGAAGCTACCTGTTCAAGATCTTGAATTTTGGCTTGTAGAGTAGGTAGGTCAAAGATAGTCCTGGGTTTTTCCCAGGCGCGTAGCGAGCTCGGCTAGATCTCTTTTGAGTTCCCAAATTTCCATATCTTTATTTATCCAAACAAACCTTCAATATTTATTTTACAGCTTCTTAAAGATGATAAAATAATTGCTTATTCAGCTATTACTACTATTGAAATTTTATAGGAAGACCGGTAATGATTCATGATATCTTCATGCCTGCTCTGAGCTCTACAATGACTGAAGGCAAGATCGTCGCTTGGACTAAATCTCTTGGAGATAAAATTTCCAAAGGAGAGACTGTACTTGTTGTTGAGTCTGACAAGGCTGATATGGATGTCGAGTCTTTCTATGATGGTTATTTGGCTACTATCTTAACGGAAGCTGGCCAAGAAGCTCCTGTTGGCTCGACTATTGCCTTGATTGCTGAAACCCAAGAAGAGATTGAAATAGCTAAACAAAGCTTCAAAAATACCACCAGTACCGCAGTTAAAGAGCCAGCCAAAGAAATAGTCACAGAAAAAGTAACCTCTGTAGCTCCAGTAGCTACTACTAATGGAGCTAAATCTGAGAGGGTTATTGTATCGCCTCGTGCTAAAAAATTAGCCAAAGAATTAAATGTAAGTTTAGATGGATTACAAGGTAGTGGTCCTAATGGACGGGTTGTGGCAGCTGATATAGAAAAAGCATCTGGCAAACCACCCTCAATCAGTAAGCCATCACCTGCCAAAGTCGCACCTCAAGTAGCTATTTCTCCTGTAACTGCTGGAGAAGTAGTTCCACTGAATACCTTGCAAAAAGCAGTAGTTACCAACATGATGGCCAGCCTGGATGTGCCTATTTTCCATGTTAGCTACGACATCATTACCAACGAGCTAGATTCACTCTATAAGAAAATCAAGTCCAAAGGCGTAACCATGACCGTCTTGTTAGCCAAAGCTGTGGCTGTCGCCTTGAGCAAGCATCCTCGACTCTATGCAAGTTATAGCGATGCAGGCATTAAGTACAATAGCTCTATCAATATAGCCGTAGCTGTGGCAATGCCTGATGGTGGACTGATTACCCCGGTACTACAAAATGCAGACCAGTTAGATATTTATTCTCTAGCTCGCAACTGGAAAGATTTAGTAGAGAGAGCTCGTGCCAAGCAGCTTCAGCCAATTGAATATAGCAGTGGCACCTTTACTCTTTCCAATCTAGGTATGTTTGGAGTGAGCCAGTTTGATGCAATCTTGCCACCAGGACAGGGTTCAATTTTGGCACTTGGGGCTTCTCGTCCTCAAGTAGTAGCTGATAAAAATGGCTCTTTTGCAGTGAAAAATCAGATGAGCGTCAATATCACCTGTGATCATCGCATTATCTACGGAGCTGATGCTGCTTCTTTCTTACAGGAGCTCGCTCAACTACTAGAAAATGATGCCCAATCTCTGACTCTCTAGTTACTCTATTTTGCCTGCCTTGACTGTGAGAATTTGAGCATCTTTAAGCCAAGGCTGAGCAAAGGAATTGAGGTGAGTTGTAGTTACTAAAGTCTGATAGCGATCCTGTATGACCTGAAGAAGTTGGCTTTGGCGCTCGAGATCCAATTCTGCCAGTACATCATCTAGTAACAATAGTGGTGCCTCGCCAATTACCTCTTCTATCAATTGTAGTTCTGCCAATTTAAGAGAAAGAACTAGAGTTCGCTGCTGCCCTTGGGAGCCATAAAACTTAGCAGAAGTTTGATTGATACTCAATTCGAGATCATCGCGATGCGGGCCAACTACTGTAGTTCCTAAATTTAGCTCAGCTACTTGCCTGCTCTCAAGTCTGGCAAAAAAAGCTCTCTGTATCTCTTCGGCTTGCCCAGTGCCATAATCTACATTAGCTAGATAGGTTATTTCCAAAGTTTCCTTATCGCTAGCAATTTTTCTATGCCAATCTCGAGCTAATGGCGCCAAACGCTCTATCACTCTTGCTCTTCTGCGGATCACTCGAGAGCCAACCTGGACTAGCTGCTGATTCCACATTTGTAAAGAATAGGCCAGGGTATCGCTTTTGTCTTCCTTGATACCCTTGAGAAGAGCATTGCGCTGCTTGAGAATTTTTTGATACTCTTGCAGTATACTACTATAGACCGGTTCAAGTTGGACCAACAGCATATCTAGCCAGTGACGACGGTATTCAGGAGAGCCCTTGACCAGTTCTAGATCGTTGCTGGAGAACTGGACTGCATTGAGAGCTCCTAAAAAATCGATTTGACGGCGAAGAGTTTCTTGATTTAATTCTATTGTTCTTCTGCCAGAAGCCCTAAATGTAATAGCTAACTGGTGTTCATTATAAAGGCGGCGGACATTGCCAATAATCTGAGCGCCTTGGTGAGCTTCGCAGATCAAGTCACGATCTTTGGGGCTACGGTGACTTTTGAGGCTAGAAAGTAACTCAATTGCCTCTAAAAGGTTGGACTTACCTTGGGCATTGTTACCCAAAATGATGGTCTTTTGCGCTTGAAACTCGATTAACTGTTCAAGGTAATTACGAAAATAGCGCAGTTGGAGAGTTGTCAGATACATTCATCAACAAAGCCCATCGGAAATTGTTGCTAAGGGGGAGGAGATCTCCCCCATTTTACTTAATCTATGAGCTCGCAACCATGCCCAACTTGGCCGCGTAGATAGCTTGAGCGCCAAGCTCTTCTTCAATCCTGAGCAAGCGATTGTACTTAGCAACCCTTTCACTGCGACAGAGCGAACCTGTTTTGATTTGCCCAGCCCTAGTGGCAACAGCAAGATCGGCAATGGTTGTATCTTCAGTTTCCCCAGAGCGGTGGGAAATCACACAGCGGTAACGATTGCGATGAGCCAGATCGATGGTTTCGAGAGTTTCACTCAAAGAGCCAATTTGATTGAGCTTAATCAAAATAGAATTAGCTACTGAAGATTCTATTCCCCTTTTAAGGCGAATTGGATTGGTTACGAAAAGATCATCGCCTACCAATTGAACCCGAGAGCCAATTTCATCGGTGAGCAATTTCCAATGTTGCCAGTCATCTTCTTGCAGTCCATCTTCAATAGAGATAATGGGATACTTGCTAGACATAGATGCCAATAGAGATACTAGATCTTGGCCAGAATGAGCCACACCATCGTAGCTATATTTTCCATCTTTGAAAAATTCACTAGAAGCTACATCCATAGCCAAGGCAATCTGTTTACCTGGTTGATACTTAGCTCTTTCAATAGCCTCAATCAAAAGATCTAAAGCTTCTTGGTTAGAACCCAAATTGGGAGCATATCCCCCCTCATCTCCTACGCCAGAAAGTAAGCCACGCTCTTTGAGAACCTTGCTTAAGCTGGCAAAGACCTCAGCTCCCCAGCGCAATGCCTCTTTGAAAGACTCAGCTCCAATTGGCATGATCATGAACTCTTGGAAATCCACATTGTTATCGGCATGAGAGCCCCCATTGAGGACATTCATCATCGGTACTGGCAAAATATTGGCGCTAGGCCCACCTAGATAACGATAAAGTGGGAGAGCCAATTCAGCCGCCGCTGCTTTAGCAACAGCCAAAGATACACCCAAGATGGCATTTGCTCCAATTTCTTTTTTATTGGCAGAACCATCTAAGTCGATCATGGTCTGATCGATCAGCGTCTGATCTAGAGCATCTAAACCCAATAGACTAGGTGCAATCTTTTTGATTACGTTGTTTACTGCGGTTTGAACTCCTTTTCCTCCATAGCGATTGGGATCATCATCGCGCAATTCATGAGCTTCAAAACTACCGGTAGAGGCGCCGCTGGGGACTTGGGCTATTCCGTAGGCTCCGGTGACCAGACGAACCTCTGCTTCAATCGTAGGTCTTCCCCGAGAATCAAGAATTTCTCGAGCAGTAATAGCCTCTATAGCTACAGGCTGTTTGTTTAACATTTGAGAGTCCTAAATATTCTAAATACTGGTCAATCTAATTATGATCTGATTTAGTTCTGAGTACTGTCCACTCCGACAATATTTTTTTGTTTGTCAAAGGTTACGTATATATCACGTTCAGCCTTTTGAAATTTAGTCTTGACTATTGCTAGATCTTGATTGGCATTGAGCGGCACAACATCAACAGATGAGACTTTTTGGAAAGCTCCCATAGACGCTACAACAGATTCTGTTTTGCTTTTGATTTTTGCTGGGAATATTTCAATTTTTAAGTAGGGATGCAGGTAACCTCTAGCTGAATCAAGTTTATTAGTGAATAAATCTTGTACAAATAGTTTGGCAACTTCTTCAATATCCTTATTTTGTGGGAAATTGTAACCAACTACCTCACCCTGCTTATTGAAGGTAATGCTGATCGTATTGATACCTTTAGTAAATTGTATTCTCAAGATCACTATATATCCATTGACGATATTTTCTTGCTTTTTAGCGATAATCCTAACAACATCACCTTCTTCAGGCAGTATTCTTTTTTCCCAAAATTTACCAAGTTGTTCAACGGTCCAATAATCGCGTAGGGGCTCTGTCAAAAAAATATGGGCTTGGGCGTAGTCTTTTCTCTTAAAGGCATTGATTAGCTCTATTGCTCTTTTTTCCAAGTCAGTATCTGCCTTGGGAGAACTGACTATTGCCGAACTGGTTTGAGCTAGTGAGATACTTGGGCTCAAGCTGCAGGTAATAAGCAAGGTTAACAATACAGGTGACCAGTTTTTCATAAAATATCTCCTCTCAAAATTTTTATACTGTTGACTAGTGAATTGGCTTTGACTGCTGCCTATGGTTGCTCTTTGACATGAGTACTACACAAGAGCGAGCTTCTACCAAATAATTTTCAGTTTCAACTAAAGTTGCCTCTTCTAGATTACAAGCAATTTGGTTCAAAGGCAGCGAAGTATCTACGATGCTATACCAATTTTCTGATTTTCCCAATAGGGGCAATTCAAAGGACAAATTTTCCCAATAGGCATTGAGCATAATATGTAGATGCTCTCCAGCTGCTGGATGCCTCAGAGAAAAAGCTAGACTGTGGGAATGGGCCGACCAGTCTGGATGCCCCAGTTTAACACCATGCCAAACTAAATGAGGATCATGGCTGGCATAGGTTACAGTCAACAGATGGTGATGAGAGAATATCCTTAGACCTTGGGTGAATTTGATCAATTTACGGATAAAACACCAGAGATCCCATTGCCTATCCAAGCCACTCCAATCAAACCAGCTCAGTTCATTATCTTGACAATAGGCGTTATTATTACCCTTCTGGGTGCGTCTGATGTCATCTCCCATCAACAGCATGGGGGTACCTTGGGAAACAAACAGAATAGTCAGAAAGTTTTTGATTTGCCTGAGCCTGAGCTCTTCTATTTCTTTTTGATCTGTTAGACCTTCTTGTCCGCAGTTCCAGCTGAAGTTTTGATTGTTGCCATCTAGATTGTCTTCTGCATTGGATTGGTTGTGTTTTTCGTTAAAAGAGACTAAATCATTAAGAGTAAAGCCATCGTGACAGGTGATAAAGTTGATGCTCCGATAGGTTACTGGAACATTGTATATATCGGGACTGCCGAGGATTCGCGCTGCCAAATGACTTACCATATCAGGTTCTCCTTTTACAAAGCGGCGCACATCATCGCGAAAACGTCCATTCCACTCAGCAAAACGCTCTCCCAAATTAACAAACCAGCCCAATTGATATAAACCGGCAGCATCCCAGGCTTCGGCAATCAATTTGGTACCTGCTAAGACAGGATCTGATTCAGCTACCCAAAGCACAGCTGGCCGCTCTACTGGTTTACCTACAATATCTCTGGACATGACAGAGGCTAGATCAAAGCGAAAACCATCGACATGCATTTCACTAACCCAATAGCGCAGAGAATCAAGGACCATTGTTCCTACTACTGGATGATTTGTTTTGAGGGTATTGCCGCAACCGCTATAGTTTTTATAAAGGGATTTATCTTCATCTTCCAAAATATAGTAGACTTCATTGGCAAAACCACGCCAGGCAAGAGTGGGTCCTCTTTCGTTGCCTTCTGCTGTATGGTTAAAAACTACATCTAGGATCACCTCTATCCCGGCTTTATGAAGTGCCTTAACCATGTCCCTAAATTCATTCACGGCGCCAAAGCGATCTTTGCATGAACTGTAAGCTCGATGTGGCGCAAAAAAGCCAACTGTATTATATCCCCAGTAATTTGTTAAACCAGGTTTGACATCTTGGGGATCAAATTCGTGGATTGGCAATAGCTCGACTGCGGTGATCCCTAATTGCTGGAAATAGGGGATTTTGTCGATCACCCCAGCATAGGTGCCTTTAATCTCTTGGGCCAAATCTGAGCTGGGATGACGAGTCAAACCACCTACATGTAACTCATAGATAATTGTATTGGCATAATCTCGGTTGATCGGCTGATCTCCCTCCCAATCATAGTCACTCGGATTAATTACTACTGCTCTAAGAGAACTTGCGCAGTTATCACCTTGGTTAATTGCAAAGAGACGATCATAATTTTCCTGTCCTACAATTGCTCTGGCATAGGGATCAAGGAGTACTTTATCTCCATCAAAACGCAATCCTTCTTTTGGATTATATTCTCCATATACCCGGTAGCCATAGATCTGACCGGCACCTATATTTTTGATAAAAACATGCCAAAAATTAGAAGTTTTGTGAATTGCCGCACTTAGCTCAATTGTATGCTGTGGCTGAGGATCTAGGGGATCGGCAAATAGAAGTAAATCTATTTTACTAGCATGCTTGGAGTATACACAAAAGTTAACCCCCTCTGGGTAAACCGTGGCTCCTAGAGGGGAACTCTTTCCCGGTAATATAGCTAGGCTCATACGAGAGCTTTGGCAGCGACTTCTTTGGCATGCATTGAAAGGATCAAATCGAGCATGCGGTTAGAATAACCCCATTCATTGTCATACCAAGAGACGACTTTGAAAAAATTGGCGTTTAGCTCTATGCCTGCTTTAGCATCAAAAATACTAGAGTGCTTATCGCCGATAAAATCGCTAGATACTACTTCATCTTCGGTATAGCCGAGAATTCCTTTCATTTCTCCCTCAGAAGCTGCCTTCATGGCTGCGGCAATCTCTTGGTAGCTAGTGGCTTTATCTGTACGGAATGTCAAATCTACTACCGAGACATCTGGGGTAGGAACACGAAAAGCCATACCAGTAAGTTTGCCTTTTAATTCGGGTAAAACTAAAGCAACAGCTTTAGCCGCTCCTGTAGAAGAGGGGATGATGTTCTGTCCTGCTCCTCTACCACCACGCATATCTTTACGACTAGGTCCATCTACCGTAGGCTGAGTTGCGGTCGTGGCATGCACCGTTGTCATCAGTCCTTCCATCAGTCCAAAATTCTGGTGGATTACTTTAGCAATAGGAGCCAAGCAATTGGTAGTGCAGCTAGCATTTGAGACTATTAAATCTTTGGCTGGATCAAATTTATCTGCATTGACTCCTACCAAAAGGGTTGGAACGTTGGCAGGATCTTTAGTTGGTGCGGAAATTACTACCCTGCCAGCGCCTGCTTTGATATGTTTATAGGCGCCTTCATAATCTGTAAAAATGCCAGTTGCTTCTACTACGTATTCGGCTTGATATTTCTGCCAAGGTAACTGCTCTGGATCTTTAATAGCTACGCAGGGAATAAATTTTCCATTGACTACTATCCCATCTTCTTTGGCTTCAACTTGTCCCTTAAAGCGGCCATGTGTGGAATCGTATTTCAAAAGATAGGCCAATACATCAGGCGGAAAAAGATCGTTAATGGCCACAAATTCAAAAGAAGGATTGTCAATCCCGGCTCGAAAAACCAATCTGCCAATACGACCAAACCCATTGATGGCAACTTTTACTGTGCTCATGATACCTATTTTAGATTGAGATTATCTGTCCTTCCTTTTTAAATCCATTTTGCCTATCGAGCCAACGATACTCACAAAAACTTTAGATTTCTATTTAGATTTCAATTGATAAGCTTAGATTATTATAAAGATAAGTAAATACAAATGAAGAATAGATGAAAATCCTTTACAAAAACTATATAAAGGTTCATAATAAAGAGGTCAGTTAATCGCACCTTGACAAAATAAATAAAGGAATCATAAATCAATGACTACTACTTTACAACAGCGCGAGAGCGCTTCTGTATGGGAGCAGTTTTGCCAGTGGATCACTAGCACCAACAACCGCATCTATGTAGGTTGGTTCGGCGTTCTAATGATCCCTTGCTTACTAGCTGCTACTACCTGCTTCATAATCGCTTTTGTTGCAGCCCCTCCTGTAGATATCGACGGTATCCGTGAACCAGTTGCTGGTTCTTTGCTCTACGGTAACAATATCATCTCTGGTGCTGTTGTTCCTTCTAGCAATGCTATTGGTCTCCACTTCTATCCCATCTGGGAAGCTGCTTCTCTTGATGAGTGGCTTTACAATGGCGGTCCTTACCAGTTGGTAGTTTTCCACTTCTTGATCGGTATCTTCTGTTACCTCGGTCGTCAGTGGGAGCTTTCCTACCGTCTCGGTATGCGTCCTTGGATCTGCGTAGCCTATAGCGCTCCAGTAT
>Ga0194055_10002184_pt1 | contig 15598 bp, 14 predicted proteins | sample SepL449m_MetaG_FD_155482 | JGI IMG/M metagenome (GOLD analysis project Ga0194055, IMG submission 155482) | Anoxic zone freshwater microbial communities from boreal shield lake in IISD Experimental Lakes Area, Ontario, Canada - Sep2016-L442-9m | ecosystem: Environmental > Aquatic > Freshwater >... | reverse complement strand
CCAGAATGCCCTGCCCGCCGGCCGATCCCCGCCACAACACCGCCCCGTCGCCGCGGCGGGTCACCTTCAGCACGGCGGGCTCGGGCGGCTCGACCAGCGCCGGCAGGCCGACCCCGAGCGCATCGCTGAGTCTCAGCAGCGTCCCCACACTGGGGTTGACGTCGCCCTGCTCGACGTTGATCAGCATCCGGCGGCTCACCGACGCCGCCCCGGCCAGTTGGTCGAGTGTCCAGCCGCGGGCTTGGCGTTCCGCCTTCACCCGCGCTCCGATCACCGCGGAGAGCGCTGCGGCACCGTCGGCAGTGCGCTGTGGCCGACGGTGAGCCGGCTGACGGTGGTGGCGGTCTGGGCGTAGCGCAGTATAGATTGCAACCGCGGCCATCCAGGCAGTAAACCGATGTCCACGAAACAGGGTCGACCCCAACTGCCGAAACAATATCCCGGAGGACCCATGAATAAGCTGCGTATCCTGCTCCGTGCAGCCCCAGCCGCGATCCTTGTACTCGCCTTGCGGTTCGTTTTGCATACATTAATCGGCGAGTCTGGGATTCTGGCCTTCTCGGATACCGCAGCAGTACTAACCGGTACGGCGCTAGTTATGGGACTCATGCTCTCCGGAGTGATCGCCGATTATAAAGAAGCCGAGAAACTTCCATCCGCTGTCGGCGTTTACTTCTCGTTTTTTGAGGACTATGCCGTCCGCGGCCTGAATATTGCCAACGTTGACGCCTCTTGGGTCCACGGACGTCTGGTTTCTGTGGCGCACGCAATCAACGAATGGTTTTTCGCCCGGAAGACCAATGACGAATTGTGGTCTGTGTACCGCGAAAATATGAACTATATAGCCGACCAAGTCGCAAATTCTGGCACTAAGAGCCAGTACATCACGCAGACGAACAACGCTAACAATAATATCAGGAATACTCTCGAACGCATCGCTGTGATTCGTAATACGAATTATCTGCCGGCGGGTTATGTACTTCTACAAGTTCTTGTCGTCATCACTTTCGGGCTTCTGGTTCTGGCGGACTTCCCGCACAGGCTGGCGGCGTATTTTGTTCCGGGCGCAGTTTCTCTCGTCTACATGTACATGCTTCTGCTCATCAAGGATTTGGATAATCCGTTCGATTACAAAGAAGATGGCCGTCGGAGCGCTGTCGACGTCCCCCTATTCCCCTGGTCCGACGTTTACAAGTCATTCCGCTAACTAAATCTACTGTCGCTGCGGTTATATTCACCGGGGAGCACGGTGCGGGGCTGCTGGCTGTGGCGGCCACTCGGTTTCCAGGAATCCGAATCTGCTTTCGGCGCCCCTGGGCAACACGCCAAATAGAGGACCGGGAGGAGGTAAATGAGCAAGGCCAGCGTCTGTAATGAGTGGAACCCGCTAGAGGAGTTTATTGTCGGCACAGCGCTCGGTGCACAGCTCCGCCGGCCGGATATCAGTGTGCATGTAATCAATTTTCCCGAAATTCCGAATGGCAGCGATATCCCCAGAGGTCCATTTCCGCTGAGGATCATCGAGGAGACCGAAGAGATAGTGGAGCCCTTGTCCGTGACTGTGCGGCGACCCGAGGTGCAGGATCACTCAGTCCCGTTCGGCACTCCTGACTGGGCGACCGACGGGCTCTACAACTACTGTCCGCGGGTCGTCATTTTCGCGATTGACAACACCATAATCGATGCACCGTCTCCACACCCGCGCGCGCTGGGAGGCGGCCAATGTGCATCCATTGACGTACGACGCAGCGGAACCCTGGAGAGCTACTCGTGAAGGTGACGCGGGGTGGGGCCCGCATATGGTGAGGGCCGAGGAATTCCAGCTCCGATGGGCCGACTCTCAGCCGCTGTGGCGGACACACGCCAACATCATGTACGTGATGGCACGCAAGGACATTGTCTGGAACCGGTTGGACTGCATCATGCTGCACATCTCCGGTCGGCTGGCGAGCGCCTATCTGCCGGCCTCGGAGACGGAAGCTTCCATCGCGCGCGGCCGCGTCTACCTCGAGAACTTCGACGTCGAGCGAAAGTGGGCTTCGATGGAAAGCCTGCTCCTTCAGTACGCGGAGTTCGCCGACGCTGCTCGCGCCTGCGACTACGCGTCGATGGGCGCGGACGACCTGCGCGACCACTTCCTTCGCGCCGTCAACGTGTACGGACTGCTGTGCAGCGAGTATCGGTCCACCGGTGATGAAGAGACGCGCCTATTCGGCGAAGAGCTGCGCCGGCATCTGGACCTTGAAGAGATTCAGCGGCTCGATGCCTCGTTGCCAGAACACTTCATCGACGATGAGCGCGTTCGTTTCTCGGAACTGCTGACACGGCAGGGTCGGGACGGCGTTAATGCCGCCGAACTGCTTGCCCACGTCGCGGACTTCCCCTGGCTTGCCTACAACCTGCACACCCCTGATGCAGTGGTGCAATTCATGCGCGACCGTGCTGGGACGAGTTCTGAGTCACCGGGCACAGTCGGCGGCACAGAACAACCAGCCGCAGCCCCCGCGAACCTCCCTGCGTCGCTGCGCGACACCTTCACGGTGATCAAGGCCTTCCGGACCCGCCTCAAACTCGCGCGGGCGAGCCTGGACTTCGTGATGATCCCGTGCTTCACAGAGGTGTGTAGGCGTACCGGCGTCGACATGGAGAGCCTGATGTCTCACTACGATGTCGACGACATAGTACGGCTCCTTGAGGCAGGCGACCCGATCCCGGAGCTCGAACTCGCCGCCCGCAGGCAATCCCAACTGTTGTTATGCGATGGCGAGATCCTCCACCGCTTCAGCGGCCCGGAGGCGGAGGCGACGTTGAAGAAGCTTGTCTTCAAGCCCGACCAACGGGAGCTCAGCGGCACGGTGGCCTGTAGTGCCCCGCAGCGCTTCGTCTCCGGGCAGGCCATCGTTCTCGTCTGCGATGATCCTGAGAGCTTGCGCTCGGCACGCGAACGCGTCTCCCCGGGACACATCATCGTCACGTCCATGGCGCAGTTCAACGCGCTCGACGTGGTGGTTCGGGCCGCTGGGCTCGTCACAGACGAGGGGGGAGTGCTTTGTCACGCAGCGATCGTCGCCCGGGAGTTCGGCATCCCGTGCATCGTGGGGACCCGTACCGGACGCACTGTCATCGAGGACGGCGCGATGCTCACGATGGATCTGACCCTAGGAACCATCAGGGTGTTCTGAATGGACGCAACGGGGGCCGAGGTGGTGAGCGGACAGCATGTGCGACAACAAGACTCAGGTGCACGAGGCCATTTCAGTCGACCTCTGCCGTAGCAGATGGGGTCGCGTCCGCGAAGGCGATGGGTGTGATCGGATTGGCCAATGCCCAGGCTTGCAGGCGTTCGATATCCGGCGGCCGATGCGCAGCGGAGTCGCGGCGACCGATCACCCGCCATGCGTAGAAGGCGCCTTCCAGGATGGCGTAGACATCGCCGCGGGCCATATCGTCGAAGGCGCTGGATGCTGCGAACTTATCCAGCCACCACCCGTTGTGGTGGGCTTGGTTCACGGCATGGTTCAAGGCTGTGACCAATGCCTCGGGCGTGGCGTGGCCGGCCACGAACGCAGTGCAGACAGCCTCTAGACTGAGGACGGCCTGGAGACACTCAGCCCATGGACGGCCCCCGTAGTTCTTGGACCAGTCGAACTCCTCGAAGGCGAACAGGGCTCTGCCTAAGTCCTCCCGTTCGAGTAGGACAGCGTCCGCATCGGAAAGGAATCTGCGCCAGACGGCTTCCCGATGAGCCAAGCTCGCAAAGTCCGGGACATCCAAGTCCAGCTTATGCCGGGCTTCTCCGCGACAGGCTGCCATTCCCAGATTGACCATCGTCGCTGCAGACCATCCGATCAGATACGAACCCTCCGGGGTGCGCAATGCGTGGGAGTGGTGCAGTGCGAGCAGCATGCAATAGACCGCAGCCTTGGAATCTTCGTAGGCCAAGGCGCCGATCCCAGCCGCGAGTCCGGCACGGATCCGATCGACGTCGTATCCGGCGAGTTCCGTCGTCCGCTCATAGGTGCGACCCACAACTGGGCGCTCGCCGAAGAACACCGGCAGTCCATTGAGCCCGGCGTGGACGGCGTAGTGGGAGAGCATGGTGCCACCAGGATGATGGACGACTGCACCAACTGGCAGGTCGCGCACCATGGACTCCCACGCGAGCAGGTCACCGGTTGCATCGACAATCTCTGTCACAGTTACCGGAGCGGGGATGAAGTCGCCAGCGCCGCCGTCCAACGGGGGCCCAGCCCGCAATTGAACAAGGAATACCCGGCCGTTGTGGTTCTGAACCGCCTCCAGATACGGATAGGGCGCATCCACGTTCTGGTACGCGGTCATGTCGACGTGTGCCAGGGGCAGATAGCTGGATTCGTGCCCTGCTGTAGCGCCGTCGTTTCCCCGCCCGACGCTCACCCCGCCGGCCGTCAGTACAGCACTACAGACGGCATCGATCACGGGCATGATGACAAGTTCGCCGTCTGGGTCGGCCGCCCGCGTATCGGCCCACACGGCTTCAAGTGCCTGCGGTGAGCCGACCGCCACGCTATCGACGAAGCCATGCCTGGGCCGGACCGGGCAGGGACGTGCGAACACCGGGAATTTATCCACGAGGGCTAGTTCCGATTCGTCCTGCACTATCCGGCTGGGCACGTTTGCCACTTGCCCTACCCCACGGGCCTTTTGGGTGCGATAGCCCCATACAGGTTCGTTGGTGGTGCACAGACGGTCGAGCCCGATGTCGGCATAGCCCATGTCGGATAGATGTGGCCGCAAGGCCGCCTCGACCTCCCACGGTTCGGCGACGAAGAGTCGAGAGGTTGGCTCTGGCCCCACCACCGCCAGCATGTGCTCCTCGAGTGCCAGCGCAACGTAGGGCACCAGTCGGCACTCGGCCGCCCCTTCTTCCCGCGTCCGCAGCAACTCGCGGCCCGGGTGCAGGTCCACGTCAGCACGCGTAAGAACCAGGGCTTCCTCAAGGCGCACACCCGGCCAGGCCAAGAGGAGCACCAGAGCCCGGTAGTCCATCTGGACCCGGTCCGCTAAAGCGACGATCTCGGCCGTGACGAGGGGGACCGATGCGCTCATGGGGTCAACCCCGCCGCGAGCGGTCGAAGAGATTCACCCGGCGCTGGAGCGAAAGCCTCGGAGGATGGGAACCGAATCGCACGAAACTCATCCTAGAGCCACAGAAAGTCGGATAACGCCAGTTTGCGCACCGGCCGAAGCCGACTCCGCGCCCAGCACCCCCCAGTCGAGTACACCGATACCTACCCCGGTACACAATGGCGATCCCCGCCGCGCAGGCCTGCTCGTCGACGCATCGCAGTTGGTCGCCCGCAGGCACGGTCTTCGACAAAGGCAAACTTCTCGACCGCCCCACCGACATCACACCCGCCGAACCAGCAGACGACGCATGGTCCGATCAGGGTGGCGAGAGCAGTGCGGCGAATGTGCCGAGCGGGCAAGGTGATTGACCGGCACAGCCCGGTGGCGACAGCTCTACCCATGTTGCGTCGCCATCGCTGAGTGTACGAATCTGATCGAGGGTCTGACTCCGGTAGTAACTTCGGACCGCCTTGTCACCGGCCTTGTTGCCCAATGCCTCGAACACGATCGCGCCGGCGGGGCCTACGTCATCCGCCGCGATCCCGGGCACGTGCCAGTGGACGTCAAGCAATCCAGCTACGTTGATGATCTGGTCGTCGTGGCCGACAAGGGTCGTCACTCGTGGACCGTCGTAGAGGGACTGAACCATCCGGTCGACGATTTTGCCGGAGTTAGCGAAGGCAAGTGGCCGGGGACGGGCGATCAGGGCGTACTTGGCGGCATGCAGGGCACCCGCCTTCTCTATTGTTTCAGGAGTTGCACGCCCCCAGCCGACTTCGGACATTGGCTTGCCCTCTGCGTATTCGAGCATCACAACTGAGGCAATGTCGGCGCCGTACTCTAGAGCCCCGCTGAAGTCCGGCATCTCGGAGCCGGTCTTATTGATGACGACTGTGCTCGGGATTTCGTTCGGAGCGCAGGCTTTATCGCTGGACCCGCAAACCATGCTGGCGACCGCTTCGAATCCGGGGCGGGACCGCTGAACCACACCATCGATACCTTGCGGGCCCATCTCGTCGGCGACCGCCTGCTGCGCTGCAGCGGCACTGAGTCCGGCATCTGCATAGGAAGCGAACATCGGATCTTTCACCCCTTCCGGGACATGCTCGACCGTGAGGGCGCAATTCGGGGCGAGCATCGATGCATAATTCTCCGCGGTAGCGATGGTGCGTTGCTTCGAGTTCGACTTCACAAGGACTGCGCCGGGCGATGGGCACCCCGATGCAGGCAGGAGACCTTGTCCCACGAAGCGGCGGGCATCGCTTGCCGCGAGCAGTTTGACCGCCGCCGCGCCGTGTGAAGTCAAGTGGCCCAACGGCACGTCCCATCGGGGCCACGCCTCGGGAACCACGTCTGAGGGCACCGGAGGTGATCCCGTCGGCGGACGCACGCCGTGGCGCATCAGCATGACAACGCGCTCCACCGACCACTCATCGTTGGGGGCGTTCGCGCACGATGCAGTCGTGAGGCAGCCAAGGATCATTACCAGCCACAGGGAAACAATCACTGATCGATTCACGAGAGGGGTCTCCTCCGGTCCGCCAATATTTCCAGAGGGAACGGTACAGCAGAAGATCCACGCTGGGCGCTGATGCGACGTCCGGTCACGGGGTGCTCGCCGTGGTGCCCGACCAGCGCGACGTCGACGCGCTCTGGCACGCCGCGACCGCCCGCATCGACGAGGCGGCGGTGGTCGCCCTGTCCACCGGGCTGGGGCCCTCAGCGCGCTACCGGCGCCGGCTGTCGGTGCTGCGCGGGGAGGTCCGTCTGGTGATCGGGACGCGCGCCGGGGCGCACGCGCTGGTGGCCGGCGGCTGGGCGCACAACCTGGTGGCCCCCCGGCCGGTGGTGCGCGCTGGCGACTCCGTGCACACCGGGATCGGACCGGGTCCGGCCCTGGTGGCGGCCACTCCGGGCGCCGAACCGCGGGCGCCGGACGGCTACGGCGCGGCGCTGCTGCTCGACAGCTGGTCGCTGCTGGGCCGCCCGGACCTGCGGGCCGCCGAGGACACTTTGCGTCGCTGGATGACCGGGGCCGCCCAGGTGCACTCCCACTCCGACGGCGGCGTGGTCTCCGTGGTGGCCGACTCGTCCCTTGCCACGGTCCAAGCGCTGATCCGGTGGGATCCGTTGGGACATGCCGAATCCGAGTTGGCCGGCCGTACCGCGGTGGGCCTGCCGCCGGCGGTCCACATCGCCGCGATCGACGGTGCCGGCGACGCGGTCGCCGCGCTGATCGACGCGGCGCACCTGCCGCAGGACGCCGAAATCCTGGGTCCGGTGGATCTTCCGGCGGGCGTGCGGCGCCCGCCGGGCGCGGGCGAACAGCCGGTCATCCGGATGCTGATCCGGGTTCGCCGCGACGAAGGCCTGGCGCTGGCGGCCGCGCTGCGGCAAGCCACCGCGGTGCGCAGCGCCCGCCACGACAACGAGGCGGTGCGGGTCCAGGTCGACCCGCTGCATATCGGTTGATCAGCCCAGGGGCTCGAATCAGCATGGCTGACCGGCGGGTCAGCTGGGGCTCCGCGGTCAGCGGGGGGGTCCCACGGGTCGATGGTCGGCGTGGTCCGGGGTCGGGGCCAGGAGGTCCATGGTGACCAGGGCGCGCTCGAACGGGTCTTTGCTCACCGAGATGCTGCCGCGGAACGGCTGGCTGACCTCGAGCAGCAGGAAACACACTATGCCCAGCATCGACCCCATCAGCGAAACGGCGATGACATGTATCAGACGGTTTTCGGTGTAACTGAACGCCAGATAAACGAGCAGGAGTGATCCGCCGGAGATAAGCAGGAACCAGTAGATCGGCGGCAGCGGGGCCCTGCTGTTGTCGATCCGGGCCTCACGCAGTTTCACCACATCGTTTAACTCGCCGTAGGCCACTGAGTACTGGTCGGACCAATCGGGCGCCGGTTCCATCGGCCCGAACACTCTGAAAACATTGGAGAGCGCACGTTCGGTCTCGGCACTGCCCTCTTCGTCGGCCAGCGCGGGCCACTCATCGTTGATGACCGAGATGGTGTATGCCCTGATGGCGTTCTGTGCCAGTTCACGCTGTGGCTCCGGGAATTCGTGGACATTGTGGGCCACCGACGTCAATGTTGAGGCTTCCTGGGCGACGTAGCCGGACGCTGCGTCGAAGGCCGACCACACGCCGAATACCAGCAGGCCGGCGATGATCGAGTACAACGTCCCGGCCGCGCCGAAGCCCAGACCGACCACCGAGTTGTGCTCGTGGCTTTGACGAGGACCGACTAACGGGCGCAGGGCCACCACTATCAGCGCGCCGAGGATTGCTGAGCCGCCAATGACCAAGACCCCCACCAGCAATATCGGCAGATCCAGCAATGCGTTCAACATAACGTAGTCCTCTTGCATGGTGACTTCGTACCCGTTTTACAGTGTCCTCGAAGTTTAACGCGCTATCTCGCCGCGTCGAGCACCACCCCGACCATATCGAGCGTCGTCGACGGGTGCAGCAGGGCGAACCGGCCGATCACCTCGCCCTCCCACACCGTCGGGGTGGCGAAGGCGACCAGCTCGGCCAGCAGCTGGTTCTGCAGCCGCAGGTAGTCGTCCTTGCCCCAGGCAGGTCGGCGCCACAGCACGATCGACAGCCCCGGTTCGCGCACCAACTCCACATGCGGTGACTCGTCGATGAGTTCGGCCACCTGCGGTAGATGCCACGGTAGTGCGGGAGTCACCCTCAACGAGATTGGGCCAAAGAAGTGGGCGGTGACCAGCACCGGTTCCGGGCAGTGGGCCGACGTCGACCCGGTCGGCGTCGCGGTGGGGTCGATACTGGGTCTGACCTCGCCGGGCCACCGTTTCGACGCCAACGGGACGGTGACGTCCGGTCGCAAGCTCACCAACGCCAAGGAGGTCATGGCCACCGCCGTCCGAACCTGGGCGCTCGACGGCGGCCTGGTGGTCAAGCGGCGTTCGGAGTGGTGGCTGCGGGTCGCCAACCAGGTGGCGCTGCCGCCGGCCATCTGCGGTTTCCTGCGCATCTTCTTCCCGATGACGTTGTGGGGCTTGCCTTTCGCGGTGTTCTTCCTGCTGTCGTTGCCGGCCTGACGCCCGGGGGTGGGGATGCGACGCAGTGCGACCGGCCGTCAGCTTTGGTCACAGGCCCAGGAAGTCCAGCACGGCGTCGGCGAAGATGTCGTTGCGATCCCCGGCCACCATGTGCCCGGCGCCACGGACGTCGACGAACTCGATCTGTGGGAACCGGTTCAGCAGCCGGTCGGCGCTCTCCTGGCTCACCAGATCGCTCATCTGGCCGCGGACGAGCAGCATCGGCACGCCGTCGGTCACGATCCGTCCGATTCCCCGGTAGAGCCTGTCATGGTCGGCGAGTTGGGATGCCAGAGAACCGATTCCGTGGATGAACTGCGGATCCCAATGCCAGTACCAGCGCTCTCCGTTGCGCCGCAGGTTCGCCTCGAGCCCAGCCAGGTCGGTGGGGCGCGTCCGGTGCGGGTTGTACCGGGCGATCGCGTCGGCCACCTCCTCCAGTGAGGCGAAGCCGGCCTCCATGCCGTCGGCCATGAAGCTGACGATGCGCTGCGCCCCGGCCTCTTCCATCTCCGGCACGATGTCGACCAGTACGACCGCCCGGGCGATTCCGGGGGACATCTCCCCGGCGAGCACCATCGAGGTGAATCCCCCCAGCGAGGCGCCGACCAGCACCGGGTCCGGGGGCAGCTCAGCGAGCACGGCGCGGACGTCGGCGGCCAGGCTTTCCAGGCTGTAGTCGCCCTCGGGTGACCAGTCGGATTCGCCGTGCCCGCGCAGATCGATGGTCACGGCCTGCCAGCCGCGATTGGCAACGGAGGCAGCGACTTTCGACCGGGAGCGTCGGGTCTGGCCACCCCCGTGCAGGAACACGACGGCGGTGGCGTCGGGATCGCCCCGGCGGTCGCCGGCGATCCGGAGGCCGTGAGCTCCGCGCGTCTCGAACGTCTCGGGCACCAACGCGCTACCTCACCGCAGCAGTTCGCCGGCGATGATCATCTTGCGGACTTCGGTTGTCCCAGCGCCGATTTCAAGGAGCTTAATGGTGCGGAACAGCCGGTTGATCTCGGTCTCCCAGATGTAGCTGCGGCATTGGTGCTCCTTCGGTATCGGCGGTGGTGGCCACGCGCCCCACTACGTCGACTCTGCGCGTAGCGCGCCTTCCCGACGCTTCAACCCGCTCTGTGCGCAGATTCGACGGGGAATTAGTTCTTGGTACCTACGGGCTTCAGCAACGCCGACAGGTCGAATCCCGGCGTGGTCTTGCTGGACGTGTCCGGTCCGGGCAACTTCAGGTTCAGCGCCGACAGGTCACCCTTGGAGATCTGGGTCATCACCGCCGGGCATTGGGTTTGGATCACGAAACCGGCGACCATGCCGGTCAGCGTCGGGGTCAAGCCGGTGTTGCCCTGCAACTCCGACAGCGTGGTCGCCAGCGACGAGCCGGGCTTGACCAGACTCGGGCAGATCGACTGGCCGAACTTCTCGATGGTGGCGCTGATCGAACCGCTGTCGTTCGGCGTCGTCGTACTGCCCGAATCAGCCTGTGCCGGAGCCACTCCCACCAGGATGGTGAGACCGATGAGGGCCAGTAACGGTGCGGAACGCATTGAGCCGATAACACGAATCGATTTCACTCCAGTAACACTGGTGCACAACAGTCACATTTCCGACTCGGTTGCATAAAGGTTTGTTCCGACGGCAATTTCTTACCGCCGCCACAACTTTCGCTGGTGTAGCCCTGCGCCACCCGATGCGGCGCCGCATAGGGTGCGGGTATGACAGCACGAGCAGAACAGCCGCCCGTGGTGGTCGGCATCGACGGATCCGACACCGCCCTCGGCGGTGCCCGGTGGGCCGCCGAGTTCGCCGCCAGACGCTCGTGCCCGCTGACCCTGCTGCATGTCACCCCGCGGCTGGAATGGCACTTCACCGGCACCGAACACCACCGGGACGCGGGCGGGGACGGCGACAGCCTGCTGGCCGCAGCCGCCGCCGTCCGCTCGGCGCACCCCGACCTCGTCATCCGCACCGAGGCGGTCCGGGGTGCGGTCGCCCCGACATTGACCGCCGCGGCGGACTCGGCGTGCCTGCTGGTGGTGGGTAAGGGTGCCGCCGACCATCGCGCGCTGGGCGGGAACGCGGTCAAAGTCGCCCACCGGGCGCCGTGCCCGGTGCTGGTCTGGCGGGCTCCGGTGGCCGAACGCACGGGCAGTCCGCTGCCGGTCGTCGTCGGCGTCGACGACTCCGCCGCGTCCCAGCGCGCCCTGGCGGAGGCCTACGAGATCGCACGCATGCTCCGCACACCCCTGACGGTGGCGCACATGTGGGAGATCACCGCGGCGGTCGGGATGGGCGATCTCGGCGGCCAGGGCAACATGGACTGGGATTTACTCGCCGTGCTGCAGGCCAAGCAGCGCCACCGGATGGACGAACTCGTCGCGTCGTTGCCCGTCAAGTATCCGAACGCGCACGTCAGCATGGTTTTCCAGGACGCCACCCCGGCCAAGGGGCTCACCGACCTGTCCCGGGAGGCTCAGCTGGTGGTGGTCGGCAGCCACGGCCGCGGCCGACTCGCCGACACCCTGCTGGGCTCGGTGAGCCAGAACCTGATCCATCACGCCCAGTGCCCGGTGCTGGTGGTCCCCGAGCCGGTCTCCGAGGAGTTGTCCGAGGCAGACGACCTGTAGCGACCCCCGCGCGGCCACCGGCACGGTTGGACAAAGCACCGCGCCCTTTCGTAACCTTTGCCGAGACCACAGGCCCGTAGACAGGCCGTTCGACGAAGCACACGTCGACGCAGTCAAAGGATGCACAGTCGTGAAGTTTCATTCGCCGTTCTCGGCGGAATCGCTCAGAAAGCCGGCGCTCAGCGTTGCCGCCGGGCTGACGGCACTCAGCGTGGCCCTCGGCGCCGCGGCCTACGCCGATCCGGGCCAGGACGGCGTGGCCAAGCTCAACGAGCTCACGCGGCAGGCTGAGCAGATGATCCAGACGGTGCAATCGGCCCAGCTGGACCTCGACAAGAAGCTGGCGCTGCAGGGCGAAGCGGAGAAACGGCACGCCGACGATCTCGCCGCGCTGGACGCCGCGAAGGCCCAGCTGGCGCCACGGCAGGAGGCCGTCGACCGGCTGGCCGCCGCCTTCTACATGGGCGGGCGCGCCGACGGGGCCAACGCGCTGTTGACGGCCGCGTCACCGCAGAGCTTCATCGACCGGCTCGACGTTCAGCGGGTGATGGCGACCCAGATGTCCGAGCAGTTGCTCAGCTTCCGCCGTGCCGAACAGCAGGCCCAGACCGTCGAGGCGGCGTCAGCCCAATCGGCCGCCGACGCCAGGGCCGCCGCCGGAGCGGCCGCCGCCGTGCGTGCCGACCTCCAGAAAAAAGAGTCCGCGCTGCAGAGCCAGGTCGCCCAGGTCAAGCTGCAGTACGGCATGCTGCCGCCGGCTCAGCAGGCTCTGCTGGGGCCGGGCGCGGCTATCCCCACCGTCGGAATGGGCGGTCTGGTGCCCGACGCCAGGGCACTGGCCGCCTACATCATCGCGACCTATCCCGGCGTGCAGTCCATCGGTGGGGTGCGCCCCGATCCGATTCCCGATCATCCCAGCGGGCATGCGATCGACATCATGATCGGCTCGAATATGGCTCTCGGGGACCAGATCAACGCCGACGTGCAAAGCCAGTCCGGACGGTTCAACGTCCGCTACACGATGTGGCGAGTCCCCAGTCACTTCAACCACGTTCACGTCACCGTCGACTGATTCCAGAGTCACAGGCGAAGGTCCGCGACCGCGGCATCGGTCAGCCGGATCAAATCCCCGGGAGCGACGACGACGTCCCAGCCGCGCTTGCCCGCGCTGAACAGGATTCGGTCCGATCGCCGGAGTCGCCGCAGCAGCCACGGGTTCCCTTCTACCAGTCAGCCGCTGGGAGACCGATCCGGTCCAGCGCCTCGGCGCGCTCGGCCAACCCGACCAGTACCTCGCCGAACTCGCGCGCCTGGGCCGGCGTCAGGTCGACCACGATGGGCGACTCGTTGCCGCCGTCGGCCCGGGCGCCGTCGACACGCACCGCGACACCGCTGACGGTGGCCCCGTTGCGGTGCTGCACTCCGGTGAGCAGCGCCGCGATACCGCCGACCGCCACCGGGTCGGCGCCGTACACACGATCGTGGAACTGCGTATCCCAGTCGCCGACCCACGTGGTGCCGGCCGGTGGTGCGGTCAGGTCGTCGCCGCTGGTCAGAATAATTTCCTTTCGGCGATGGTCAACCGCGCTTCGACCGCGTCGGGGTCCCCCGCATAGGACGCCACCCTGATGGCGACATCGCCGGGATCGAGCCCGAATCCGTCGTCGGTCCACCGTTGCAACGGCCGCACCGAGCACTCCACCCGCACCCGGCTGCGCTCGCCCGCGTCCAGGTACACCGACCTGAACCCGACGAGATGGTGAACCAGCCGCCCGGTGTCGGCGGGGCGCATGCCGTAGATCTGGACGACGTGACGCCCGTCCCGGGGCCCGGTGTTGGTGACCGTGACCGTCGCGTCGAATCGCTCGCCGTCGATCGTTCCGACGTTCAGATCCGAAACAACGAAAGTCGTGTAGCCCAAGCCGAATCCGAGCGGGTAGGCGGCCGGAACTCCGTCACGGTCGAGCTTGCGCTGCCCCCACCACCGGTCGTAGGTGACGGTGCGGGCATCCCAGTCCACTTGCGGCAGGTCGCCCTTGCGGTGCGGGATCGCCATCGGCAGCCGCCCGCCGGGCTCGGCGACCCCGAACAGCACATCGGCGACGGCGTGGCCGCCTTCCATGCCCGGATACCAGGCCAGCAGCACGCCGGCGACCGCGTTGTCCCAGGGGTCGAGCACGATGGTTCCGCCACCGATGACCACCACGACGGTCCGGGGATTGGCTGCGGTCACCGCCGTGATGAGCGCGACATCGTCGGCGTGCAACCGAAGGTCTCGACGATCGCCGCCGAAGCTCTTCTTCTTGGCGATCCGCGCCGCCATCTTGACCAGGAGGGCGGCGACCGGGCGGAATCGGGCGATCCCGCCGAGAAGCTGGGTCGTCGGGGTGTCCACACCGATCATCGATTCGCCCTCGTCCAGCGACGACAGCCCGACGACGACGATCGCCGCGTCAGCCCCGCGTGCTGCCCCAGCCGCCGCAACCGGATCGGTTCCGCCGACGTGAATCAGCTTGTCGCCCAGAAGTTCCCGCAGTCCATCGAGGATGGTGACGGAGTAGGGCGGCTTCACCATCGACGAGCCGACGTCACCCTGGTTGCGCTGGTCGGCGAGCGGGCCCAGCAGAGCCACCCGCGTGAGGTCCCGCTCAGCCAGGGGCAGTACCGGGCGGCCGTCGATGTCGGCGTTGCGCAGCAGAACCGCGCCGCGGCGGGCCACCTCCCGGGCCAGCCGCCGGTGGGCGGCCGAGGCGACCACACCGGGCTCCGGTGTCGGGCGGGCCCGCAGCAGGTATCGGATATGGGTCGAAAGTTGGCGTCCCGCAGCGCGTTGCACGTCACCGCGCTTGAGGCGGCCGTCGGCCAGGGCGCGGGCCAGAGTGGCCGCCCGCTGCTGACGGAAGGGCATCTCCAGATCCTGCCCCGCGGCCACCGAGCCGACCGGGTCACGCAGACCCCAGATGAAGTCGGTCATCACGAATCCGGTGAAGCCCCAGTCATCCCGCAGGATCTCGGTGAGCAGATGCCGGTTCTCGCCGGCCCAGCTGCCGTTGACCGAGTTGTAGGCGCTCATCACGGTGTCCGCGCCGGCTTCGACGACGGTGCGGAAGTGCGGCAGGTACACCTCCCGCAGCACGTCCTCGGCGACCCCGACGTCGATCCGAAATCGGGCCTCCTCCATCGAGTTCAGCGCGAAGTGCTTCACGCACGACATGAGCCAGGGGTTGACGCCGTCGACGGCCGCGGCGCCCATCGCTCCGAGCAGCAGGGGATCGTCGCCGTAGGACTCCTGAGAACGGCCCCAGCCCGGGGCGTAGGGCAGGTTGATGCAGATGCCCGCCCACAGGTTGGCGCCCTGGGCGCGGGCCTCGGCCCCGATGACGTCGGCGACGGCGCGTTCGAGGCCGGGGTCCCACGTCGCCGCCCGGGCGAGGGCCACCGGGAAGGCGGTCGATGCGCCCACCGCCACCCCGCGCGGGCCGTCGGTGAACATCAGGCCGGGGATGCCGAGCCGGTCGATGCGTCCCGCAGGGAAGGGAACCTTGTTGTAGCCCTGCGACATTTCCCGCACACCGCGCAGGATCTTCAGGTCGCCGTCGAGCAGCCACAGCAGATCGTCGTCGGACAGCACGGCGATGAGGTCGGCGACGGCGGTGTCGAGATCGGCCTCGCCGCGCCGCACCCGGTCGACGGCCGCGGCGAAGGGGGTGCCGGGCCGGTACTCCGAATCGGTGACCGACATCAGCGCGTCGACCGGGGCTGACTCGACCGGTGCAGACTCAGGC
>Ga0194055_10002183_pt1 | contig 15612 bp, 16 predicted proteins | sample SepL449m_MetaG_FD_155482 | JGI IMG/M metagenome (GOLD analysis project Ga0194055, IMG submission 155482) | Anoxic zone freshwater microbial communities from boreal shield lake in IISD Experimental Lakes Area, Ontario, Canada - Sep2016-L442-9m | ecosystem: Environmental > Aquatic > Freshwater >... | reverse complement strand
ACCTGATTGACGCAATTGCTCAAGCTGTTCTGGCGTCAGAATCTTTGCGAGTTTTGCATCAACATCTTTTTGCAATTCCTGGAGTTGGCTGCGCTGGGTGTCTGTCAGCTTCAATTCGTCGATGACGAAAGGGGGAACGATCTGGCCGGGACCAGGTGGACCGTTTGCCTCGCCGCCCGGTCGTGGCCCAGTCTGTGTCGTACCGTTACCAGGTCGCGCTGGCATTACAGCTTCTTTACTGATCTGAGCCATCAACTCGTCACGTGTGACAATTCCATCGTTGTTGGCATCGCATCGCTGCAACAAGGCAAGTAACCGACTGTCCGTGACTTCGGCCCTTGAAAGTTTGCCGTCCCCATCAGCATCATACGTCATCAACCGGTTGACGGACGATTCAACGGTTACCGCCGGTTGACCTCCACGCTCGCGTGGTGGTTGAGCGTGAACGATTGCAACAGCGGTTGCAATGACGCCCTGAATCGCCAACAGGCTACTCGCCAAAATACATTTCGACTGAATTCGCGTCATCATTTCGCCTTCTTGATCCCACCACAACTACTGGACGGTGCAATTACTTCTGCAGGGAACGTTCATCAGGAGTCCGGCCGACAACAACATCGAACCGGGCATGGTATTCGCCGATTTTGGAATCTTTGACGGGAGTGAAGTCGGCCATCAGTAGTTCTCGATCCACGATGTCGCGAACACCCTGGAAGACTCCGTCGCGTGCGTTTCCGGCATCGCCACGGACGAAAATCTGGGTCGTAATCAATTCGCGATCTCCACGTTTCACTTTGATGTGGATATGCGGTGACGGACGACCGGGGTAAGGAACAGGCTTGATGGTGCGGAATCGATACTCCCCCGTGCTCGCAGTCGTAAACCGGCCAAATCCCTGAAAGTGCTTGTCCTGCTGTTGTGCTTTGGGGCCACTGTCACGCGTGTGAAGGTAAACGGCATTGGCATCACATTGCCAGATCTCCACCGTAGCATCCTTGATCGGTTCGCCGGATGGTGACAACACGCGCCCTGTCAGGTGAGTGATGATCCCAACGGCTGGAGTTGTGCTGTCCTTGATGATGATCAGATCGTTGTCCTGATCCAGCGGCATCTTGTCTGGATAAAATGGTCCTTCCGTCGTGGCTGGCGACGGAAACAACAATTGCTCGGCGAATAATCCCGGCGTCGTAAAAAATGCAGTTCCCAATGCTCCGAGAAACATACGGCGATCAGGATCATATTGGGGTCGACTCATGCTTTTTCTTTCAAATCAGGAAATCACTTCCGAAGAAGCGGCGGTACACGACGTAAGTCCAGGGACAAGCAGTCCAATGTCACGAAGGACCGCATTTTCGTACTGCGGACAATTAACTCCGCATCAAAGTTATAGTATCGTTTTCGGATCAAATCCCAGCACGGAATTCAGAGTCCCTTCAGTTTTAGACCGGAATGCAGAAAGTCAAAGACGATGTCCGACGTTGTCAGTCTCAGCAAATTTCTCAGCCTGATCCTGCGTCATGCCCCTGACAAAATCGGTCTGACGCTTGATCCGAACGGATGGGCGGATGTTGAAGAACTTCTCAGGCTGATGGCATTGAAGGGAAAGAACGTTTCCCGCGAACTGCTCGAGCGGGTCGTCGCTGAAAATGACAAGAGGCGTTTCGCCTTCAGCGAAGACGGGTTGCGAATTCGTGCCAGCCAGGGACATTCCGTCGAAATTGAACTCGATCTTCTCCCGGCGATCCCCCCTGATACTCTCTACCACGGAACGGCCTCGCGTTTCATCGATTCGATCCGAGAGCACGGACTGAAGTCCGGCAGTCGCCAGCATGTGCACTTGTCGAGAGATATCACCACGGCAACCCGGTGGTCCTGATCATCCGAGCGAGTGAAATGATTTCCGCGGGGCACACGTTTTATTTGTCAGAAAACGAAGTCTGGTTGACGAGCCATGTCCCGACGGAGTTCATCGAGTTTCCCGCGACTTAACGAAAACAAACGCACAGAAGTTCAGGCGGTTCAATGGGGCAGGGTGGCCGAGCTTGCTTCAAGCTGGGCGCGTAGCACAAGAAACCTCAAGCCAAGCGCTGATGCACGAATCCCCGGCTTGTTCGGCGCGGGTCTCCCGACCCCGCCGAAACCGACGACCGAAGGTCTCCTCTTCTCCTCTTTTTTCTTTACGACATGGCTGTCATACGTGCGATGAATATCAGACGCCCAAATGCAGACGGCGATCTTCACGCAGGAGCGTGAAGGCTACTTTCGGAAAAAACTCAATCGTTTGCAAAAACAAACGCATCGAAGATCGTCTGTTCAATGGGCTCGCCCTGCGACAGCGTGTCGAAACGGGCTCAACATCCGGCGAATCCCTGCGTCGATTCCGAACCAGGTCAGCAAGGTTGTCATCTTGGCAATGCGGAGCGATGTCCCCAGAAAATTGCGTTGGCGGATCTGGCGTCGGTAAATGAACGAAAAGGCTCGACGAAACCCCTGCCACCGCTCTGAAGCGGGGAGACGAGTCCAAGTCAGCCGTGGAATGTGGTACAGAACACCCAGCAAGGTTTCGACTTTCTTGCGGGTACTCAGGACATACTTCCCTTGTGTCTGAGTTCGGTAGTAAATGGCTTCTTCGGTCCCGACAACTCGCTCTTGCAGCAGCATGCCATACAGCCAGATGTGGTCGCCGAGGACGGAATACTTACCGAATTCAGGGGAAGTCTTCTTGATCCAGTCCGTCCTGAACAGGCCATAGATCCAGACACCCGAGATCGTCAAAAACAGATCCAGCGTCTGCCAGCGGTCACCGTTGGGTGCCGGAGGGATTACTTTTTCGAAGGATCCTCCTGTCCGTGTGGCCACATCGATCATTGTTCGAGGTGTCGCCAAGACAGCGTCAGGGGCATCGTCGAGAGATTTTGCCAGACTGGCTACGTAATTGGGCGACCACGTGTCATCGTGTGCCGCCCACATGAAGTAATCGCCACGGGCCTGATCAACCACCCACAGGAAGTTGGCAAGGATTCCCCGGTTTTGTGGCTGTCGGGTCAATCGAATCCGCGAATCCCGGCGGGCGTACTCTTCTGTCAACGCCTTCGTCAACTCGTCGGTTGACGCATTGTCAGAGATGATCAGTTCGAAATTGGTGTGGGTCTGCGCCAGGATGGAATCGAGCGCACGACGAAGGTCCTCTCCACCGTTGTAGACCGGCATCCCAATTGAGACCAGGCGAGACTCCATCGAAGCTTCCTTTCGAACTCAGATTCGCTTCAAGTACGCGTTGGGCCAATAGGTGACTCGATCGGTCACCAGACCTTCATTGAACGGGATCAGCGGTTCTTCCAGAACGAACTCGGGGTGAGTCTTCAGGAACTCCTTTACGGCGGCCTGAGGATTATTCGTGATCCAGTCGGGGGCCGTTCTCGGAGCGCCGACAACATCCTGCATAATGCCGTCCATGGCAACAATGTACGATCCAAGGGTGATCATCGGCGAATAGGCTTCCAGTTCAGCCAGCACATGGTCAGCGGTGTGGCAACTGTCGAGCAGCACGATCGTCGATTCACCCGGCTTGATTTCATTACGAACCGACTGCACCAATCCCGGGTCAATCGAACTCCCTTCAAACATCTGGATATATTTCGACAGCGGGTGACCTTCAATCGCCTGGCGATTGTGAGGACGAATCTCGATGTCGACCCCGATGACTCGCCCCGTCCCCATCAATTGACAGAGGCTTGCCGAATAAATCAGTGAACCACCATGAGCGATCCCGGTTTCGATAATGACATCCGGTTTCAACCGGTAAATGATTTCCTGTAGACGGATCATGTCATCGGGAAGCTGGATGATCGGTCGTCCGAGCCAGGTAAAGCCGTAGACGTATTTCGTATCCCAACCGACTCGCAGCCAGGCCTTGGAAACTTCGCGAAATGCTTCGGCGCTGGCAAAGGGAAGCGAGCGGACTTGTCCGTCGAGGCCAGTCACTTCAACGACAGCCTTTTCAAAATCGATCTTCATGCGGCCTCCCTGCAGGTCGGTAACGAATAGTATTTCCAGGACTGAGCGACAAGATCGGGCAGAATCTCTTCCATGCACCGCGGTGCGAAACCGAACTCGGCACTCAGTAAACTGATGTCAATGGGCGGAAACCCCAACGTCGGCGCTTCGGGTGTTACGCTGATTTCGGCTCCGGTCAATCGAGTCAGTTCCGTGATGATCTCGGCGTTTGTCGTCTGGCAGCCGGAGGCGACATTGTAGATCGGTGACCGTCCATCGGTCCCGATTCTCAACAGGATCTCAGCCACGTCCTTCACACTGACATAGTCCTTCACAGACGCCAGTGACGATCGCAGGAGGACTCGTCCCTTTTGAACGCAATCGCGTAGTACGCTCGTTAGAAAATTGTCTGACGTGAAATCAGGACCGACGACGTTTGATAATCGAGCCACTCGAACTCGAGGGGCATGCGATAGTGCGATACTTTCGCCCATCAATTTTGAGAGGTTGTACAGGTCACTGAAATCGGACGAGACGACGGGAACGGGAGTCGATTCATTGACGGCATGGAGTCCCACCGGGCGTCCATTACCGGAGCAGCGGGCATAAACACGCGTCGAAGAGAGGTAGACGAGTGATTCGAATGTTGATTGCGTCAGGACTTCTTGAAGCTTCGTGACGTGAGCAGTAATCGTTTCGTGAGGCCGCTGTCGAAAATCGGCCGTGATCCCGATGGCATAGATCACATGCCCCAGATTCTGATGATCCAGTGATTCGCCACGTACCGGGCAATAGACGTCGTGGCCTTGCGACCGGGCGAGTGCCGCGACGTGTGAGCCGATGAATCCCGTAGACCCCAGTACAGTGAACTTCACGTTCGCTCTCCGATCTTTTTTAGCGGGTTTCCGACGTAGATTCCGTACGACTCCAGTTCACCTCGGACCAGTGAGCAGGCACCGACGACGACACCGCGGCGCAGGATTGAACCATCAAGGATGACGCTGCCGGCACCGATCCAGACATCATCTTCAATCACGATTCCTCCCCGACCGGGAAGAAATCGCTGCTCAATAATCGTCCGATTTCGCTCGCGAAAAGCATGATTGACTGGAGCTAGCGTGCAGTTCGCTGCGATCAGGACGTGATGTCCCATGCGAATGCCGTTTCCGGAATACATCACAGTTCCGGAGTTGATGTAGCAGTACTCGCCAATCACGACATCATCGGTTCCACCTGCACATTTGATTCGTACAAACGAATCAATCATGGAGTGAGCCCCGACGATGATACGCGTACCCCGGCTCGACTCGTCGATATCGGCGAGCGTTGAGATTCGAGCGTTCGGGTCGGCAACCAGCATTATTTCTCGTCAATTGGCAGAAATCGTTCGTCAGGCATCGTCGTTTTGAACATGGCACGGCCATCTGGCCGCTGTTCCGGAATCTTTCAGGATGAAATTGCAGGCTTGATGATCAGGCCTTGACCGGTAGGAAGGGATGCGGCCATCACACCTAGCTTTTGAGCACACGCATCGATGGCTCGCTTCTGCGGTTCATGCTGAGGGAATCCGTAGTCGTCCAGCAGGACCATTGCTCCGGGGACCAACTTGGGCCAGAAGAACTCGAGGGCCGCGACTTCGGGGGCGGCGCAATTCATGTCGATGTGCAGGTAGGCCACTCGATCGGCCGTTACCTGATTCAGGGTTCCCGGAACGGCCCCCTGGATGATCTTCACATTTTGCCAGCCGCTGAAGTTGTTGCGAACTGTTTCGACGTCTGCGTTATATTTTCCCCGCTGGACCATCTTACGGCTGTTTTCAGCCGCCCCGGCAGCTCGCTCTTCCTCGTTCAACAATTCCTCGGACAGGCCGTTAAAAGTGTCGAGCAGAAAAAAATGACGGTTCAATCTGTTCCAGTCGAGATATTCCATGATCGCGGAACTGAGAAACCCCCAGTTCACGCCACATTCGACGAAATCTCCCGGAAGCTTACTGGCGGTGAAAGCGGCCCAGAGCGCAATGTGCGTCCGCCATTCGATCTGATAGTCGACGTGCGATGCCTGCACACCCCGTCGATAGGCCGATTCGAAATGCGGGTCGCGGACAAATTCGTGATTATGGTCAGTAATCAAACCATCGTGTTCATAGGTACGTCCGCGGCGCGACCGATAGAGGGAATATCCTGCCAGCGCCAGGACTGCGTTAATTCGTTTACGTGCTTTCATGAACGGCTTCCTGCCTGGGGGGACTCACACCGGCGATAAACAGGGAATTCGGCCTTCCAGATCTGCCCATTGACAATCCCGGTCTGAAATACTGGTCACAGCCAACGGCCATACCACATTGATCGCTGGATCATTCCAGCGAACCCCATCGGCGCTCGGGGCGTGATATTCGTGCGACATCTGGTAATGAACTTCGGCGTTGTCTGTCAATGTCTGAAACCCATGTGCGAACCCGGATGGGATATAAAGCATGCGATGGTTGTCAGCAGACAGCTCACACGAGATCCAGCGACGAAATGTCGGCGAGTCCTGTCGCAGGTCGACGATCACATCCAGGATCGCACCCCGCGTGCAGCGAACGAGTTTTGTTTCGCCGTGCGGAGGCCGCTGAAAATGCATCCCGCGGACCGTTCCCTGTCGGTTGTTGAGCGAGATATTGCACTGCACCAGCGACGTATTCAGACCGTGCTGCGTGAATTCACGTTCGCACCAGACGCGTGCAAATGCACCTCGATCATCGCGCTGGAATTCCGGCTCGATCACCCAGACACCCGGTAATTCAGCACGAACGAACTTCATCACAAGTCTCCCGACGTCCGCATCAGGCAACGCGGACCGAGGGGATCGGAATGATGAATTTGCCGCCGCGACTGCGGTATTGTTCCTGCTGAGCCAGCACTTCCTCGGCGAAATTCCAGGTGAGCAGCAGGCAATAGTCAGGCTGATCTTCCGTCAGTCGCGAAGGATCGTGGATCTTCAGACGTGTCCCCGGAGTGTACCGGCCTTGTTTGACAGTGCTGCGATCGACAACGTATTCGAGCACATCGGAACCAATCCCGAAGTAATTCAGCAGCGTACTCCCTTTGGCCGAAGCGCCATAAACGGCGATTCGCTTTCCTTCTGCCTTCAGCGAATTCAGCAGCCCGACGAGTTCGCGGCGAAGCGATTCGACCCTTTCACCGAACGATTGGTAGAATTCTGGATCACGAACCCACGTCGCTTCTTCTTCCAGCAGATCGTGAACCGATGCTTTGACGGACGTTGTGCCAGCCTTGGCGGCATGGATTCGCAGGGAGCCACCATGAATTTTCAGTCGTTCCACGTCGAAAATCTCAAGCCCCTGCTGACCGAACAACAATGTCAGGGCTGTCAGCGAAAAATAGCAAAGGTGCTCGTGATAAATCGTATCGAACTCGACGTGATCGAGCAGATCCTTCAGATAAGGAGCCTCGACGACCACGACTCCTTCGGGCTTCAGCAACGTTGCGAATCCGGCGACAGCACCGTTCAGATCGGCAACATGCGCCAGGACGTTATTCGCATGAATAACGTCGGCTCGCATTCCGTCACGTGACAACTGGTGCGCGAGCTCACGACCGAAGAATTCGCTGATGGTTCGGACACCACGTTCGGATTCTGCAACCTGAGCGATATTTCGGGCAGGTTCGATTCCCAAGACGGGAACACCCGCCTTGTGATACCACTGCAGCAAGTAACCGTCATTGCTGGCGACTTCGACAACCAGGCTGTCGGGGCCGAGTTTTCGAGTCTCGCGCAGTCGGTCAGCGATTGTGCGTGCGTGTGCAACCATCGTGTCCGAAAATGAGGACAGATAGGCATATTCGCGGAACAGAACTTCTGGCGAGACTGTTTCCGAGATCTGCACCAGTGAACACGTTGGGCACCAGCAGAGCTCCAGTGGCCACTTCGATTCGCTGGCCGACAGTTCCTCTTCGCGCAGCAGGGCATTGGCCAGCGGCGTGTTTCCCAGTGACAGAACCGTGTTCAGGCCGACTTGGCCACAGGACCGGCAGACCACGGCAACTTTGTTGTCGCAACTGTCGCTTGTAGATAGTTCAAGTACCATTCGATTGTTCTCCGGAGACCTTCTTCCAGCGTGAACAGGGGCTCCCATCCCAGTTGTTCACGGGCTTTACGGGCGCTGAGATACTGGTGAGGGATTTCATGACTGGCCTGACCGAAGATTTCGGGAGTCAGCGACGAACCCATCACCTGCAACACTCGATTCACAATCTCAACCACCGACATTTGAATCTCGGTCGACAGGTTATAGGCTTCGCCCGCCAGTTCTGGACGACGAGCCAGTTGCTCGGCCAGAAACATGTAAGCTGCCGCACCATCTTCGACATAAAAATAGTCACGGACGAATGAGCCGTCCGACCGAATCACAGGACGCTGATCACGGACAATCGACCGGATCGTGCCGGGAATAATCCGGTTCCAATTCAGGTCGCCACCACCGTAGAAATTACCGCAACGAGTGATCACGACAGGAAGTTTGTAGGTGACTGCGTACGTTTGTGCGATCAGATCACTGCAAGATTTGCTGACGTCGTACGGATGACGCCCGGCCAATGGAGTCTCTTCGCTGTAAGGTAACGTCGCGGCTTCCCCGTACGCTTTATCGGAGGAGGCAACGATGATCTGCCCCACTTTGGGAGACCGTCGACAGGCTTCGAGAAGTTTCCACGTTCCGCCAATGTTGGTTTCGAACGTTGAAATCGGATTACGATTGGCGATCCCAACGATCGTTTGAGCCGCCAGATGCATCACCGTTGAGATCTCGTGCTCACCGATCGCACGTTCCAGAAGGGCCTGATCGTTCAATTCACCCCGGACTACGGTCACTTTGTCAATCAATCGACTCTGGATGAGTTCCGACTGCGGGACCCAGTCTCGTACGAGGCAAACGACGTCTGCTTCTGCTTCGAGCAGACGACGAATCAGCCACCCACCCACCAGACCGCTGGCACCGGTGACAAAGACTTTTCGATCTCGCCAGAAGTCACGCCGCCATGTTGCGGTGTCAGCATTCACAGTGGTAATCCTTCGGCGATGAGTAACGAGATGACGATCGACAGGGCATGTAAGCTTACGCAAATCTTGAATCTCAGGCCGCTTTAACAGCGGGCCACGAGACGCGAAGCGGCGGAGTGTCGTCCCAGGTTTTCCAGGGAGCAGAACCGTCGGTCCACATCCGTTCGAGATAATGCTTGTCTCGCAGTGTGTCCATGCATTGCCAGAAGTCGGGATGGCAATACGCAGCCAATTCACCGGCAGCGGCAACTCGTTCCAAGGCGTCGGCTTCGAGGCTGGTTTCGTCGTCGGTCAGGAAATCGAAGATACCAGGCTCGAAAACCAGGAAACCGCCATTGATCCATCCTTCGCCCGCAACTGGCTTTTCCGTAAACCGATTGACGAGGCCGTCTTCTACGACGAGTCCGCCAAATCGTGCCGGGGGGCGAACAGCCGTAACCGTTGCAAGCTTCCCCTGCTGACGATGGTATTTCAGAAGTTCGGTCAGATCGACGTTACTCACGCCATCGCCGTACGTCAGCATGAATGTTGTATCGGAAAGCCAACGTTGCATCCGCAACAGGCGTCCGCCGGTCAATGTTTTCAGCCCGGTATCGATCAGATTGACGTTCCAGCGTTCCGTTTCTGCTTCTGTGCGAAGGATATCGCCGGTAGCGAAGTCGATCGACAGATTGCCGCTGAGATTGACGCGATCCAGGAAATAGCTCTTGATGAAATCGCCCATGTAACCCAGGGCGATGTAGAAATCATCGAAGCGATGGTGGGCGAAGTGCTTCATGATGTGCCACAAGATCGGTTTGCCACCAATCTCGACCATTGGTTTTGGTCGAGCCGTGGTTTCCTCTTGCAGGCGTGTGCCCATTCCACCCGCGAGAATCACAACTCGCATTATCCGCTCCGTTCGAATCCATTCTGAACGATGGAGCCGGACCGGTTCTACCATGAACCAGCATGACCGCAGAGCGCGGACAGATCGACCCCACCTTGGAACTTTGGGGACTATATCTGCGTCCGTGATACGTGGCAAGATCGTTCGGCGCGAGATTGAGATTCGAGAATTCGGCCAAAATCAAGACTTGGTTTACGCGCGATCGGCGCGGGGCTCCCGACCCCGCCGAAACGGTTGACCGCAGGTCTCCTCTTCAATTCATGCAAGACTGTTGGCAGAACGATGTGGGGCAGAACGATGAAGAATCACGGTTAGCTTTCAGCGCCAGAAACTCCTTTCTCCAGATCAATACACCACCCCACGCTACCACAAATCCGTTCAATTCCGGAATTGACGTCTTCCAAAACATCTGCGCACTGAAAACCTCCTTTGCAAAAGCTGACGTGCACCCAGAAAAAGCGGCGTAAGGTCGCTGCATTGAAATCGTACACTCCCGATGATATCATTTTAATCCATTCTGGAGTGATGCAATGTCTCATTCCGAATGAGGCGGTGTATTGCAGATCCATTCTCTGGCGACATTTTATCCATTCCCCAGAAGGCGTATCTGTTTCATTCCCGGTTTTGCATCAACAACAAGGAGATGGCGATGAGTTCAATTCGAAAAGAGCCTTTTCTCATCCTGTGTCTGTTTTTGGCCCTGATTGCCAATACCACTCCAGGGTTTCAGCAGTTCTTGCATGCTCAACAAAATCCAGCCTTCAACGGGTGCTCAGGTCCCAATAACGCCGTTGGTCCTTGCAAGGGCTCCAATTCATGGAGTGCCGGGACGGGCAACGGTTGTCCAACGCTATACTGCTGCTGCTCAATGAGCAATATTACGAAAAACTTCACGCCCAGTTCGTGTATTGGAACTTATTCTCTTCCCAGTGGTGTGTTCGATTGCAATTCGTGCGGTAATTGGGCCACTCAGGAAACACAGATCTTCAATTCTGAAGCATTGGGTACGTTCTCGGCAATCGCTTGCATCGGTGTCGTAGCTGGTATCTCATTTGGAACCTGGACAATCTACTGCATCATCGCATGCTGTGGAGTTACGCTTGGTGCCGGATGCCTGACGGGTGTCTGTGTCGCTGGATGCGTCGGTTCCACAGCAGCCCTCACGATTGCAGGCATCATCTCTTCCATCGGATTAGCCTGCCTCTGGATTTACTGCCAGTATAGTTGCTCCTATACAGCGACGAGTTATACGGGTAGCTGCACCGCATGTAATGGTGCCACGCCATAACGTTCAGACTGGTTCGGGAAGCAGTTCCAAAGCCAGAAAACGCGAAATTCGCGAGGCGCGATGCGGTGTGAAAGGTTTTGAAACTGCTTCCGGCATTTCGTCGAGTGTGGCGATTTTGACTCCTGATCCGACCCGATTCTTGCTTTTTCCTCTCTAAGAGCGAGTAGTCCATGTATTGTGCTGTACGCATCGTGAGAACGCTCGTCGTCGCGACCACATTCGCGGGGATTTTCGTCATCTCTCCGGTTGCTGCGGATGATCCCGCTCACAAAGAGGGTGCTCACAAAGAGAATACGAGTGCTAGATGGCGATGGGCGGAACAGGTTTACGAGTCCTACTTGGACATTTCCCGAATCAGATATCGTTCAGCCACGGGTAGTTTCCTGATCAGGACTTATGATGCCAATAAAAACGGCCCGAATTCCCCCGGCGTCAAACGCAACACCGAACATCTGGAACTGGTCGAAAAGGGAATCAGAGATGCCGCATCAGACGAATTGGCGATCCTGGTTAAGTACAAGAAAATGACTCCGCAAGAGCGGGATGAGCGACTGGAACAGTTGGTGGCAGAGCGTTTGCGCGCCCTTTCCGTTGAGCTCGCCGAACATACGAATGCAGTGAGCACACGCTTGGCTCGCTGCTATGAGAGCGGTGCGAAATTGAGACTCGAAACGCTCTATCTCGACAATGTCGCGCCGCTTACGGAACTTCGACGGCAAATCCAAAGCGGCGAACTCAGCGTCGAACCCGCTGTTACGGCATGGGACGGAAAAGAATGCACGTTAATCTCCCGCAACCGGACAGACGACCGTACATTTGGGAATGTCAAACCAGAGAATCCTATGGGACCCAATCCTGTGTTTACTCTGGGACGTCTTGATCCGAAGCAACCCCCGATCAATGTCATCTCCTTTTTCGTGAAGGATTCAGATGAGCCCGTGTACGACGATATTGAGTGGGACGGCGAAAAGGCAATCAAAGTACGTATCATCAAGGCGGCAGATCCGAAAAGTTATTTAGAGTTCATAATACTTCCTAAAAATGGGAATTCATTCGCTTTGATTCGCCTTGTGGTCGGTGGAAATCTTATGTCATCTGAAACAAACAAGGATTTTAGAAAGACATCCTTGGGGTTCTGGTTTCCTTGTGATAGTGCACGTGAGTCGTATGGACGCGACGACCAGTCTGGCAAGATCGTCCTCAAGTTGCGATCTGAGTATTTGGCAGTTGATCCTCCGTCGTTCGATATTGATGTGGACGATGCACTCTTTAATCTCAAGAATGACGCGCGTTTCAACCGCTTGAAGCGCTATGATCTCTTGGAGAAACCACCGGAGCGGAGTCTCGAACCGATCCCCGAAAAAGGCAATTTTAACTACCGAATGTTGTTAATACTTCTGAATGTTCTGGTGGTCTGTGCAATATTCGCGTATGGCAATCGACGAAGACGCAATACCTGAGGTGGGAGCGAATTGTGGGGAATTACCATAGATGGTCACGACAGATCGTCCTGTTTAGTGTTCTGTCGATCGGGTTATTCGCGACTCTGGGGATCGCAGTCGTTTGGCGGCGTGGTGCCGATTCGACTGTCCCGGCGCAAACTCGGCGAGGTCAAAGTGCGCTTGGCGAACAAGTTCACGATGGTCGGGCAACCGTCGAATTACTGGAAACCGGCGAGGCGCGTTGGATTCTACCAAATGACAGCACGATCAAATTGCAACCCGGAGTCGGGTTGCTTCGCCGGTTCGCTGTCGTGAATCATACTGGTGCTCCGATTTCAAAACTCACGATTTCTTCGAGTTGTAGTTGTGCTAAGGCCACGATTGGGGCAACGGACTTGGCAACCGGAGAGAGTACGGTTGCTGACTTTGTGATTGATACAAAGGGACAAGGGACGAATTTCAGTCTTGTTTTTCGCTTGGAGTGCCGGGTGGCGGACCGGATTGCGATTTTTGGCTTCCCCAACTTTTTCGTCACGGAACCGGCGGTGTCGGGAAACGAATTTTCATGGAACGATTTGCGCGACATCGTAGTTGACACAAAGTGGGAGCCTGAATTGAAAAGTGCGGCTGTGGCGGAGTTTCGATTGGGCTCAGAGTGGCGCTTGAGCGACATTGTTGTCGAGACGTCCTCAAAGTATGTGGAGGCTTTAATGGCCAAGGATGTGCCTGTGAACGGCACTCGTCGGTTGGATGTTTTAATGCGCGGTTTGCCTCCGGGACCCATCGACGAATGGGTGGCTCTGAGAATGAAGTGGGGTGGAGAAGGAAATGAATTGATTTTGAAGAAAACAATCGCGGGAGCAGTCGTACCTCCCTTTAGCGTCGACCCGATGTTCTTACACGCCGGAACGTCGATAACCGGAGAGCGTAATGAATATCAGATTTTGGTGAACCGGCGGACAGGGCAGAATTTCAGTCCAAATTTTGAGGTCCATGGAGACTGGGTGTTGGTAGGCATCAGCGATATCGCTGACGGTGTTGTTGCAACGGTCCGCCCCAATGCCTCATCGAAACCGGGATTGTTGCGAGGCGAGTTGGTCGTGAAGGCGCAGGACTCGATTGTGGCGAAAGTACCGTTGCGTTTGATGATCGCGGATCAGAACGGCCAAAACTGAGTTGCCTCTTCTTTATGCATCCATCTCCCATCACTCTTGACCCTGCGCCGATTTGTTGACTCCTGTGCTCAGGGATTATCTGTTCATCTTGTTGCGAGAGGGCTGATCGACTGCGCTGCACATGCATCCTTAAGGATGCTGTTTCAGTAGAAAAGTTTCAACGGGATCTCGAGACGGAAACGGGCGAAAGTCGCAACTCGTTGATTTCTCACAGATTGGATGCTGGAAGGAATCGCATGCGCTATTCAATTGTGAACGCTCAATGTGGTTCACCTTGCTGGCAGTGCGTAGCGCAATGCGCGATGCCTCTGCAGTTCGTTGTCTTCGCAGGCCTGCTTGCTTGGACCGCCGCCCGGTATGCGCCGACGTTCGATGAAATTGCCCTTTTACCCTGCGGGATCAATCATTGGCAGACCGGCACTTTTAACCTGTATCGTGTGAATCCACCGCTTGTCAGGATGGTTGCAGCATTGCCTGCGACCATCCAAGGAACGTTGCCAGGCACTCCAGCGGCGATCACCAATGGTCCTTATGAACGTCCCGAATTCAAATTGGGCTTGGCATTCCAGAAGGGCATCGGAAGCCGACTGTTCTGGGAAATCACCATTGCACGCTGGGCCTGCTTGCCACTCGGTCTTCTGGGTGGCCTGATGACCTACCATTGGTCTCACCGACTATTTGGCCGCAAGTCCGCTTTCATTGCCTTGCTGACCTTCTGCTGGTGCCCAAATGTCATGACGTGGGCAGCGACAATCACGCCTGATGCCGGAGCGGCGTCATTGGGCTGCTGTGCTGGCTTCACTTACTGGTGCTGGTGGTATCGACCAGTTTGGAGCCGTGCCTTTCTCGCGGGAGCGGTGCTCGGGTTGGCACTGCTGACAAAATCCACGTGGATCATGCTGTTTCCATTATGGACGTTGCTGTGGTGTCTGCGACTGACGATACCACGTCAGTGCCGGACCGAGAACCCTGATCTCCGTTCCGAATCACCCATCACAGCACCGGGATCTGAGTGCGGACAACTCGCAATCATGTTCGGGATCGCTTTATTTCTATTGAACGCCGGGTACTGCTTTGAAGGTTCCTTTCAACCGATTAAAGAGTTCGACTTTATTAGCAAGACCTTGGGCGGTCCACACGCTCACGAAGTTCCAGGAAACCGCTTTCGCGAGACGTTCCTGCGCATTTTGCCAGTGCCATTTCCGGCAAACTACGTTCTCGGGATCGACTGTCAGAAATTCGAGTTCGAGTATGGAAAAATGTCGTTTTTGCGAGGGAGCTGGAAGCACGGTGGATGGTGGTACTATTATATTTACGCGTTCGCCGTCAAGACACCGCTTTCAATCCTCGTTCTTTTAGTGATTGCCGGGTTCATGACAATTCTGTCCCCTCAATGCCGGGCAAAATGGCGAAGCGAGCTTGTTTTGATTGCACCATGTCTTGGTGTGTTTCTTTTAGTAAGCTCGCAGACGGGGTTTAATCGCTACTATCGATATGCACTGCCAGCTTTGCCGTTTCTGTACATCTGGATCAGCAAGGTTGGATGCGTGTTTGATGGAAGATCTCGGATCTTAAAGGGGATTGTCGTCATCTGTGTCGTCTGGGCTTTTGCGAGTACTCTTTCGACAGTTCCGTTTGCGTGGTCTTATTTTGGTTCATCCGACTTTTTGGGGTTCATCCGACTTTTTGGGGGGATGAGGTTTTCGAGGACATTAGCCTTTTAGTGTGAACTTGGTGTGATGGAGTGTGCGGATACGCTGC
>Ga0194055_10002181_pt1 | contig 15619 bp, 17 predicted proteins | sample SepL449m_MetaG_FD_155482 | JGI IMG/M metagenome (GOLD analysis project Ga0194055, IMG submission 155482) | Anoxic zone freshwater microbial communities from boreal shield lake in IISD Experimental Lakes Area, Ontario, Canada - Sep2016-L442-9m | ecosystem: Environmental > Aquatic > Freshwater >... | reverse complement strand
GTGGCGTGCTTTGCTCTGGTCTTCGCAGGAGGAACGCAGCCTGCACTCGTCCCCAGTCGACTTCCGTGGTTCTATGTTGGTGTCGGTGCGTTCAACCTGGTCCGACGCTCGGCGCTGGAACGTGCCAATGGCTTCGAACCGATTCGCCTGGACATCATGGACGACGTGAAACTCGGCAAGCTGTTGAAACGAACGGGCTCACGAAGTGAGGTTCTGTGTGCGGGCGAGGCGTTTCGTATTCGTTGGCAGAATTCGGCATGGGCTTGCATCACGGGTCTGGAAAAGAATGCCTTCGCTGCCGCGAACTATTCGATCATCGGACTGGTGTGGATCGCTATCGCCTCCACATTCGTCTTCGTCGGCCCACTGGTAGGAACGCTATTCGCGGGCGATGCACGCATGGGTTATGTCGTTGCGCTGGTATTGTCGCACGCGATCTACGCCTTCAATGCACGAATCTTCGGACATTCGATCTGGATCTTTCCACTGCTGATCCCCTCGGGGTTATCATTCGTGTTTGCCTTCCTGCGATCAATGTGGATCACTCTGCGTCAGGGAGGTGTTCGCTGGCGTGATACGTTTTATCCACTCAGCCTGCTGCGGAAGAACGTGTACTACTGATTTCCGGTTCATCCAGCATCTTGGGGCTCTCAGGAGCTGAGATGCGATCTCAGGGTTCATCACTTCTGCCACCCCTTCGAGCTTGTCTCGATGGAACTGGGCTTTTGCACTACGCCTCCAGCCCAAACACATGCTGAGAGCAAATGCCCGATTCCACCGAGATACCTGTCGAGATTTTCCGAAATCAGCGCCAGCAGTTTGCCTGTTACGAATGAGCATGGCCCGATCTCACGCACTTTTTCCAGTCATCAACGCGCGGATGGCGTCGACCCACCACCCGAAGATCATTCCATAACCAATGAAGCACAAGTGGGTGGTGACGATCAGAAAAAACACAATCCGAAAGGGAAGTTTCAGGGTCTTGTGGCGAAAGATCTGTCGGCCCAGTTGTGCACCGGGCCAGCCCCCCAGGATTCCCATGATATGAAGCGTCCGTTCAGAAATCCTGGGCTTCTCTCGAACGGCAGCGCGCTTGTCGATTCCATAGGCAACGAAAGCGACGATGCTCCCTGCAACCGTCGCCAGAAGATAGATTGCCAGTGTGGCAGGAAGTCGAACTCCGTCCCGTGTAAAGGCGAGATAAAGCAGATACGCAGCCGCAGCGAACCAGAAGACCGCAAAAAATGTGAACCACCGCTGAAAGCGGTCAAACGGATTCAGCCATTCCAACCAGGTACGACGGCGCGCCACGATGCATTGTCTCTGCAAATGCGAGTTCTTGAAGCCACTGGCGATAGCATACCGTGCCGTTGAGTGAATGTCGGGTCTGGGTTTGGATCGGAGGCTGGACAAAGGCAGAAATCACAAGACTGATTCTTCCCAAACCGATTCTTCATTGTGCGGCCCTTTATCGTTCAGCCAAGGGACCGGACTGAAAGAAGAGACCTGCAGTTGATCGTTTCGACAGGTTCGGGAAACGTCATGTCGCTGAAAGCAAGAAGCCCGCCGCGTCGGTGTGGCGCGGCGGGCTTTTGAGATCAGACAATTCTCAAGATCACACGACCTTGGTCAGGCCTGGAACGGCGATGGGGTAGGAACCATCTTCGCGTGGCATGACCGGGGGATCGGCGTCGAACGAGAAATTCTTTGGCATCAGGCTGATGTTCGAATTGATCGCGGTGTCCCAGGTGATCTCCTTACCGGAGTAGGTACACATCCGACCGAGGATCGAGGTCATCGAGCTGTAGGCACCGTTGTCCGCTTCGTTGTATTCCAAACCTTGTCGGATCGCAGCGGCCAGGTCGTCGTGTTCAACCTGATACGGGTCCTTCGAGTTCCCTGAGAAGCGGTATGCTTCTCCACCGGTTGGGAAGACCTGTCCACCAGGATTGGCGCTCCCCTTCGTACCGTGGACAAACTCGCTGACGCTGTTCCAGGTATTGGGGATGTGACGGCACTGGCTGTACATCCGGCTGCCATCCTTGTATTCGAACTCGACGTAATGATGGTCGTAGATTTCGCCATACTTCTTGTCGATACGAACCTGGCGACCACCCATGCCGTTGGCCTTCACGGGATAAGCATTCTTGACCCAGTTCCCGACGTCCAGGTTGTGGATGTGCTGTTCGCAGATGTGATCTCCGCAAAGCCAGTTGTAGTAGTACCAGTTGCGCATCTGGTATTCCATTTCGCTCTTGGCCTGTGCACGCGTGATACGTGGGTCCCACACGCCGCCGCCGTTCCAATAGACGCGCATGGCGAGGATTTCACCAATGGCACCATCGTGGATCCGCTTGATGGCTTCCAGATAAGGAGCCTGGTGATGTCGCTGCAGGCCGACACCGACTTTCAGCTTCTTCTGCTTGGCGATCTTGTTGGCTTCCAGAACTTGACGGACCCCTGGGGCATCCACCGCGACTGGCTTTTCCATGAAGATGTTCTTGCCGGCCTTCACCGCGTATTCGAAGTGAATCGGGCGGAAGCCCGGTGGGGTGGCGAGCAGAACCAGGTCAACGCCGCTGTCGATCACTTTCTGATAAGCGTCGAAGCCGGTGAAGATCTTGTCGGGTGAAACCTGAACGCGATCCGCCTTGTCCTTCAAACCACCCTTGATCCCGTTCAGAACGTTTCGGGCGGCATCTTCGAAGGCATCACCGACTGCAGTCAGCTTGACATTGCCGTTTGTCGACAAGGCCTGTGTCGCTGCGCCGGTACCACGACCGCCGCAGCCGATCAGACCAACCTTGATCGTGTCGTCGCCGCTGGCATAGACCGAGCTATTCAGCCCAAAGTTAGCGATTGCGGCAGTACCAAGTGCCGCGACACTGGACGTCTTCAGAAAATCGCGTCGGCTGGATTCTGTGGAATGATCCATTGAGTTTCTCCAAGGGTGCAGGTTCAGGTAGGAAAACAGACAATTCAGGCCCGGCAACTAATCTTCCAATGTGACGCGTTCTTTAACGTCCTTCGGAACAACAGCATCCAGACGAAGGTTCTTGCGCTCGTCGTCCGAGGGAACTTGGAGCGGACGGACAATTCGGAAACCAACAAACAAGGCATCAGTCATGTACCACGCACTCTTGGGAAGTTGCGGGTCTTGTTCCTTCCATTCAGGGTCAGAACCGAGTCGCGTGGCACTGCGGGCCTTGTCTGGTTCAAACATCCAGGAACCGCCACGTGCGACGCGAGGATATTCTTCATCGGCAAGGCAAAGCGGGAACACGGTCGTCTTGTCGGCAGGGAACTTCGCATAGAACTCGGGCTCGTATCGGTCCTGGACCCATTCTGCGACGTTGCCATGCATGTCAAACAGCCCCCACGGATTTGGCTTCTTCTTGCCAACCGGGTGATACTTCTTTTCGCCATCGACAGCACTGTTGCCTGCATGCCAGGCGTAATCATCGATCTTGGATACATCACCAAATGAGTATGGTGTCGTTGTTCCAGCGCGGCAGGCATATTCCCATTCCGCTTCAGTCGGCAGTCGATAGTAGATCCCCGTTTTTGCACTCAGCCATTCGCAATACTTCTTGGCAGCATGTTGAGTCATACAGATTGCAGGGTAACCACCATCCTTACCCATTCCAAATGACATATCGGTGTAGGGTGGAGTTGGTTTGGTCACGGCGTCCGCACGCTTATCGAGTGGCGTCGGGGCGATTTCCTGGAATTTGCGCAGCTTGGCGTCCATCAGCAGCGACCACAGTTCAAATTCTTCCCAGGTGACTTCGTGCTTTCCCATCCAGAATGGTTCGATCTTCACTTTGTGCTGCGGACCTTCATCGTCGGCACGCCCGGCTTCCGTTTTGGGACTCCCCATCAAAAACTCACCACCAGGAATAGGAACCATATCGAAGGTGACTTCGGTATGATCAATCTTCTGGGTGTAGGGCTTCATTTCCTTGTCGGACTTGGGAGAGGCATCGGCAGCAACGACCAGACCTGCAGAACTGAGGACTCCCACAACCATCAGGCCTTGAAGAAACAGTTGTCGCATACGTAGTCTCATTGCTGGAATCGTCACCATTCCACAAATTGGATTGCCTGGAAACATGGTCACACGTTCTCGGAAAGAAATTCTTCGAATCAGACTGCCACTGCAACTTACACGGGTCATTGCGATTATCGCAATCGGTGTCGGGTTGCTGGGAAACACAGTGATCGTCTGTGGAGAGGAACGATTTGAGTTCCGCGAGCCCCATCTGGGGACGATCGTCACGCTGACACTATACGCGCCGAATGAAACAGCCGCAAATGATTCTTCCCGTGCTGCGTTCGCTCGCATTGAAGAATTGAACCGAATTCTCAGTGATTACAATCCTGACAGTGAAGTCATGAAATTGTGTCGGACCGCTGGGACCGGTCAGGCTGTCCCTGTCAGTCAGGAACTCTTTGACGTCCTGGCAAGATCGGTAGAGATTTCTGTCGCGACCGAAGGGGCATTTGATGTCTCGATTTCTCCTGTCGTCAAGCTTTGGCGAGGCGCCCGGCGACTTCGCAAATTGCCCGACGAAAAACAACTGGCGGAAGCCAAAGCCCTTGTCGGGTATCAGAATATCATTCTGGATGCAAAACAGCGGACAGTGGAATTACGTAAGAGAGGGATGCTGCTGGACTTCGGTGGAATCGCTAAAGGCTACATTGCTGAACAGACACGAGCACTGCTGGCGGCTCGCGGCCTACGCAGAACGCTCACGGCAATCGCTGGAGACATTGCGGCCGGCGATGCTCCGCCGGGACAGGATGGCTGGCGAATCGGTGTCGCACCGCTGGAGAAGCCCGACGGTGATCCAAGCCGATATCTGCGACTGGTCAATAATTCCATTTCAACATCGGGCGATGCGTTCCAGTTTGTCGAGATTGGCGGAGTCCGGTATTCGCACATCGTCGACCCGAAGACGGCGCTCGGCCTGACCCGAAGGAGCAGCGTGACGATTGTTGCACCGCAGGGAAGTTCCGCCGACGGCCTGGCAACGGCGGTCAGTGTTCTGGGGCCAGAACGCGGCTTGAAGCTGATTGCGGAAATGAAAGGAATGGCTGCGTTAATCGTCCTGGCGGACGATCACGGAGTCACCGTCCGGGAATCAGCCGAGTTCGCGAAATTCGTGATTCCGTGACCTCAAGAAACCGGTCAATTTCCAGCCAGGTGGCTGCGAATTGACCAGTTTGAGTCCGTACAGCGGTCACGTCACGGCTTTTCCAGGTGAACCGACCGCTATCTGTCACGGAAATCCTTCTTTTGACGGTTCGCAGAGGATTTCTCGGCAATTTCGGGGTCAGATCTCGCAGAATCGCCAGATTTTTCCTATGCGAATTGGCCCTGCGAAGCTCCAATCATCAGTGAAATTCCGAATTCGACTGCTCAAAACAGCCGTCGCACGGGATTCGTTCGGAATTCTTGAGCGTGGCACATCGACTGCGTGATGACATGTCATCGTCGCCAGGGCAAGGGCTTTTTCAAAGCAGGGTGGGACCAGCTCGCTTCGAGCGCAGGCCCACCATAAGGAAACGTCCAGAATTGATGGTGGGCCGGCACGGCGAAGCGCCACTGGTCCCACCCTACACAGAGGTTCATCATGACTGTTAAGATGCAGCGAATCCTGTTTGTCACGGATTTCAGTGCGCCCGCCAGAAATGCACAGCACTATGCCGTCAATCTGGCAGAAACATTTGGGGCGCAGCTCTATGTTTTTCATGCAGTCACTGAGGAAGTGTTCGTCCCTGCGCCCGATGTTGCTGCGGTCTGGTTGCACGCGGAAGTAGATCGCGCCAGAAAATCACTGGCGGCTGAAGTTGAAAAAATCCAGACAACCAGACCCGTCATTCAGGAAGTTTGTCAGGGAAATGCGGCTCAACAAATCATCCGTTATGCGACGGATCAGAACATCGACTTGATCGTCCTGGGGACTCATGGACGGACGGGCCTGTCACGATTCCTGCTGGGAAGTGTGGCAGAAAAAGTGGTCAGGCTGGCGACATGTCCAGTATTGACCGTCCACCCCACCGGCCATCAGTTCGTTCTGGAAAAGTGATCGAGAAAGTCAAAACGGGTTGAGGGCACGGCCCTCATTAGGAGTCCAACAAATGGCAGATCCTCACAATCTGATCTGTGTCTACAACGCCAACAATCCGGCGAAAGCTGAGATGGTCCGCAACCTGCTCGAAGCTGATGGAATTCGAGCCGTCACGGCGGATACTCACAACCCCTTCCCAGGCCTTTCCATCATGCCATCGGAAGTGTTTGTCGAACTGTCCAACGAATCCCTGGCACTCGAAGTGATCGCAGATGCCGAGCGAAACCATGTGGATGAATCCGAAGAGGATGAATCCGAGGTTTAGAACCGCTGGTTTTGCAGGTCAGCAAATCTGCTTGCTTTGAAATGCGTTTCAGGCGAGTTGACGTCGATCGAACCACCGTTCCATTCTCGCCGGTTTGTGTGAACCCTAAGGATCTTTCACATGCTCAAGATTCTCTTTCCCACCGACTATTCCGACTGCAGCATTGAAGCGATCCGCTATGCCGTGACTCTGGCTGGCGATGCCGGGGGCTCCCTTCTGGTCTTGCATGTCGTCGAGCCAATTTCGCCGTATCTGGTTCCTGAATCACCCACCGTCGAAAACCGACACCGGGACGAATTCATGGCCGAGTTGCAGAAAATGCTGACCGATCAACCGTCGGTGACTTGCGACGAAGAAACCATCATCATGGGAGAACCCGTTGCGACGATCGTCCGAGTGGCGGAAGAGGAAAATGTTGACCTGATCGTCATGGGGACGATCGGTCGAACGGGTGTCACGCGAATGCTGCTTGGCAGTGTCGCAGAAGAAGTCGTTCGACGAGCTCCTTGTCCCGTACTGACATTGAAGTCACCCTCGTCTGAAACGGACTCCCGTAGGGCTCGTGCCGAGGCCGTTCGAAGCTGGCCCGCCGTTGAACCTCGATCAGGTGATGTCGATACCTCGCGCGATTTTCCCGAAGAAGATGCGGACAACCCGGCTCTTTCCCTCCTCACACGTGCCATCAAGGCACGCGCTTCAGATATTCACCTCGATCCACAGGGCGACGAACTTCTCGTTCGATTCCGTATCGACGGCAGGATGCGGGATTACTGTAAGATGAGTCGTGCAATTGGTCACAGCGTCGCCACGCAACTGAAGCTCATGGCCAACCTCGATATTGCGGATCCGTTCCATCCCAAAGAAGGCCGACTCACTCTGCCTGAGGCTTTTCAGGGAATTGATGTCCGAATTACTGCCGTCCCTGTGGCTGTCGGTGAAGCCATATCCCTGCGTCTACTCAGTCGTGATCGCCTCGTGCGACCACTCCAGCACCTCGGCCTGACCTCCGATGCCCTGCGACTGGTGCAGCGCATGCTTGGTCACGGTGAAGGGATCGTACTGGTGACCGGCCCAACTGGTTCGGGCAAGACGACGACGATGTATTCGATGCTGCGAGCCCTCGACGACGGGTCTCGCAACATCGTTTCCATCGAAGATCCCGTCGAGTTTGTGACACCAAGTTTTCGACAATTGGCAGTAGATCTGCGTCACGGAATCACGATGACGAGCGGCTTGAAAACGCTGCTGCGTCTGGACCCCGATGTGGTGTTCGTCAGCGAAATTCGTGATGTCGAAGCCGCCGACACTGCCATGCGCGCTGCCAGCTCGGGTAAATACGTCTTCACGAGCCTTCACACACGCGATGTCGCGTCAACCATCACAGCGTTGCGGGACCTGCATATCGACAACCGGTCACTCGGTGGCAACTTGACGGGGATTGTTTCACAGCGATTGATCCGGCGATTGTGTGGTGAATGCTGCCGGACCGAAAATCCGACGGCTGCTGAAGCAGACTTGTTCGCACGACATGGAATTGTCATTCCGCAGGAGATTGGTCGCCCTGTCGGCTGTCCACGATGCCAGAATACCGGGTATTACGATCGCGTCGGTATTTTCGAAGTTGTCATTCCAGAGAAAGATATTCTGAATACGATCGAAAATGGCGGCTCCGAAGAAGAATTGCGCAATGCGATTCGTTCACACGGAACAGGAAGCCTGGAAAACGATGCTCTTGAAAAAGTGGCCGAAGGAATCACGAGTATCGAAGAATTCCATGCGATGACATCGATCAAGATGCAAGAGTGATTGCTGATGACGCCAGGATAAATTCCTTGAGTGACATGAATTCGAAGTGACAGCAGACGGATAAACATTATGGAAATGATTCGCCGAATTTTGTGCCCTACCGACTTTTCGACCACGGCCAGCAATGCCATGCGCTATGCCGAGCGGCTGGCCATGCAGGTTGGCGCGGACCTGTATCTGGTGCATGCGTTCGACACGCCCGTCGAAATGACTCTGGCAGGTCAGTCGCAACCGCTCGACGTTCATCATCAGACCCAACTGAATCAGTTGCTGGTGGACTCGCCGCTTGCCAACCGGGTGATCCGGATCCTGCATGCAGGGCCTGCGGGTGAAGTCGCCTGCTGGCTGGCACAGGAACACAAATGTGACCTCATCGTGATGGGAACTCACGGACGTAGCGGGTTAACTCATCTGTTTTTTGGTAGTATTGCGGAGTACGTTTTGCGAAACGCGCGATGTCCAGTATTGACCATCCGCGACCGGCCCGAATTGGAAGCACCACTTCAGCAACCGCTGGTGGTCCCGATTAAGGCTCCTCGGTTTATGTAATAGAGTTCGAGTTTTCCAGGAATTGAAATGAGTTCACTCAACTTGATTGCCAGCAGCGAATTCCTGCGGGCGATCCCGGCAGAACTTCACTTGTATCTGGAACAGCTCGTTCAGCAGCGCAACTATTCGCCGGGGACAACATTGTTTTCGGAAGGGACGCATCACGACGAATTTCACATCATCGCCACAGGACATGCCCGACTCGACATGCATGTCCCACGTCGAGGTCGGATCCCGATCCTGACGATCGGTCCCGGTGATGTCCTGGCATGGTCTGCCCTCCTTGGCCATGGAGTCATGACATCTTCGGCCGTGGCGCTCGATCCGATTCAGACAGTCGCCTTTCCGGGTGAAGGGTTACGCAAGTTGTGTGAATCGCAGCACGAGATCGGTTATCACATCATGCGTCAACTGGCGACTTCATTATCACGTCGTCTGGTTGCCACGCGACTGCAATTGCTGGACCTGTTTGCAGACCATGCTCCCGTTGATTTGACATCTGCCGTCGGACGTCCGGGAGATCCAGAATGTTGAATCGCAACATGTTCGACGCGAGACTCGTGTTCGGCGCGAGGCAGCGTTCGGCGCGGGTCTCCCGACCCCGCCGAAATGGCCGACCGAAGGTCTCCTCTTTTGTTCGACTAAAACAACCAGCGTTCGGCGCGAGTCTCCTGACCCCGCCGAATCTGCCGACCGAAGGTCTCGTCTTTTATTCGGCCAAGTCAATTACACCCGGCGACTCACAGGTTCGTATGTGACAATGACGAATTCCGCTTCTTCATCACCCCTGCTCATCGCCAAGCCGCAACTCCAGCAGTTGATCGACGAATTGCGGAAACGAGGCTATTCCGTCGCCGGGCCGACCATCGATCAAGAAGCGATCATCTACGACGAAATCACGTCCATCCAGCAGCTTCCGCGTGGCTGGACGGATGAGCAGGCACCGGGAATGTATCGTCTGAAGCAGATCGGCGACGATTCCTGGTTCGGATTTGTCGTCGGACCACATTCGTGGAAAAAGTACCTGTTCCCTCCCCGGGAGGTGCTGTTGAATGCCGAAAAGACACCTTCCGGCTGGAGTTTTGTTCCGCGCGCCAACGATACGACAAAACGGGCGTTGCTGGGGGCGCGGGCGTGTGAACTGGCGGCGATCCAGGTCCAGGACCGTGTGTTCCTCGATGGACCGTTTCAGGATCCCATCTATCGTCAACGACGCGAGCAATTGTTCGTCATTGCGGTGAATTGCACACAAGCTGCCAGCACGTGCTTTTGCACATCGATGAAGACCGGTCCCGAATGTCGACAGGGATTCGACCTGGCACTGACTGAGATCGACAACGCGTTTCTGGTCGAAGTTGGTACAGATCTCGGACGTGACCTGCTGAAGGCGTGCGACTTCACGGCGGCGACCCCGGATCAGTGTGATGCTGGCGTACGAGCCCGCCAGCAAGCGGTCGATCAGATCGAACGCCATATGTCGACCGACGGGCTTCCTCAATTGCTTCTCAACAATCTGACGCATCCGCACTGGAAAGAAGTCGGCGACCGCTGCCTGTCATGTACAAACTGCACGATGGTCTGTCCGACGTGTTTTTGTTCCTCGGTGACAGAAGTCCGCGACTTGAATATGGACCGAGTCCAGCGTGAGCGTGTCTGGGATTCGTGCTTCAATCCCGACTTCAGTTACCTGGGGGGGACACCCGTTCGCGACGACACACCCTCGCGCTACCGGCAATGGCTCACGCATAAACTCGGGTCATGGCATCAGCAATTCGGAACATCGGGTTGCGTTGGCTGCGGCCGGTGCATCACATGGTGTCCGGTCGGGATTGATATCACCGAAGAAGTCGCCACGTTTCAGGAGGGGACCTGATGAGTCACTGGCCGTCTCCTTCATCGATCCAGCGTGCCAATCCCTGGCATACCGAGACTGCGCGAATCGATGACATTGTTCAGGAAGCAGAGGGAATTGCCACGTACCGGCTCAGTGTGGCAGCCCCGACGAACCATCTGGGCTACCGCTTCATCCCTGGTCAGTTCAACATGCTGTATCTGCCAGGCGTGGGTGAATCGGCGATTTCCATGAGTGGCGATCCCGAAGAAGGTTCGAGCTGGATTCACACGGTACGAGTCGCCGGAAATGTGACTCGCACGCTGGCTGGTTTGACGGTTGGGGAGACGCTGGGATTACGAGGCCCATTTGGAACGGGCTGGCCGGTTGATGAACTTGCGGGGCAGGATGTCGTCGTCGTGGCTGGTGGACTTGGCCTGGCGCCGTTGCGACCGTTGCTTTACTACTTCATGAATCATCGTGAACAATTCGGCTCGATCCAGGTGATTTGTGGAGCAAGAACGCCGGACGGATTACTGTTCCAGAGTGAATATTCAGACTGGCGACAGCGGGGACTCGACATTCAACTGACAGTTGATCGATCAACGCCGGACTGGACGGGACAGATTGGCGTGGTGACACTGCTGATTGATCGCATGAACCTGGCTCATCCCGAATCGACATCGCTGCTGACATGTGGTCCTGAGGTCATGATGAAATATGCCGCGATCAGTGCCATGAAGCGTGGTATCTCGTCAGAAAAGATCTGGGTTTCTCTTGAGCGAAACATGCAGTGTGCGGTGGGACTTTGCGGTCACTGCCAACTGGGTCCTGAGTTCATCTGCAAGGATGGGCCCGTCTTGCGGTATGATCGAGTCGGACAATTTCTGTTCGTGGAGCGACTCTGATGGCCAAATCGCGAAAACCACGACTGGCAGTCTTCAAATTCGCCTCGTGCGATGGTTGTCAGTTATCACTTCTCGACGCCGAAGATGAACTGCTGGCTGTCTGCGATCTCGTGGAACTGGCAAACTTTGCAGAAGCAAGCAGTGACTTGGGGGCGGGACCGTACGATGTGGCACTCGTGGAAGGTTCGATTACAACTCAGGAAGATGCCGAACGGATTCAGCGAGTTCGAATCGATTCCAGGTACCTGATCACGATCGGTGCCTGCGCGACGGCTGGCGGAGTTCAAGCACTGCGAAACTGGGGTCAGATCGATGAGATGGTGCAGGCGGTCTATCCGACGCCAGCGTTCATCAAGACTCTGGCCACTTCAACACCGATTGCCGATCACGTTCATGTCGATTTCGAACTCCATGGATGTCCGATCAACCAGCACCAGTTGATCGAAGTCCTGGTCGCAGTTGTTGAAGGACGCCAGCCCCGCATTCCCACACACAGTGTCTGTCTGGACTGCAAACGACGCGGTAATGTCTGTCACGTCGTCGCGAGTTCCATCCCCTGCCTCGGTCCAATCACCCAATCTGGATGTGGGGCGATCTGTCCGACGTATAACCGAGGGTGCTATGGATGCTACGGACCATCGCAACAGGCAAACCCTTCAGCACTGCTGCGACAGTTCCGACAACAAGGTCAATCGTGCGAGCAACTCGTGCCGCTGCTGCGGAATTTCAATGTCGCGTCGTCGGTGTTTCAAGATGCGTCGAATGAGCTGGTAAAGGCGGCTGATGATTCAAAGCCTTTTGAGTGATTCTGGAGTCCAATTAACGCTCGGCGATCTTCACGCGGAGCGATGAAGGCTACTTTATGACCGCCGTGAATACAGAGACGATCACCGTACCAATTCTGACTCGCGTGGAAGGCGAGGGGGGAGTCACGATTCGTACGCGTCAGGGGGCGATTGAAGAAGTTCAATTGAACATCTTCGAGCCGCCCCGACTGTTCGAAGCCTTGCTGAGAGGTCGCCCGCTGGAAGATGTGCCGGATATCACGGCACGGATTTGCGGAATCTGTCCCGTCGCTTATCAGATGAGTTCCGTGCATGCCTTGGAATCCGCGCTGGGATTCCATGTCACTCCCGAGATTCGCCGATTGCGTCGGTTGCTGTATTGCGGTGAATGGATCGAAAGCCACGGCTTGCATGTTCACTTGCTGCACGCACCCGATTTCTTTGGAGTTGCCAGCGGAATTGAACTCGCCAGGCAGTTTCCCAAGGAAGTTCAGCGTGGATTACAACTGAAGAAATTCGGCAATCGCCTGCTCGAAGCCTTGGGGGGACGTGCGATTCATCCCGTGAATGTCACGGTCGGTGGCTTTCATCGTTTACCTCGACGCGAGGAATTGACACGGCTGATCCCTGATTTTGAATGGGGACTTCAGGCAGCAATCGACGCCACGCGCTGGGTTGCCGGATTCACGTTTCCTGACTTTCAACAACAGTACGACTTTGTGGCACTCAGTCATCCCGATGAGTACGCGATGAACGAGGGAGACATTGCCTCAAGTACCGGAATGATGATTTCCGTCGATCAGTATGATGACCACTTCAAAGAGCACCATGTGGCTCATTCCACAGCCCTGCATTCCGTTCGACGCGACAGCAACCTTCCCTATTTTCTGGGGCCGCTCGCGCGCGTGAATCTGAATCGCGATCAATTGTCTCCCTCAGCGAAGCGACTGGCAGACGAGCTGAATTTTCCTGCGGATTGTCACAATCCGTTTCAAAGTATCGTGGCCCGAGGCCTGGAACTTGTGCATGCCTACGAAGAATCGCTGAGCATTCTAAAGGACTATCAACCGACCGGCCCGGCTCGCATTGAGTACCGACCGACGAAGGGAGCAGGATCTGCGGCAACGGAAGCTCCGCGCGGGCTGTTGTTTCACCACTACGCGATCGACGCCGATGGCAAAATTGTCAGTGCCCGCATCATTCCGCCGACGTCACAGAATCAAGGGCAGATTGAACGCGATGTCACGGACTATTTGACTTTGCGACTGCAGACGGCACCAAGTCGCGAGCAGCTCGCCACTGATGCTGAACGGCTGGTCCGTACTTACGATCCCTGTATCAGTTGCTCAACCCACTTCCTGAAGGTGCGGTGGGAGGAACTATCGTGATTTGGGTCGTTTCCCGAAAGATCATCGCGTGACAATTCCTGACGTCGGGGACAGCCGGGTGAAAGGCGATCCAGATCAAGTTGGAAGTGCAATGCCCACAGGCCCGCGACCACTCGTCGTCGGACTTGGCAGCCATCATGGCGACGACCGCGCCGGGTGGCTGGTGGTCGATCAATTGGAAGCAAGCGGCTATCCCCGCGAGTTCCTGTTGCGGATCGCGCATTCCGTCGACCTGCTCGACCGAGCCACGCCGGGACAGCCACTGATCATCTGCGATGCCTGCCAGGGATCGGGGATTGCGGGTCGTATCACCCGCTGGCTCTGGCCGTCCGATCAGCTAGCCACGTTGCGTCACTGCGGGACACACGACTTGTCACTGGGTGAAGTTCTGGAACTCGGCAGGACGCTGAACTGCCTACCCGGGCACATCGAAATCTGGGGCATTGAAGGGACGAACTGGTCGGCCGCCAGCGAACCATCCCTGGCTGTCAAACATGCTGTCCTCGAACTCGCTCATCAACTCAGCGGAGCCGAGCGCCATGCATGAACGGTCGCTCGTTCGTTCACTCATCGAACAGGTGAACGAGGAACTTCGAAACCGCAGCCTGGGCTCCCTTCGTGGTATTCGATTGGAACTGGGTGAGTTTTCCGGGGTCGAGCCCAGCCTGTTACAATTGGCGTTTGGTGAAATGGCTCGTGACGTCTGGGGGCACGATGTCAAACTGGATCTGGAGATCATTCCGCTGTCTGCCCAGTGCCTGACATGTCACAAGATATTTCATGTCGAGGGATTTCGATTTGTCTGTCCCGATTGCCATGGGACAGATGTTCAGATACGTAGCGGTGAACAGATGCAACTCGTCAGCCTGGACGTCGAGTCGGCAAACAACTCAGGAAGTAGTACAGCATGAGCATTCAATCCGTTCCTGTGCAAAAGGACCTGCAGTCCGCCCGTCGTGCTGCCGCTGATGCCTGGCGAAAGGAACTGACAGAACGAGGCATTCTGTGCATCAATCTGATTTCCTCACCCGGGGCCGGCAAGACCAGCCTGTTACAAGCAACAGCCCGACACTGGGCAGGGACTGTGCGTATGGCAGTTCTGGTCGGTGACATCGCCACTGACCGCGATGCGCAGCGACTGGCTCCGCTCGTTCCCGTCCGTCAATTGACGACGGGTGGAGCCTGTCATCTGGAACTGCCATTGGTCCAGACGGGCTTCGGGCAGTTGACATCTGAGGAACTGGAAGGACTCGAATTCCTGTTTGTGGAAAACGTCGGCAATCTTGTCTGCCCCGCCTCACACGACCTGGGGGAACACATGCGTGTCGTTGTGCTGAGTGTCACGGAAGGGGACGACAAGCCTGGTAAATATCCCAAGGCATTCCGAACGAGCGACGCCTGCGTGATCAACAAGATCGACTTGTTACCGTACGTCCCATTTTCGCTGGAAGCCGTCACCACCGACGCACACCTCGTTCGAGGTGATTTACCTGTGCTGCCGGTTTCTGCTTTCAAGGGAGACGGCATCGCGGCCTGGTGCGACTTTCTCCGAAAATCGCGGCAGGACATCCTTGGGACTTAGGACTCTTCGTCCCGATGGCCGATGGACATCGCGGTAGAGCGACGTATCGACATCCTCGACCCGCTGGATCATCGCACCGCGTGGAATATCGTAGCTCATCCGGGTGATGAAGCCCCGTTCGTCCAAAGCGTTTCAAAGAAAACAAAGAGTCTTGACCCCTTTGATTTCTCCCTGCGGTGGTTTTCATCCCGATTGGTGTGTTGAGTTTATTGCCGGTCAGGATGTCTATCAGGTACTGGTTTGTTTCGGATGTCGCGAAGCCCGGTTGTACGGACCGATGAACGAAGTCTTCAGTGACCTGAAAAAGGACCTTCAATGCGTTCCTTGATGTCCTTGAAACGCTTCACAAAGAACTTCCGATGCGACAACGA
>Ga0194055_10002180_pt1 | contig 15620 bp, 2 predicted proteins | sample SepL449m_MetaG_FD_155482 | JGI IMG/M metagenome (GOLD analysis project Ga0194055, IMG submission 155482) | Anoxic zone freshwater microbial communities from boreal shield lake in IISD Experimental Lakes Area, Ontario, Canada - Sep2016-L442-9m | ecosystem: Environmental > Aquatic > Freshwater >... | reverse complement strand
GTGCGCCAAAGCCGGTGATTTTTCTGATGTGGAGGGTTGATTTCATTAGCCCACCCAAACAGCCTCATGTGGATGCTCAGTAAATTCTAAGTAAATAGAAGGTTTCGCTTATCGAAACTGTTGGGCCTTCAGTTAGTTGAGAGATAGAACCGCTCGTCTATTTGCTGCCCGGCCTTCGTTTGTGGTGTTACTTTTAACTGGAGATCCTGAACCTTCGGCTAACAATGTCACCGAGATCGGAGTCTTCGCCAAAATCTCTTTTAGATATTTAAAAGTGCTAACTGCTCGGGAGCGAGAGAGTGTCGAGTTTATTTGGGTATTCCCAGTTGAATCTGTGTGCCCGGCAACCTGAATTGAAGTGAACCCTTGAGTTTGAATAGTTTTAGCCAGTGAAGCGATTTTTGCTTTATCACTAACACTCAAAACAGATGAGTTAAGAGCAAAGTTGGCAACTTCCATATCAATAGGAATAACAGGTGCTTTAAAGACAGTAGGAATGGGCTGAGATTTAATACCGTCGTCGCTTATTGCAGTCACTGTAATTTGTGCTTTCGGGCCCAGCAATTGATTAATTGTGCAACTTGAATCAGATGTCAAACAAACAACTTTGTTAGCAAGATCTACTTCATATTTAGCGGCATCGCTTTGCTTTTGCCACGAAACTTTTACCGATTTCGAACTTTGCAATTGTGCTGATGCACCCTGTACTACGGTCGGTTGACCTGATAACTCTGTGCCTTGAATAAGAATCGGTAAAGTAACTGTTCCGATTGAATTATTTTTGTCAGTGACTGTGACTGTGACAATATAGGTGCCGCTTTTTAATTTTGCTCCTGTTACAGTCAAAGTTGAACTAGCAGGGGCAATCGTGGTGCCACTTGGGAAACCAACTGCTTTCCAATTTTTATAGCCACCTCCGCCACCGGTGGCCCGGAATTGAATTCGAAGTGATTCTGTTGGCAAGTAAGTAGTCTTACCCGAATAAAGAATAGTTGGGCCTACTGGCGTGTGAATTTTACGTATTTCACTCGTTGCGCTTTGAGCGCCTAAAGTTTCAACAGCCCACACGAAATAATCAGTACCTGGCGCTAATCCTGAGATATCTGAGGTAACAACGCTGCCCGAATCCTTGGTTATTAAAGTGGGAGTTGCTGTTGAAACGTCGATGCCTGCTGGTGCCGTGCAGTCTTTTTTTGAATTTATAAGTGAAACACAAAACTTGATTGTTGCATCGCTGCCTGGCCACGGCGCAGTAGCAACTGCCGTTGCACTAGAGCTCTGCACATTTGTGAACTCTTCTAATACAACACTTAACTTAGGTAATACTTCGATAGAAATACTCTTACTTGTTGCAGAAAATGAGCTACTGCCACTTTGAGACAATGTAATTAGGCACTGTCCAACGGCCAAGAATTTAATTAAACCGGAAGCGGATATAGAACAAATTACCGGTGAGGTAGTTACATAGGCAATCGGTAAACCTGAACTTGCCGAAGCAATTAACTGCATATCTGGATCACCATAATAAACCGATGTAGTTGTATTGCTGACTGTAATTGTCTGGCTTGCTGGACCGGAAGGTGTAACCGGAGTTGGAGCCGGTGATCCGCCACCGCCAGATCCGCCACCGCCAGATCCGCCACCGCCACTACTTGGCGTAGTAATCACAAAATTCACCACTGTGCGAGAAACAGATAAATCTGAATCAGTTACTGTCACCGTTACTGCAAGCGTTGAATTAGCTGTAGGGGTTCCAGAAATTGTTGACTCTGTAACACCAGAAGTGAAAGTTAAACCAGCCGGAACCTCGCTTGCACTCCATGTTGTATATGTTCCACTTCCACCAGTTGCTGAAATAAGCACAGAACAGTCCTTACCAACTTCACATGTTGGTGAACCACTTTGCGTGAGCGTTGGACCACTCAGAGTTGTAAACGATGCGATGGAGCTTTTAGTGGATCCTCCAGATATAGATATCCAAAAGTAATAGGTGGTGGCAGCGGTTAAACCAGTTGCCCGTGCTGATATTACGGTTCCGCTACTTGCAGTAATAGTTGATGGGCTCGGCGTCAAAGTATTTGTACACGTCGAACTGTCATTACTTGTTGAGTAGCAGAATACGGGAGAAACATTTGTTCCAGGAAATGGAACATCTCCGTTTAAAACCGCACTTGATCCCAGCACACTCGATGCTGATCTAATTGTTGCCGTCACGCTTGTGCCAACTGAAATATCTGTTGTGGCAAAAGCTGCAGCGTAAGAGCTTCCGACGCCTGTTTGCGTTGCTTTAATGGTGCAAGTACCGCTAGTTAAAATGTGAACAATTCCGCCCGCATCAATACTGCACACTCCAGTTGTCGTACTAGACCAGGTGATTGCTAGGTTTGACGATGCCGTCGCTTCTACTTGAAAATCTGGATCCCCGTAACTTGCCGTGGTCCGAGTTCCGACTTTAAATGTAACTGTTTGGCTTTGGCTCGAAGTTGTAAATGGTGCGCTCTTTCGAATTGGGGAAGTTCCAACCGCATTGCTAGCAGTAACACCTACTTCATACGTGGCACCGTAACTTAATCCTGTGATTTTGCATGTAACTGCCGTTTCAGTTGGCACCGAACATGTGGCAGAAGTAGCTGTTGTGTATCCAGGAGCACCAGTAAATACCGTGGCCGAAAATCCCAAAATAGTACTTCCACCATTTGCACCGGTAGCTTCTAAGCTCCACGTTACATTTATATCTGATGTTCCATCTCCAACGGGTGCAACATCAACAGTCTTAACCATAAGCGGTGCGCCAACTGGAGTGCCTTCAACTGCGTGAGATTGGGGTGCTGAAATCGGCAGTAAAAATAGTATTAGAGCGAAGAGAGTTAAGCGTTTAATCACGACTCAGGACCATCTCCTGCAACGTTAAATGGGGTGATAATAATTCTGTATGTTATTCCATTAGTTAAGTAGCTAAGCGTGTAGTTAAACCAATTAGCACTAGGAACGGTTAATACTCCAAAGTCCTTATACGAAGCCGTTGTAGCAGGGTTAAAGAGTGTAAAATCTAAGCTAGATCTTGTGAAAGTGTTTCGATACCACGTTAAGCGGTAACCAGTTATTGGCGTTCCACCATCATCTGCAGGTGCAGTCCAACGGATACCAAGAGTTGTGTCGCCTGGGTCGACCGTAACGTTTTGCACACCGCTTGGTATTGCTGCAGTCACCGTTAAAGTAATTGTTTTTGTTGGTGCAGCTAAGTAGCTACTTGCCACTCCATGTGAATCTTTACCATCTTGATTCAATGTAATTACACACGTTCCGGCCAGATCAACTGTTACTTTTCCATCTGCAGCAATGCTACATACTGTCCGGCTACCTGAACTGGCGGTTGGATGTTGCGCGGCAGCATCTGAACTGTAAGTAAGAGGTAAGCCAGAATCTGCAGCTGCATCTAAGTAGAAGTTACCTAGTGCATGTGAGACAGATAGATCGGACGCAGAAATACTTTGAGATGCACCTGGCTGCATCGCTGCCGATGGATCAGATAAGGCAGATCCAACTGCATTAGTTGCTGAAACTTTGAACGTGTATGAAGTCGCACCACTTAACCCTGTAATCGTGCAACTTGTAGATAAAGTTGTGCATGTTTTTCCAGATGCAACGCCGGCGACATATGCTTCGGCGCTGTAACCAGTTAGTGCTGTGCCACCATTGCTAGCCGATGCCGTCCACGTAACGCTCACTGAACCAGTTCCAAGAATTGATGCAGCTACTGCCGTAGGTGCAGCGGGCAAACCATAGGTTTGTGTCAAAATAACATTGCTCCACTGGCTTCCATCTGCATAATCAGCAGTTACAACTTTAATGCGGATTCGATAACCCTGATTAGCATCAAGCCCAGTAATTACATAACTTGTTGAAGTAGTAGTTGCCGAGTTTTCATCACTAAAATCAAGGTTTTTAGCCCACGACACAACGTAATTGAGAAGAGTTGATCCGCCCAAGCGCGATGCTGCTGACCAAGATGCGGTAATTCTGGAAGCACCAGGCAGGGCAGAAAGTAAAGTAACTGGATCAGGTTGAATCGCTGTGATTGCAAAAGTTTGTGGGACTGAAGTAGCTGCAGAATAATTTGATCCACTGCCGTCTTGTGATGCAGTAATTGCGCAGGTGCCCACTTTTATAATCGTTACAACGCTGCCAGAAACGCTACATACTGATGTATCGGTGGATGTATAGGTAATTGCTAAACCGGAATCAACTGAACCAGAGAGAATCAAAGAGTTGGTTGCAAAGGTAACCGGGCTAATTGTTCCAAAAGTAATTACTTGGCCTAATTGCAAAGTTACTGGACTTGAGTCGGTTGAGTAAGGCGAGTTTCCAGCTGAGTTAGTTGCTAAGACTTTAAATGTATAAGCCTGCTTGTAAGACAACCCAGTAATTGTGCAAGTAGATGCTGTTGCTACGGCTGTACAACTCAATACAGTCGGTGATCCCGCTAGATAGGCCTTAGCTGAATACCCAGTAATTGCTGATCCGCCATTGCTTGCATCTGGCACTTGTGTCCAAGAAATTGCTGCACTTGCAAGATTGTTATTGGCCGAGGCTGTAACAGCCGTTGGTGCAGCGGGTAGGCCAACTGTTGTAACAGTTGTTGTTCCAGTTGCCGCGCTAGTTCCAACTCCATTAGTTGCTACAACTGAAATGCTGTAAAGGAATGGACTATCAACGCCTGTACAGAGCGCACTAGTGCCGGTTACCGTACAAACACCACTTGCTTTACCGGCTGAAGTCGCAGTAACGGTGTATCCAGTTATTGCTGAACCGCCATTGGCGGCTGGAGGTGTCCATACCACTGAAATCGTTGATCCGCTTGCATATCCAGCGGTAGCGCTGACAGTTTGTGGGGCTCCAGCTAGGGCAAATGTACGGGCAGTAACTACATCTGTTAGTTCACCAACTACAAAGGTTTCACCAGCTTTAGTCACTGCCCATGCTTTAAATTCATAGACTGTGTTATCTAGTAATCCAGTGACTGACCCGCTTGTAGAAACAGAGCTAATTACATCTACGAAGGCATCCGATCCGGTTCTAGCTTGAACTACGTAGTGATCCAACACAGAGCCTTCAGGAATTAAAGAAGGGCGCGCCCAGGTCAAATTAACTTTTTTAAGGTCGCCAACCGCCACGAGTGGGAGAGGCGCTGTAGCACGTGTGTATGGAGTAGTTGTTGCTGAAACGCTATCTGCGTGTCCAGCGGTATTTGTTGCAACAACTGTAAATGTATATGGAGTGCCATCAGTTAAGCCGGTAGCTGTGCAGCTGTTACCAGAAATTGTGCAGGAAGCAGTTGGTGATGATGTAACGCTATAACTCACGGTTGCGCCGCCATCAAATCCTGAGGGTGACCATGTTAGAACTACAGATTTTGATCCAGGAGAGATTGATGTAATAACTGGAGCGCTTGGCATGGCTGCGCTTACATTAACTCGCAAAACTACTGGGGTTGCTGCGATATAAATAGACTCATCAGAATCGCTTGCACCACTTTGGCTAATGGTTACATCGCAATTTCCAACAACCTTTAGATGCACCATTCCTGAACCAGAAACGGTACAGACGTTTGTATCACTACTTGAATAACTCAACTTATTAGGAGAATTAACGGTTGCAGTAATTTGGAAATCTGGGGCGTTAAAATTCTTATTGACTGGTGATGCTGGCGAGCTCAAGGTAATAGTTTGTGTCACACCAGGAGTTACTGTCACGGTAGATGAAGCAACGCTATTTCCTGCGGCGTTTACGGCTATTACAGAAACGGTATATGCCACACCTGCTCGTGTGCCACGAATAACGCATGTATAGCTGGCTGAATCTAAAGCAGAAGTAGCTGAAACGGTGCATGTCTGGGTAGTTTTCCCGGTCGATACTGCTGATGCAACGTATCTAATAATGGCAGATCCACCAGTATCGGTGCTCTTGCTCCACAACACATCAATTGCGCGCGCATCATCATCTCCGCCAGAAGCAACATGCTTTGCTGTTGAGCCACTAATAGTTGGTGCACCTGGAGCAGTAAACCAAGTTCCCTTAACGCTTGAACTTGAGTCACCAGTTCCAGCAGTGTTTGCAGCTGCAACCGTGATTGTGTATTCAATTCCTTTACCTACACTTGTTAAATCACAAGTAACTGTTGGCGAAGTGGATGTACAAGTCTTAGTGCCATCGCTTCCAACTGCGCTCACGGTGTAAGTAAGAGTTCCTCCACCAGTACGTGATGGTGCAACCCAGAGCGCTCTTAAGCCACCAGCAATATTGGTCACCGCCAAACTTGTAGGAGCTGACGGCGTTGCAGGGGCAATTACAAATGTTAACGGAGTTGGAGGTGTTGCTGCGGTGTAAATACTTCCAGCACCGCTTTGTGACAATGAGATTTCACATGTGCCTGAAGAAACAAAGGCAACACTGCCTGAACTTGTAACAGTACAAATTGAATTATTTGTTGAAACAAATGTAATTGGGAGTCCACTGCTTGCAGAAGCGATAATTTGATAACTTCCGGCGATTAACCAGCCATAAAGCGTCGGCACCGTATTAGAAATAGTTTGCGTTAATCCATCAATTGCTACATTGAGTGCGTCCGATGCTGGACTATCTCCGGCAATATTTGTGGCGACCAAAGTGAAGTTGTATGAATTCTTGTTTACTAATCCGCTGATTGTGCAAGAAGTTCCTAATGCGCCGACAGAACAGGTTGGTCGGGCTGCGATTCCCGCCGCAGTTGCCGTGACGGTGTAACCAGTTATTGCAGATCCACCCGTTGCGGTGGAAGTCAGTAAATCCCATGAAATGAGCGCAGAGCTAGTAGCTGCCGTAGCCACCACGGTCTTTATAGATGGTTGGCTCGGCTTTGTATACGGGGTATAGCTTCCAACTGCAGTTACATCACTTGATGACGCCGTCGAATTAGTTGATCTAATTTTTACCTTATAGGCAGTTCCATTTGTTAGCGAAGTAATCTCAAAAGTTCTAACGGCAGTGACGGTGCTTGTGTAGCTGCCCCACGTAGATCCATTATTTGAACTAATACTTATTTCATAATAATCCGGTGCACCGCCCGAACCTGTTGGAGCATTCCATACTAATGTTAGTTTGGTGTTTCCCGCAGTCACGGTTCCAAAAGTCGGAGCATTCGGTGCCGCAGGGGCAATGGTTATTGTTGTTGTATTGCTTCCGGTTAATTCAGCCCAATCTGATTCGCCATCATCATCTTTCTTTCCGTTTTGGGTGATTGTAAGACTACAAGTACCCGCAGAAACAATATGGATGAGACCTTTTTCGGTCACAGTACACACGCCTGCAGTTGTGCTTGTGTATTTGAGTCGCAAACCAGAAGTTGCGGTTGCGCCAACTGCAAAGTCAGCATCTCCGACTTTCTTTCCAGTAATAGTTGGAATAGTTAAAGTTTGAGCCTTACCCGCTAAAACTTTGGTATCTGAAACTGAAATCGAGGATCCAATGGCATTTACTGCCACCAAATAAATCTTGTATGTGCCTTTAGTGGGCAATCCAGAAATTACACAGCTGAGCGCGCCGCTAGACCATGAACAACTTCTTGAATTATCACCGTCATCTTGCTTGTCATCCTTATATGCAGATGCGATGTATCCAGTAATTGCGCTTCCGCCATTATCTGCCGGAGCCGTCCACGAAACTGTAATTTTTCCATCAAATGGATTAGCTACAGAGAAAGTTAATCCTGTTGGAATTCCGGGTTTAGTTGCAAAAGTTAGCGCGGCTGCACTTGCCGTAGCTCCATAACCCTTGCTGGAGTGGGCTTGAACGCGGCAAGTGTATTCAGTTCCACTAGTCAAACCTGCGGCCGGAACTGTTACTCGATATTGATCATCATCGGATGACTGACCTGACATAGATACATCTGTCCATGTATCCGAACCTGTCGCTTTACATTGAGCTTTATAGGAATCAACAGAAAAACCGCCAGCATTTTCAGGCTTCTTCCAACGAATTTGAATTCCAGCGGCAGTTAAAACTGCGGTTACAGATTTAGGTAAACCTGGAAGCGCAGCCGGAGTTACGGTAATTGAAGTGGAAGCTGATCCGGTTGCAATCGCATTTCGGGCACTCACTGTGATGTTATATGAGTGTCCATTTTTTAAACCGGAAAGCGTATACGCAAATGGTGCAGTGAGTGATGAAGCTAAGACCGATACAGAGCTGTGATCATCGCCGTTATCGTGTTCACCTTCTCCGCTATCACCAGTATTCGAAGAGTACGAAATTACATAGTAAGTGATTGCGCTTCCGCCATCACTTGCAGGTGCACTCCAAGTAAGGGCAACCGATCCATCAGTCTCGGCAACTTTACTTAATCCAGTAGGTGTTCCAGGTACGCCAGTAGTTATATTGATAGATAAACGCGCTTGCGCAGTTGCACCGTTAGCATCTGTTACAACTACGGTAAAAGTTTTTGAGACCGCCGCATCTGTTGGCGTACCACTAATTACTCCCACACTTGAAAGCGTTAAACCAGCGGGAAGAGTTGAATCACTAACGCCGCGAGCCCATGTATATGGTGTTGCACCACCAGTGGCAACCAAAGTTTGTGTGTAAGAAAATGTTTTTGCCCCATCGCCAAGAGTTTTAGTTGAAACTGCCAGCGCAGGTGAGACAGTAATTGAAACTGTTCCGGTGGCAACCACCGAGTTTGCGTCAGTAGCAGAAACTCCAAAACTGCTTGTTGTTGCACCCGCACTTACGGTTCCAGTAATGACACCGCTAGATGAAAGGGAGAGCCCCATTGCACTTAATGATCCAGAAGTGACTGCCCACGCGAAGGTTCCATACCCTCCAGTTACCGCCAAAGTTTGAGAATAGGCAGCTCCTACTGTTGCACCGCTCAAAGTGCTTGAAGTTATTGACGGTGCAGCGGCTGCGGTAATAACAACGGTATTGGACTGAGTAGTTGCTGTAGTTGCATTTGCTGTAGCTGTAACAATTACTTTGTAATTTCCACCTTGGCCAGAAGCAACAGTTCCAGTAAATGTATATGTTGCGGTGGTAGCACCAGATATTGCAACTCCACCGAGATACCACTGGTAAGAAAGGGTTTCACCATTTACTGCTGCAGCTACTACTGAAAGTGAAAAATTAGTTTGGCCAATCGTTATTGTCTTTGAAGTTGGCTGGGTAGTGATAGTAGGCGCATTAGCTTGCGTGATGTTCAAGTTCGAACTTACTGCGGCGCTTACATCTACCGCATTTCGTGCGCGTACTTGAATTGTGTACGAACGATCATTACTCAATCCTGTTGCAGTAAAACTTCTAGTTGTGTTGAGGTTTACCCAATCACCATATCGGCTGTCATCAAGTGAAGTTTCCTTAATTCGATATTCATAAGTAGTTGAAAGTCCGCCTAAATCTGCAGAGGCGGCAAAAGCGCCAGCAATCTGATTTGCGCCTGAAGTTAATACTAGAGAAGTAGGTGCCGATGGTGCTTTCGCTGGGGTAGTCGAACCAGTTGCTGCACTACTTGCAGTTCCTGGACCCGAACCATTAACTGCGCGAACTAGCACTGTGTACGTAGTTCCATTTGTTAAGCCAGTAATTGTAATTGGTGAAGTTGTTACACCGCCAGCAACAGTCTGCCAAGAACTACCGTTATTAGTTGAATATTGGATTCCCGTAATGGCGTTATCACCACTGGCGCTCGGTGCAGTAAATGAAACCGTCAGCTGCGAATCACTTCGCACCGATGTCACAGAAGTTGGTGCATCTAAAGTCACTAAAGCATCACCGTATGCAATAGCTGATGCAGTTGTAACAGAGGCAGCCGAAGGCCCGGAAGTAGTTTTTGCCCGTACTTGCGCTACATAGGATTTAGCGCGAGTTAAGCCTGAAATAACTACTGAGACTGTTGTGATCGATGCCAACGATGGCGCATCAGATACCGATATCCAATCAGAATAAGAAATACTGGCACTGAGTGAGTAGCGATATTCATAACTCGAAATTGCTGCACCACCAGTATCAGCTCCGGTTACTGCATTCCAAGTAAGTCGAAGAGTGCCTGCAGTATTCATTCCAGAAACCGTCAGTACGGGTGAAGTTGGTGCATTAGGAGGTCCGACTGATACAACTAAAGTTCTGGTCGTAACAACAGTGCTGTAATTAGTACTATCCGTTGGAGTGAAGGTTGCAGTTAAAGTAACGCTGCCAGTTGTCACTGTTGAGCCTGAAGCCGGACTGTAGACAAAACTTCCAGCCACCGTCGTTGATGCATTTAATTGTGTTATCGAAAGAGTCGTACCTGTCACAACAGGTGCTGGTGTTAACCAGTCAATCACTGGAGTTATTTTTGATACAGAAATTGTCTGTGTTGTTGTTATAGAACTTGGACTAGTTATTGTGTAGGTAATAGTGATAGTTCCTGAGGTACCAGTAATTCCTAAGTTTGTGAATGTCGCTACGCCGCTGACAGCGTTCTTGGTTGCGGTTCCAACGGCTGTACCGCCACTCAATGTTGCCGCAACTGATGTGCTTGAAGAGACCGTATTTCCGCCTGAATCTTTAATGGTGATAACTGGTTGAGTTGTAAATGCCGATCCTGAAACTGAGCCTGCTGCCGAAGTAGTTACAACGAGTTGCGTTGCGGCACCCACCGTAGGTGTGATTGTTTGTGTTGTTGTGAAACTAGAAGGTGAAGTAATTGTGTAAGTGATCGTATAGGAAGTTCCTGCAGTGCCTGTGATGCCTAAGTTACTAAAAGTAGCTACGCCTGATGAAGCAGTGGCTGTGGAAGTTCCAACTAAAGTTCCACTAGTAACAGTCGCTGTCACCACCGCGCTAGAAGTCGTAACTGTATTTCCTGCTGAATCCTTAATTGTGATTACTGGCTGGGTGCTAAAGGCTGCTCCGGAGGCTGCTCCGGAGGCCGAAGTTGATACGGCAACTTGACTCACTGCGCCGGCACCGACTGAAACAGTCTGTGTGACCGTAATATTTGTTGGATCTGTAACTGTGTAAGTGATTGTGTAAGACCCTGACGCACCAGTAATACCAAAGCCTGAAAATGTAGCTACGCCATTAACTGCAGCCTTGGTTGCGTTTCCAAAAACTGAGCCGCCACTTAAAGTTGCTGTGACAGTTGCACTCGATAAAACTGTATTTCCACCAGAATCTTTAACTGTAACTACTGGTTGGGTACTAAAGGCTGCACCCGAAGTTGCCCCTGATGCCGAAGTAGTAACAACTAAAGCAGTTGCTGCACCAACGGTGGGTGTGATGCTTTGTGTTGTAGTTATGGAACTTGGAACTGTGATTGTATAAGTAATTGTGTAGGCAGTTAGGGCAGTACCAGTTATGCCCAGATTACTAAAATTAACTACGCCCGATGAAGCTGAAGCGGTTACATCTCCAACTAAAGTTCCACTTGTTACTGATGCGGTAACTGTTGCACCCGAGGTTAGAACCGTATTTCCTTGAGCATCAGCAATTGTAATTCTTGGCTGGGTCGTAAATGCTGCACCAGAAACTGCCCCGGCAGCAGGAATAGTTTTCACAAGTTGTGTTGCAACTCCAGCTGCTAATGAAACACCTGTTTGAGTAATCGCACTCAAACTTGTTGAGCCTGAAGTAACAGTAAACGTGAGCGTATATGTGCCGACCGTCCCAGTTATTCCTAATCCGGAATACGTTGCAACACCAGCACTTGCTATGACCGCAGCTGTTCCATAAATAGTTCCACCTGCAGATACGCTGGCCGTAATTGTTGATGAGTTGCTTACAACGTTTCCACCGGTATCTTCAACCTTAACTACTGGTTGCGTTCCAAAAGCTGCTCCACTCGTAGCAGTTGCTGCAGAAGTTGTAAGAACTATTTGGCTAGCTGCACCAGTTGTTACTGTAACTGTAGCTGTTACGGAACTTACTCCTGGTGAAGAATAAGTGATCGTGTACGTTTGACCCGATGTTCCAGTTATTCCTAAACCGCTGAAGGTTGCAATACCCGTACCAGAGGTAACACTTGCAGTACTTGTTCCTACTAAATAACCAGAGCCACCTATCTGGGTAATTTGAGCGGTGATGACTGGGGTTGTACCAGTGACTGTGTTATTACCAGCATCTAATAATGTTATTCGCGGTTGTGTTGTAAATACTGCTCCTGACGCAGTTCCAACTGATGCAGTTGAAATAGAGAGTTTGCTCGCAGCACCAGCAGAGATAGTGACGTTATTGGATGTAACGGCAGTTAATGCCGCTGGGGTAAAGGTCAATGTGAAAGCACCGGCGGTTCCTGTAATAACTAAATTAGTAAAGGTTGCAACACCTGCAACGGCTGCAATGGTGGTTGTTCCAGTGAGTGTTCCACTACCCGTTGCGATCGATGCAACAACATTTCCCGTAAAACTAGTGACCGTGTTACCACCTGCATCAACGATTTTAATGACAGGTTGGGTTGCAAGTGCAGATCCACTAATAGCAGTTGTTGATGGCTGAGTAGTAAATGCTCCGGTTGTAGCTGCCCCTGCACTTAATGCAAATTGTGAGCTGGTGACAGAGAAGCTAGCAGTTGAAAAATCAAGTTTATAATTGCCGACTAATCCAGTAAGGACAAGGCCGGTAAATGTTGCAACACCTGCAACTGTAGTAATTGTGGTTAGTCCGGATGATAGTGTTGCATTGCTATTAGATGAATTTACGGCTACCGAAACGTCCTCAGAAACATTTACGATATTGCCGCTGCTGTCTACGATATTGATTACTGGTTGCGTCGCTATTGAAGAGCCAGTTATTGAGTTAGCCGGTTGGGTCGCTACGACCAAGCTTGTAGCGGTGCCAGGATCAACTGTGATGCCTGAAGTAGTGGCTGAAGTTAGTCCTGATGAAGAGTACGTCACCGTATATGTTGTCGGTGAAACCAATCCGGAAAAAGTGAGATCTGTAAACGTGGCAACTCCATTAACTGCCGAGACGGTAGTTGTTCCGCCTATGGAGCCGCTCGAACCAGAAGGAAGGCTCACTCTTACAGAAGCTGTGGAATTTGTTACTACGTTTCCAGCGGAATCGACAACTTGAATGACTGGTTGGCCACTAAGAAGTTCTCCATTAGTAGATGGATCAAAGATGGCCGAGGTTGTGGCTAACGCTGAAGCTGATCCAAATCCAGCAACGGATGCCGTGGTGGTTGTAGTAAAACTACCTTGCGTGAAAGTAAGTGTGTAAGAAGTTCCTACCACACCTGCAAGAGTTAAGGATGAGAATGTTGCTTGGCCGTTTGTAGGTGTAACCGCGCTACTTGAACCAAGTGTTCCGCCAGATCCAGAAGTGATAGCCACTGAGATTGAACTACCGCTAGAAGTAACAAGCCGGCTTAAAGAATCTTGAACTTGAATAACTACCGGTGTTGTAAATGTAGAGCCTGATATTGAAGCTTGTGGCGACGATGTTACTACAATTTTTGTGGCTGTTGTAGGCAAAGTGATTGATTGTTGAACCTGCGTTAAAGGACTAGATGTGAAAGTTAACGTATATGTTGAACCGGCTGTTCCTGTACATATTAAATTTGTAAACTTTGCAATTCCAGCAACTGCAGTAGCAGTTAATGTTCCAGTTAAAGTACAACCCGATGATGCAGACACTGTAACCGTGGCAGTGCTACTTGAAACCGTGCCACTATTAGCGTCACCAATTGCAATCCATGGTTGGGTGGCAAATAAAGAGCCTGAAGATCCACCAACTGCAGCTTGTTTCGAAACTAATAATTGTGCTGAACCTGATGTTGTTAAGGAATTAGAGTTAAATGTTAATCCTGCTGCGGTAGTGAATGTTAGGTATGTACTTCCTGAAGCTAAGGTTAAAACAATAGATGTAAAAGTTGCTACGCCAGAAGATGCAGTTGCGGTCACGGTCCCCGTGAGCGTGCCAGAAGATCCACTTTTAATAGCAGCGGTTACTACAGTTGTGTTATTGCTGGTAACAATATTTCCAGCCGCATCTTTAAGTTGTATTTTTGGTTGAGTGCCAAGGGCAGATCCACTCGTTCCTCCAGCAGGCTGAGTTAAGATCACTAATTCAGAAGGTGTTCCTGGGGCTGTAATTGTCACACTTGCGGTGGTGCTAGTAAGGACACCAGAAGTGAAAGTAATTGTGTAAATTTGTCCAACTGTTCCGCCTACTGTCATCCCAGTAAAAGTTGCAATACCTGATGCGGCAGTTTGTGAAGCGGTTCCATTTAATGTTCCGTTTAAGTAACCGCCCGATGAAATTGTTGCTACAACCGATGCACTGCTATTGCCGACGGTAACGCTGGATGCATCTTGAACATAGACAACTGGTTGGACAGTTAAGGCTGCACCGGAAGTTGCGACTGAAGTTGAGGGAGTGGCCGACTTAAGCCCTAATTTTGATGCGGGTCCATAGGAAGCTGAAACGATAAAAGAAAGGACTTGGGTGAGAGCCGTACTTGCTGTCTGTGCGCCGCTTCTATACGATTTATAAGTCGCCGTTACTGTGACAGAGTTGTTACCGGATGAAACGTTCGTTCCTGTTACTTGGGCACAAAAAGTGTTCGCGGTGGTTGCTGTATATGTATTGTTTGTACAATAAGCATTCGAATATGAAGTGACTGAAATTCCCGATGCACCGGAGATTGTCCAAGTGGGTAGAGTGCCAACATATGTACTTCCTGAGGTGTAGCCAACGCGGACAAACATAGAAAAATTTCCAGATGATTGAGCATAAGAATTTGTAGCTTTTAAAGTTCCCGTCAGAGTTCCAGTTTTACAACCACTCATATCTGCTTGTTTCGTAGGGGCTGCTGTTGAACATAGATAGGTAACCGAGGCATGCGCACTCGGTGCAACAACTATTGATACCAATAAGAATGGCGTAAGTAATGCAAAAGTTAAAAGCGCTCGGACTTTAGCGCGAAGGTTTTGGCGCGGTTTTTTGCTAAACATCTAGCGCCTCCTGAGGGAATTTGTTACTACAAATCAGGGGTTAACTCCCTCATTCATAAATTCTCCCACTATTAACCCCTAGATGTAACCCAATAGAGAGGTATTTGTGATCAGATATTCACCCATAAGGTGAACCTGAGCGAGGCTGAATTAAATCTGAGAGGTTTTGAGGAAATCGGCTTTGCGCAGAAGCTTGACGCGCGGTTTACCCAATGGCTGCCCTGCAGCAACTTCGGCTTCATTGATTTTCTGCCAGGCAAGTTGATCAATAACGCTTTGGTTCGTAAGCAGATCGGAAATATCGCCGGCATTCTTGGGGGCTTTCAAATCGCTAACGATTAATTCAATAACGGTTGCAGCATCGGATTTATTAGTGCCGATTACTCCCGAAGGTCCGCGCTTGGCCCAGCCCACGACATAAAGATTTTCTTTCACACGGCCATCGGTATTAACAACTTTGCCGTTGGCATATGGCACCCCATCAATGCTGGCAGCTTGGTAGCCGATCGCAGTAATAACTAACCCGCATTTAATCGTGACATCTCCATTCGGCGTTGAATACTGGACACCTTCCACGTGATCAGTTCCTAAAATTCGCTGTGGCGTGTGCTGAAAAAGAAAACGCATAGTGCGCTCGTGCGCGCTTTTTTGAGT
>Ga0194055_10002178_pt1 | contig 15628 bp, 15 predicted proteins | sample SepL449m_MetaG_FD_155482 | JGI IMG/M metagenome (GOLD analysis project Ga0194055, IMG submission 155482) | Anoxic zone freshwater microbial communities from boreal shield lake in IISD Experimental Lakes Area, Ontario, Canada - Sep2016-L442-9m | ecosystem: Environmental > Aquatic > Freshwater >... | reverse complement strand
GTATCACGAAGACTACGAATGGTTCGGGTTCGAGCGCCACAACTTCACTGCACCATCAACCTCATTGGTGTTTAACCCAATTCAACAAGCGTTGCTCAACAACTTGCGTGAGACCACCGAGCGATTGACCATCGTTTCTCGTGCTGCCTTTCACCGTGTCGGTTTCCGTTACGGGCTCTCACAAATACGCAAATCACTATGGATACGAATCACTAATCCAAGAGGCAAAGGCGATACTCGTTTGTTACAGTGGTAGGTTCAGATTGTCATGAGTAACGAAATTGCGCGAATAGGTATCGTCACCGTCTCGGATCGCGCATCTGCCGGTGTTTATGAAGACTTGGGTGGCCCTGCAATCAAAGATTTCTTGACCACTCACCTCACCAATAAATGGATTGCAGTCAGTCGCGTGGTACCCGACGAAGTTTCTGCCGTGTCAGGCGCGCTGATCGAACTCGCCGACTCCGAAAATTGTTGTCTCATTGTCACTACGGGTGGCACTGGACCTGCGCTTCGCGACATCACACCCGAAGCAACAGAAGCCGTGTGCACCAAAATGATGCCAGGCTTTGGCGAACTGATGCGTCAAGTGAGTTTGCTCGTGGTCCCGACGGCAATCTTGTCGCGACAGACCGCAGGTATCCGAGGCTCGTCGCTGATTGTCAATCTGCCAGGTAAACCGAGCTCGATTGCCGAGTGCTTAACCGCTGTAATGCCAGCAATTCCCTATTGCGTCGACCTGATAGGTGGAGCGCACATTGAGGTCGGTGGCGGTCTGAACGCATTCAGACCAAAACAAAAATAGGTAGAACCTACTTATTGTTCGTCGTACGGCTGACCAGCGGCCTTGGGTGCCCTACTCGCACCAATAAACCCGGCCACAACAATTAATGTCACTAGATATGGCGCCATTTGCAAGAATTCACTTGGAATACCTGTATCAAAGTTGCCAATCTTCAGTCGAACTGCTTCGGCTAACGCGAACACCAACGCACCGCTAAAAGCACCAACTGGATGCCAACGTCCAAAAATCACTGCTGCTAGGGCAATAAATCCGCGACCTCCAGTGATGTTTTGATCAAAACGACCGACCGTACCGATCGGCCACCACGCACCACCGATACCCGCAATTGCGCCGGCGGCCATCAAGTTGCGATAACGCAACTTAATGACGTCCACACCAAGAGTGCCTGCGGCTTTGGGATACTCGCCTGCGGCTCGAGTTCGTAAACCCCAACGTGTTCGATACAGCGCCCAAGTCAGAAGTGCGACTGACACAAATGAGAAGTAAACGAATATCGTCTGCACGAACAAAATTTGTCCAATAAACGGGATCTTTGAGAGTAACGGTAACGAGATCGGCATCACGGGAACTAGATAGTTGTAGTCCGGGTTTGTGGCCAAAACTCTAAAGGTGAGAAACGAAGTAATTCCAAGCGCAAAAAAGTTGATAGCGAATCCGACAATCACCTGGTCAACACGATATCTAATCGAGAAAATTGCAAGTATCCATGCCAAAAATACACCCGTTAGCATCGCAACCAAAGTGCCAATCCACAGGTTCGTCAAAGACGCACCAACCGCACCAGTAAATGCACCAGCCAACAGCATGCCTTCGATCGCAATATTGATCACTCCACTGCGTTCGCACAAAATACCGGCGAGTGCGCCGAGTGTTATCGGAACGCTACGGGAAACCGTGTCCTGCAACATGCCAACAAGGCTGAACGACTCTCCAGAAGTTGCCCACGAAAGGAAACTCATCACGAACATTGCCATCGCGAGCGCTAACACGATATTTGATACTTTGCCAAGGCCGCGTAACAGTTGTGCAGCTCCTAGACCAATAAAAACGATTCCGAAGATAAAGGCAAATTGACGTGCCGGCAGTGTCAGCAAAAAACCGCCCTCGGTCAGTTTGAAACTCGCATTACCAGGTCTACGGGAAAAAACAGACAACGTAATAACTGCCAAGCCAATATAACCGTATCCAATATTCCGAGCGCGCTTTTTTTGCTCAGAAGAAACCATCAATTCCTCGTTCATCCGCCCCATCCCCTAAAAGTTTGTTCCTGGGCTGACACTTGTGATTTAACTCTGAACATTGCTTTCACCAAAAGCGGTGCGGCAACGAACATCACGATCAAAGCGCGTAAGACTGTGATCAAGTCAACGCCAACGTTGGTATTGGCCTGCATTGATCGTCCGCCTGCTTGTAACGCACCGAACAAAACCGCCGATACGAGTGTGCCGATCGGCGTAGACCGGCCAAGTAGCGAAACCGCGATCGCATCAAATCCAATATCACCAGCAAAACTCCCAGATGCATAGCCGTAAGTCCCAAGAACCTCTGTCGCACCTGCCAAACCGGCGAAGCCGCCAGCGAACAACATTGCATACACCACCAGACTTTTAGTTTTCATACCAGCATATTTTGCGGCTTCGCTGTTTAAACCAGTCGCACGAAGTTCAAAACCTAGTGTCGTTCGCTTCAACAAATACCAATACAGATAAGTCATCAAAATTGCCACGAAAAATCCGAAATGCGCAGAAAGGTCAGAACGACCATCCATGAATCCAAAAATCCTCGGCAAATGCGCCTCATCAGCGATCAATTTTGAAATCGGATCAGGGCGACCTTCACGTTGAAAGGTTTTCGTCGCTAGCAACCACAGCACCATAAGGCCGGCAATGCTGTTGAGCATTATTGTTGTGATCACTTCATGCGCACCTGTCCGCGCTTTCAGCACGCCGGCGATACCACCGAATAACGCGCCACCAATTGCACCTGCAATCAGCGCCAACGGAATTTGCAACCAACCTGGTCCGGTCATTACGAAGCCCACCCAAAGTGCAACCATGCCACCTGCCAGCATTTGGCCCGTGGCGCCAATGTTAAACAGCCCAGCTTTAAATGCCACCGAAACTGCTAGGCCGCTCAGCAGTAGTGGCGTGGTGGCGGTGATGGTGTTCGAAATTGATCGCAACCCCCAGAACGAACCTTCAAATAAATTTCTGTATGCAGCGAATACAGTCGAGAATGCTTTGCCGAAGTCTCCCGTCTTCAATGCATCAATGTCGGTTATAACAATGATCAATGCACCGACTAACAGTGATGCAACAAGTGCCAGGAATGTGTAGCGCAATGACTTGATCAAATCTTTCATACAGAAGTTCCAACAACATTCTCTGGTCGTGAGCCTGCCATATACAGACCTATTTCCATGTGGTTAACTTTTTTAGGATCAAGATCAGCAACTATTTTTCCGCGATACATGACCAAAATGCGATCGGAAAGTGCCATCACTTCATCTAGTTCAGTGCTTACAATCAAGACCGCAGTGCCACCATCACGTTCTTTGACTATTTGCTCGTGAATATATTCAATGCTGCCAACATCGACACCACGAGTCGGCTGCGCAGCAAGAAGCAACCGAATGTCACGACTCAATTCTCGCGCGACAATCACTTTTTGTTGATTGCCGCCAGAAAGGGTTGAAGCTAATTGCTCTGGATCGCTCGTACGAATATCGTAATTCTTCACCAATTCTTTAGCTGTTTCCTTTGCGCTTGACCACTTCATTTTAATTCCATTGGAAAACCCAGAATCGTGGTACCGAGTCAAGACAAGATTCTCTGTGATAGTCATGCTGGTCACCAAACCTTGGCGCTGACGATCTTCTGGTACATGTCCCATGCCGAGGTTATGTCTTTGTCGTGGCGATGCGTTAGAAATCTCGTGGCCATCAAGCGATATTGAGCCTTGGCTACTCTGACGCAATCCACTAAGCGCTTCAACCAATTCGGTCTGACCATTACCTTGCACACCAGCGATGCCAACAATTTCTCCAGCCCGAACATTGAATGAGATATCTTCAACCACCATTCGACCGTCGGGGTCGATGATATTCAAACCATTCACATCCAACACAACTCGCTGAGGTGACGAAATTGCTTTATTGACCGTCAACTGCACGGGACGACCCACCATCATCTCCGCAATATGAGCCTCTGAGGCGGTCTTCGGGTCGGCGTCTCCTACGACTTTGCCACGACGCAAAACATTTATACGGTTGGCGACCGACAGTGCCTCCTTGAGTTTGTGCGTAATAAATACAACGCCTTTCCCCGCGTCAGTTAACGTACGAACGATCGAGAAAAATTCAATTATTTCACTAGGCGTCAACACAGCAGTTGGCTCATCAAATACCACAATTTTCGCATCGCGCATCAGTACTTTAATGATTTCTACGCGCTGACGAACACCAACTGGTAAATCCTCAACGATTGAATCAGGGTCAAGATCAAGGTTGTATCGATCTGACACTTCACGAACCTGCTTACGTGCACGTTCAAGATCAAGTACTCCAAATCTCTTCGTTGGTTCTGAACCAAGAACAATGTTTTCAGCTACCGAAAAAACTGGTACCAACATAAAATGTTGGTGCACCATGCCAATTCCAGCCTTTATCGCATCTGCCGGTGAATCAAACCTTACCGACTTGCCGTCAACCAAAATTTCTCCATCATCAGCCTTATACAGACCATAGAGAACATTCATTAGCGTCGATTTGCCTGCTCCATTTTCACCTACGAGGGCCAAAACTTCGCCTGTTTCAATCGTCAAATTCACCGAGTCATTAGCCACAACGCCTGGAAACCTCTTGGTGATACCCCGTAGATCAAGTCTCATTTTTAACAATGCCCCATTTCAAACTTGTTGCCAAATACTAGTCGGCAGAATTAACCTCAAAGAATTTGACGATCATCTTTCCACCAGCAAAAACATTGGCCCTACTGCTTACGCAGTAGGGCCAATGTTTCAAATAACTGCCGTTGTTACGGCAAGAATTTAGAGTTTGATCGTTCCGTCGATAATTCCTTGGCGGATTGCTTCAACTTCTGTCTTCAGTTCTTCTGGTACTGCTGTGTAAGCAAAACCAACGCCACCATTTTTCAAGGTACCTACATAGTTTTCTGATGTTTTTACACCATTAACAACGTCGGTGATTGCTGCAAGAACTGCTGCATCAATATTCTCCAATACTGATCCAATGTAAACCTCTGCAGCATTTGGGTTCGAAATACTCATGTCAACGTCAACTCCAATGATCTTGACCTTGCCAGCTGACTCCATTGCAAGTTGTGCTGAGCCAAGACCCACTGGACCTGCCACTGGGAAAATGATGTCTGCGCCTTCGTCGGCCTGACTCTTTGCGATGTTTTTGCCATCATCGAGACTTTCGAAGTTTCCAGCGAATGTGCCGTCTTGAGTTTCCATGTTCCAGCCGATGACCTTGACGGAGGTTCCCTTTTGCGCATTGTGGTAAGCAACGCCTTTAGCGAAACCGTCCATGAACCGTGTTACTGGTGGAATCTTGATTCCTCCGAATGTACCCACGATGCCTGTCTTCGTCATGGACGCAGCTACATAACCTGCCAAGAACGAAGACTGATCAGTTGAAAACAAAAGGCCCCGTGCATTTGCGATCGGTGGATCAAATGATGAGTCAACGATTGCATAGGAAATGCCGGGGTTTGCCTCTGCTGCAGCTCTTGTTGCATCACCGAGCAAGTAACCAACCGTAACAATGACGTTGCAACCCTTGTCAGCAAAGTTCTGCAAATTTGGTGCATAGTCTGCATCTGTGGTCGACTCAAGCAAGTCGGTTTTTACCCCAAGTGTTGTTTCTGCATCTTGCACACCTTTGTAAGCAATCTGGTTGGAGCCTTTGTCGTCAACGCCACCAGTGTCGGTTACTTGACAAGCAAGTATTCCTGCACCTGGAAGACCAGCTGTTGTCTCTGCAGTTGCTGTATCTTTAGTTGCTGTGTCGCTACCACCGCATGCACTCACGATGAGTGCAAACGCGGCCATGGCTAGAACAGCAGATTTTATTCCTTTGCGCTTTGTCATTTATCTCCCCTTTAATGCATACGCCCCGATGGCCTATGCGTTGACGACTACCTTACTGCATCCAATAAACAAGAAAAACGAAAAATACTTATCTAAAGTCGGACACAGTTAGTCCAATTGACCATTCACGCGGCGTGGCAGCGACCACGGGTTGCCGTCCGAAATGGCGACTGGCAGAAGTTGGTCCGGAAATCCTTGATAACTCACCGGACGCTGAAAGCGATAAATGGCCAATGTACCCACAGATGTAGTGCGGGAGTCCGAGGTAGCTGGGAATGGTCCGCCGTGGACCATGGCGTGATTGACCTCAACACCTGTCGGCCAGCCATTGAGGATTATGCGACCGACCTTACGCTCCAGAATCGGCAAAATTTCAGCCACTTGTGGATAGTCGGATTCAACGGCATGCACAGTTGAAGTTAATTGGCCCTGCATTGTTTCTACAGTGACTTTTAGATCCTCAATATCAACGTACGTGACAAGTAAGGCTGACGAACCGAATACTTCCTCTTGTAAATCGGGGGTACTCCGAAGGTGTGCAGCGGTGGTGCGATAGATGGTTGGCGCTGGTGCATTTAATGTAGAGCCAGCCAACCCGGTAGCGATGAGTTCGGCTCCACAGGCTTCAAGCCGCAAATTGCCCTCTAAATAGGCACTAGAAATCCCCGAGGAGAGCATTGTCTGCCCGGTGACTTCGCTGATTATGGCGATAATTGCCTCAGTGATGATGAGTGCATCCTCCGGGATAAATACCAAGCCTGGGTTGGTGCAGAACTGACCAGCACCAAGTGTTAACGAGGCAACGAAGCCGGCGGCCAGCACCTTCGGATCCTGAGCAATGGCACCAGGAAATAGCACCACGGGGTTTACGCTCGACATCTCTGCATACACCGGAATCGGCTCAGGTCGTCCAGCCGCAGTGCGCATAAGGGCGGTTCCAGCGCCTTGCGATCCAGTGAAAGCAATTGCTTTGATATCAGGATGTGCGGCAAGAGCTTGACCCACACTTGCGCCAGGTCCAAAAATAATCGAGAAAACACCAGGAGGCAAATTGCACTCGGCTACCGCTTTGGTAATCGCTTGACCAACAAACTCACAGGTACCAGCATGCGAGTTATGCGCTTTAACAATCACTGGGCAGCCGGCGGCAAGGGCAGACGCGGTATCTCCACCTGCGACAGAAAACGCGAGCGGAAAATTACTCGCACCAAAAACTGCAACTGGCCCCAGCGGTACCTGCTGTTGACGGATATCTGGTCTAGGTATTGGCAGACGATCTGGTAGCGCGCGATCAATACGCACCTCTCGATATGCCCCAAGGCGCAGTTCCTGAGCGAAGAGCCGGAGCTGACTCGTCGTGCGATCATGTTCGCTATTCATGCGGCCGGAAGTAAGCCCTGATTCTTGCTGGGCACGCTCCACTATCTCAGACTTCATTGCATCAAGGTTTGCCGCGATCGCCTCGAGGAAAACTGCGCGGTCAGCTGGTGAAGTATTGCGGTAAGCATCGAAAGCACTCTTTGCTGCGCGCGCAGCCTGATCAATCTCATCTACTCCGATGAAGTGGATAGTTGGCTCCAGTAATTCGCCAGTAGCGGGGTTGACGGCATGTGACGTGTCACCTCGGCCACGTACCACTTGACCTGCGATTATTGATTGACCAGTCAAACTCATGATGCCAGCCAGCCACCGTCGACATTAATGAGCTGCCCTGAAACGTAGACGGAGGCATCGGAAAGTAAAAAGATGCAAACTCCAGCTAAGTCAGATGGATTACCTAAACGTCCAGCCGGGATGCGACCAAGTATCCGAGCATGCTGAGCTTCATCGGCCAATAATCCCTCAGTCATTTTCGTGTGAAAGTACCCAGGTGCAACCACGTTGGCACGGAGACCCATACGAGCCCACTCAGTGGAAAAAACACGTGCAACACCCAAAAGCCCTGTCTTTGATGCGGCATAAGGTGCGATACGCGGTAGGCCAATTGTGCTGTTCAAGGATCCAATAAAAACATGAGATCCTGAACGGCCCGAAGCAATTTGGGTTTTAGCTATTCGCGTGCTCAAGAAAAAGGGGGCCTGCAAGTTCATGGTCTGCACAAATTCCCAGTCCTGCGGCGTCACATCTACTGAATCTCGGCGCACCTGAACTCCAGCAGCATGCACCACGCCATCAATTGGCTGCGTAATCGAAATTTGATCCACCAGTTCATCAATCGCATCAATATCCGAGAGATCGGCCGGGTGGGCGATGCAGGTGCCACCATATTCGGCGCTCAACCTCACAGTTTCATCCAACTCATCACGTGATCTCGAAATGATTGTGACCTTCGCGCCTGCAAGAGCAGCCGACAATGCAATACCTCTACCTAAACCACGCCCGCCACCCGTCACTACTATGTGCCTATTGCTGAGATCAAAAGCCGACAGCGGACACACCAACTTGCTGAATTCAGTATCGCTACTAGTTGAGTTCACTTTGCGCTTCCAATCCATTCGCATGCGTCACTAAGTTACGTTTTATTTTGAAACAATTCGTATTTAGTACGGGGTGTCTCCACCATCAACATTAATTGACTGACCTCGGATGATTACTGCATCATCGGATAGTAGAAAAGCAATCACACGACCAACCTCAAGTGGTTTGATTTTCCGACCGAGTTGTGCCGCAGCCATGCCTTCCAAAATTTCGCTCGCAGGTTGATTAATAATTGGTTCTAACCATTTTGCGACATCACCCAACATTGGTGTGTCTACAGCACCAGGACAAACGGCGTTTACATTAATTTTATCACCAGCCCACTCCGCAGCAAGTGATCGAGTGAGACTTATAACTGCTGCCTTAGACGCGTTGTATGCGGCCATGTTGTTGTAACCAACCTTGCCGCAGTTTGATGCGACGTTAACAATGGAACCGCCACCAACTTCGCGAAGATGCCGACCTACTGACTGAGCCATGGCAAATGATGCCGTGACATTTATATTCAGTTGGCGAGACCAGTCAACGGCTGTCGCGTCCCACGCTGTGTCCATGACAATGATTCCTGCATTGTTTACCAATCCATCCAGGGACTTAAACCTTTCAAGAGCAAAGCTAACGAGTTCGTCAGCTTTTCCAGGACTGGCAAGATCAGCTCCGAAAGCAGCAGTTCGATCGCCGCTTGGATCCACCAAGTTTTGGACTACAGACGTCCGTTTTTCATCTAGGTCGGTAAGTACCACATTGGCACCTTCCTGAAGAAGTGCCTCAGTAACCCCCTGGCCAATGCCACCAGCGGCACCGGTGACAATATAAGTTCGATCTTTAAGTTTCATATTCACCACGTCGACATCGCCGACATACCGCCGTCAACAATCAAATTAGTGCCAGTAATCCATTGAGCTAATGGTGAACAAAGAAAGACACAAGCATCACCGACATCTCGTGGAGTGCCCATTCGACCAAGCGGCGCCCTCTTCAGCCAACGCCCGACTCCCTCTGGCCAAGCATCTTCAATACCCGGCCTACTAATGAGACCCGGAGAAACTGCGTTAACACGAATGCCGTGTGCGCCAAGCTCTTGTGAGGCGACTTTGGTGTGCATCAACATGGCAGCTTTTGAAACGCCATAGTGCCCATGACCAAAAGCTGGCTGAGTTCCCTCGATCGAAGAGATGTTTACCACTGAGCCCGCTGACTTCTGCTTAATAGCCGTCTTCGCAAATGTTTGCGTTAATTGATGTGACACAGTCAGATTGACGTTGATCATTTCATTCCACTGTGAGTCTGTCATTTCAATAAATAATGCGTGCGGCTGAACAGCAGCATTATTAATCAGCGCATCAACTCTGCCGAATTTCTCCATGGCAAATTCGATCAATGTGTGATGCGAATTCCCATCGGTCAGGTCTAGCTGCACCGCAATTGATTTAGGCCCTACAGCAGTGGGTTTAGTTGTGTTGTAGTGCACCACTACCGATGCCCCAGCAGCTTCAAAACTTTCAACGATGCCCGTGCCTATGCCACCAGCAGCACCAGTAACTATCACGACCAACCCTGATAAATCAATTTGCATCATGCTGTTACATCCACCCGAGGAGGCTAACGCCTCAAATTTTGAGAGTCAAATTTATAGGTACACACCGATTGTCGCCGTCGTTAATACCGGGCAGTAATGGGTCCTCCAAAGTCATTCAACCATATGTGTGGTGAATTGCGAAGTTGATCGTTATCTCATCAACTTCACTGGAGTAAATGTTCCAGGCACTGATCGAAGACCTTTAACAATTCCGATAGATGCAGGCTGCTTTACGTTGGCTAGATCGATTTTAAGATCAGGTATTCGTTCAAGGACCCGACTCAAAGTCAGATTCAACTGCAATCTTGCGAGTGCCGCACCAAGACAGAAATGGCCACCGACCCCAAACGTCATGTGCCTATTTGGCTTGCGCTCGATGTTTATAGTCTCAGCATCTTCGCCGAACTGAGAAGGGTCTCGGTTCGCACTGGCCCAGAGCATAAAAATGGTGTCATCGGGCTTAAACGTAATTCCACCAATTTCTGTTTCTTCAGTAACCGTCCGCGCAAAACCTTGCACCGCAGTATCAAATCGAAGAAATTCTTCGATCGCACCAGGGATCAGATGGGGATTTGCAACCAACCGATCACGAATCTCTGGATGCTCACCAAGACGAACGAAAATGTTTCCAAGTGTGGCCATCACAGTGTCCATCCCCGCGAATATGACCATTCTTACGAGATCTACGACTTCATCTACGGAAGTTTTGACACCGTCCCATTCTGATGCCAAAAGATCCGAGATCATATCTTGTCGAGGATGAGCAACCCTTTCGTTGACCTCGCGTTTAATTATCGCAGTAAATTTATTGACTTCCAGCGAGGCCGCAATATGTTCTGGCGAACCAGGGACCGCATAGCTTGCTGCGTGAATTGGATGAGCGAAAAGATTCCATTCTTCGGAATTCAGTCCAAGCAGATGCATAGTGACTGATGAAGGAATGGGATTTGCAAACTGATCCATCAGCTCCACATGCCCATCTTCAATAAAATCATCAATACATTGATCTATCCGTTGCACAATAAATTCTCTGAGCTCTGAATCCAAATGTCTGACAGTGAAATACGGATTCAATAATCCACGAAATCTTCTCAGTTCTGGTGGATCACTTTGCAGCGGTATCAACCTTCCGACATTAGTGACAGGGATTACGACATCTCGCGCAGAGGAAAAGGTGGCATCGTTTCTGGCAACTTTTGAAACATCGTCGTATGATGCGATGACCCAATAACCGCCATGGGCAGTTGTGTGCGCGACTGGGCAACGAGATCGAAGCTCTTGATACACATCTTGATGGTTTGTGACAAATTCGGAAGAGTGGTGGTCGAACTCGATCTCCGGAAGTTTCATAATTTTGGACCTTTCGACTCGCCGAATGTACTAGTGATGTCCAGTCAGAGAAGTTCTCTAAAGACGTATCACTTTTTTATTCATAAACTCTTCTATCCCCAGATATCCAAGTTCTCGGCCGAGCCCTGACCTCTTGATACCACCAAATGGCAAATCTGCCTGCGAACCACCGGCAGCATTTAGATACACCATTCCTGCATCTATCTGCATGCCGACTTTCCGAGCCCGCTCATGGTCCTCAGAGAAAACTCCAGATCCCAAACCAAATGGCGTGTCATTCGCCAAAGCAATCGCTTCAGTTTCCGACTCAACTCGATACACCACTGCTACCGGCCCAAACAGCTCTTCATGATGAGCATTCATTCCCGGTTTAACGTCGGTCAGCACAGTTGCCTCAAGATACGCCTGCGTGCCGGATACGATCCGTCCCCCAGTTTGCAAAATTGCACCCTGCTCAACGGCTTGCTCTATTTGCATGAGTAGTTTCTGCGCTGCAGCCACCGATGAAAGTGGAGCCAAAGTTGTTTCCGGGTCCATTGGGTCCCCCGCCTTGAATTTAGACATACGGGTGGTGAGTAGATCAACAAACTCGTCATAGATATCACTCATGACAATCATGCGTTTCGGAGCATTGCAAGCCTGACCCATATTCCCCATCCGTGAATCAACAGCAATTCCAACTGTCTTAGCAATGTCATGTGTGTCAAGAACAATCATTGGGTCCGAACCGCCGAGTTCAAGCACAACCTTCTTCAGATTTCGTCCTGCCTCTGCCGCAACAGCAGACCCTGCTCGCTCACTTCCAGTAAGTGAAATACCTTGAACACGCTGATCGGCAATCATCCAAGAAATCTGCTCGTTCGTCGCAAACACATTGATGAAAGCACCAGAAGGAACACCCGCGTCGTGGAGTAATTGCTCAACGGCAAGTGCGGAACTTGGGCAGTTTGGTGAATGTTTCAACAAGATGGTGTTTCCCAAAATCAAATTGGGCGCAACGAATCTCGCAACTTGATAATAAGGATAATTCCAAGGCATAATTCCGATCAACACCCCTACCGGGCATTTACGAATTACTGCCGAGCCCCCTTCAATCACTAATTCTTCATCTGCAAGCAGCTTCTCTGCATTGTTGGCGTAATAATTGAAAATATCTACTACGACGGATATTTCCCCTCGAGCTTCTGCGAGCCTTTTCCCCATCTCAACGGTAATAATTTCCGCCAATTGATCAGCCCGTTCAGCAAAGAGCTCAGCGGTTCTGCGCATCATCTTTACTCTGTCAACAAGAGGCACACTCTTCCATGCCGAATACTGCCGATCAGCCAAGTCGATTGATGCAAGAATTTGTTCATCTGTTGTCGTTACATATTCGGCAACTACTTCACCAGTTGCTGGATTAGTTACTTTGTACATGTGTATCTCCTATTCTCAACTGTCAAGAGAGCAGTTGTCTGCTGGCTAAGTTTTTCATTAAAGACCAAATTCCGAACGTCCAAGGCACTGCCTCTTGCGAGTATGTGACTTCATTGACTAGCGCACCCAACTGAGGTGTCGAAATTCGAACTATATCCCCTTGGTCGTGTGTGAAACCGGCCCCAACCTCATGTCGATCTTTCGTCGGAGAAAATAAGGTTCCGGTAAAAAGCACAAAGCCATCCGGGTACTGGTGATGCTTTCCAATGGTGTGATTAATGAGATCCTGAGGATCACGGCTGATGTTTTCCATTGAACTAAAACCATCTAAAACAAAACCATCGTTGCCTGTAACTGTAAGATTTAATTCCAAGTGCCTGACAGTGTCCATAGTGAAACCGTCATCGAAGACACGAACAAACGGACCGAGCGCGCAGGAGGCATTGTTGTCTTTGCCCTCTGTGAGCAATAAGGCACTTCTCCCCTCGAAGTCACGCAGGTTCACGTCGTTACCCATACACGCACCGACCGCGACCCCGTCAGGGCGTACCACCATGACGAGTTCCGGTTCAGGATTATTCCACTGAGAGCGATTGTTCACTCCAATCTTCTGTCCACAACCTACGGCCGCGAGCACCGGGGACTTAGTGAATATCTCTGGGTCGGGACCGATACCTACCTCAAGATATTGCGACCAAAGTCCCTCTGCAATCAGAACCTCTTTTACTTTTTTTGCTTCCAGGGATCCAGGTACTACATCTGAAATCGCGCCACCGATTACCTCTAACAGAGTTCCACGAATTTCCTGAGCGCGCGCCGGATCCCCTTGAGCACGTTCTTCGATCACACGCTCCAGCATGCTCTCGACAAAAGTTACCCCTGCAGCCTTTACCACCTGGAGATCAATTGGCGCCAGAAGTCGAGGAAGATTGGGATCTATCTCATCTCGCATGGAATCTATAAGTAGTTCCAGTGGCCAGCTCTTGCTCGTACTCGGCAAACTCCTGATGAATCTTGCTAGATCTGGATTAGCAAACAGTATCGACGTAGTTGGTGCATGGTGCGAAATGTCAATCGCATACCCATCTCGAATTACAACTACACATGGACCACCAACATCTGGATCATAAACGCGTCCGACAAGAATGGCCGAAGTCGCATCAGTAGGCAATAATTGCTCAACCGTAGAGATCACAGAGGCAGCACTCCAGGTTTGCCACCCTCTCGCCACGCGTAGAATTCCCAAAATTCCCCGCTGGGGCCAGCAAAAAAAATACTCCGCGTATTCCACGGGTAATCCTTAGGTGCGCCATAGAACACCACGCCCCGAGCCGACAGGTCTTCATAAGCCTGGTCAACCTCTGCCGGAGAATCCACTTGAATCGCAAGCATTACGCCGTGTCCGGTTGGTTCGCCTGTTTGCCCCGGAACTCCTGTGGTTTCTTGCAATTTTTTGGCATCCCAGAGCGCAAGGACAATGCCATGACCAACGAAATCGGCAAATCCCGGCATCTGAGAACTCAACTGAAAATGTAGTTTTTTCGTATAGAACTCGACGCTCGCATCAATGTCCCTCGTGATTAGACAGATATCCGTTAACAATGGTGGATTCATTTCTCCTCCTCAATTCTGGGATCCTCTAGAACCCAATCGTTTTCATTTGGAAACATCCAGGGATTCGGCATGAGTTCAGGCGCCGGCAGCTTAAGCACTTGCCCCTGAACATCAACAAGTACTTCAGTGTGGGGGCCGTAAGTACTCAACAGTTCGCGACAAACCCCACATGGGTTGGTGACTACCACCCTGCCAGACTCGTCCTTGCACACCGCCACGATCGTCCTGATATCCAAATCCTGAGCCATCGTCGCATTCGCTATCGCTGAAGACTCCGCGCACACGTTGATTCGTCGAGAACCAAGGTGAACGCCCATATAAATTGCCCCGGTACTTGTGCGGAGGGCCGAAGCGACTTGATGAATCACCGGGTCGAAGGTGAGTTCCAACAATTTGCGCGCACGATCAAAAAGCTCGACGTCGTCGGGAGTCAATCTATGCAACTGAGTTTTCATAGCTCATCCGCGAACCGGGTCGGGATTTCATTATTTCTCATTTTCGCTTCCCCCACCAACAAATTCACACTGATACGTGCATTCAATAGAAGGTAGAGAATAGTCCAAATTTATGGAGCCGTGTTTACCCAAAGACCCACAAAATTCGCGTTTTTAGCAATAATCAGGAGTCGCAATCGACCGTGTTAAGCAGACCAGTCGCCACGTCATAGATAGCCCCAACCACTACCAAGTCTTTAGGCAAGATTGAAAAGGCACGAATACTTTTTACGTCGCTGATCAACGCCGAATGTTGGTCGTCAACCGTACGAAACTCAATACTCCGGGTATCGACACCATGCTGCTTGTCAATCATTGCGTGAATCTCGGCTTCGTTGTTGTTGGCCATACGACAATCGGTGTGCGGCATCACCAACACTCGTTTAACACCAAGCAGGTATGTCGCAAGAACAAGTGTGCGCAACACGTCGTCGGTTACTCGCGCACCAGCGTTTCGCAAAATCTTGGCATCACCAGCCTGCATACCCACAACAGCGAGTGGGCTAATGCGCGAATCCATACACGTCACAATGGCCAAGCCGCGAGTTGCGGTGCCGGTGAGATGCGAGTGCTCAAACGAATTCGCGAAAGCCTGATTGGCGGCGAAAATGTCGTCAAACTCGGCTGGCTGATTGCTACTTGGCACGTTGATCACCTTTTCAGTCGAAAATTGCCTGTGGGCCAGGTAGGGATCGAACCTACGACCAAGGGATTATGAGTCCCCTGCTCTGACCACTGAGCTACTGGCCCTTTTAACCTTGCGCTCCGAGGGTGGGGATC
>Ga0194055_10002177_pt1 | contig 15631 bp, 11 predicted proteins | sample SepL449m_MetaG_FD_155482 | JGI IMG/M metagenome (GOLD analysis project Ga0194055, IMG submission 155482) | Anoxic zone freshwater microbial communities from boreal shield lake in IISD Experimental Lakes Area, Ontario, Canada - Sep2016-L442-9m | ecosystem: Environmental > Aquatic > Freshwater >... | reverse complement strand
AGGCGGCGTGGGCCGAACATTTGGTGCTGTTTTTCCCAGGAGCCAATTTGGCACCAGTCGACCAAATGCGTATGGCGCGACTCTTCGGAAACCACATTGCGGCGACCACCGAAGCTGGTGGCGACTATCGCAATGCGCCGTCGTTGCGAGATGAGGGGTTTCCAGAAATCTTGGTGTTGGACACTGATCTGAAACTTGATCCTCGTCAGACCGCGGTGTGGCACACCGACGTGACTTTCACTGACAATCCGCCGATCGGATCGATGTTCGTGATGGAGATTGCCGCGAAGTCGGGCGGCGACACCATGTGGTCGAACCAAATCAAGGCCTTCAATTCGTTGAGCGAGCCGATCCAAGAGTTCATCAGCGGACTAGACGCCAATCATGGTCGTCCGCCAATGACCGGAACGGCAGTGCATCCGATGGTGCGTGAACATCATGTGACTGGAGAGAAAGTCCTGTTTGTGAACCGTGGGTGGACAAACTCAATTGTCGGCTTGAAGCCGATCGAGAGCATGCACCTCCTTGAGGTCATCAACCAGACCGCCGAACGGCCTGAGCTTCAGATCAGGTGGAAGTGGACCTCGGGCGATGCTGCGCTGTGGGATAACCGCTACACGATGCATTACGCGTTGAATGATTACCGTGGCCAGCGCCGCCGGGCCCGCCGCGCCACGATTTATAACTTGTAATTACATATAACTTGCACAATGTACGTCAGTTGTGGCAAGGTTGGGTATGAATGTAATTACCACTTACAAAAAGAATGCTCTGTTGATACGTTTTGGCGTACTTTTCGCCCTGGCCATGTCGTTCTTGGCCATTGGGCAAGTACCTCACGCATCGGCGGTCGAGACGACATTGTCGGGGCGACTGCTCGACACCAATGGGGTCGCGCAGGTCGGCTGGACGGTCTCGGCTGATAGTGGCGAGAGCGGTGTCACAGACTCGGCCGGACGTTTTTCGTTCAGTGTTCAATCTGGAACGTTGAATATCGGCTTGACTCCGGCTTCGACAAACAATGGGGCTACAGGTCCCGACAGGGTGACCAAATCGGGAGCGCGTTTCGAATGGGACTCAAGTACGGGTGACCCACTGAATATGACCGTTCCCGCATTGATTGATGTTGCTGTCAAGGTGATGCGCGGTGACGAACCGATTGCTGGTGCTTCAAATTTCGGTTCGGGTTGGAGAAATTCGAACAGCTTTGACATCGTGCCAGGAAAGAGTTTTTACTTGCGGTCGGCAACGCCCGATAATAGTTTTCGCTCAACTGGAGCCGACGGGATTTTTCATTTTTACGCGTGGCCAACTACGAACTTACGATTCGGTGCTCGTTCAACAATTAATGGCGTGCTTCAAGATCGTTCTATTACACGAACAATCACCGCAGATCTTCCAATCCTGACAATCGCGATGCCCTCGGCGCCTGTGCAAATGACGGGACGCCTTCTTGATACAAACAATGTCGCTCAGGTTGGCTGGACTGTGAACGCGGGTAACGCGGATGGCAGTGGCGAAGGACTGACCGATGCAACTGGCGCATTCTCTATGTATGTCCCAGATGGCGAAGTGTCAGTTAGTTTGAAACCCTCAGGATCAAATAACGGAACGACAGGTCCCGATAGAGTGACCAATTCGGGTTCGTCTTTCCTTTGGACGCCGAGCGTTGGTGGTGCATTGAACATGACAGTTCCTCCAATGGTGAATGTGGCCGTGAAGGTCATGCAAGGAGATAATCCGGTTGTAGGTGCAACGACATCGAGTTCGGGTTGGAAAATCTCAACGGAATTCAACATCATTCCAAACATTCCATTCAGGTTGCAGTTCGCATCACCAGATTGGTCGCCGCATGTTTCGGATGCCAACGGAATTTTGCATTTTTATGCGTGGCCAGCAGCATCGCAAAAAATCAATGTCACCAATGTCGTTAATGGCCTGACGCAATCAGGATCGGTGACGACCGCAATCACGGCAGGAATGTCAATGGTTACTTTGCAAATGCCTCCGCCTCCAACACAACTTACGGGTCGTTTGCTCGATTTTGATGGCAATCCGCAAGTTGGCTGGACGGTTGTTGGAGGGAACGACCAAGGATCTGGGCAAGGAGTGACCGACGAAAATGGCGCTTTCTCGATGTATGTGCCAAATGGTGACATCTCTATTTCGCTCGAACCAGCACCTACACAAAATGGGCTGACTGGACCTGACACAGTCACCAACTCGGGTTCGTCGTTTACTTGGAACGCAGCTGAAGATGGAAATCTTGAAATGACCATTCCCCGCGCCGTCAAGGTGACGGTATTGGTGACCGACAACGGGGAACCAGTTCAAGGCGCTCGCGGTTATAGCCAAGGCTGGAACTTCAGCGATGAATTCAACATTCGGCCAAATACGCCGTTTAGGTTGCAGTTCGCCTCGCCCGATCATGGTTCCCACACGACTGGCGCAGATGGAACTTTTAGTTATTATTCGTGGCCGAGGAGTTCAATTTGGATTGGGGCAACTGCTGAGATCAACGCGAGCACTCTCAACGGAACGACGACAATTGATACGTCATCGGGTGTTGATACCGCAGTGCGTGTTGAACTTGGCACGGAAACTTCAATTAGCGATTATGCAAACACGCCACGACTCGCTTCGCTAACGACCAACGTTGCTTTAACTCCAGCGGCATTTGATCCGAATGTGCAGGCATACAGCGTCATTGTGCCTTCAGAAACTGAATCAATTAATGTTGCGGCAACCGCTGCAGAAGGCAACGTCGTGCGAGTATTCAATGAGAACCTTCACGACGGCTGGAATCACATTGCGATCAGCGTGACTGGCTCTGGATCTGCCTTCAGTCGTGTGTACGGCATTGAGGCCTACCGTGCTCCCGCACCGCCGCCGGTTGATTCGGTGCCTGATTCATCGGTGCCTGATTCATCGGTGCCTGATTCATCGGTGCCTGATTCATCGGTGCCCGCAAATCAGGAAACAAACTTGCCGGACAGTGGTGGTCAAACCGAAACCACCACAAAGACAACTTTGCCTCCTCCTGCAATTGACATCATTAAGGCGTTGCCAGTGGTCGAAAGTGGCTTGACGACTGAGACCTCCTTCTCGCAGGGAGAACCTGTCACAGTTTCGTTCGGTGGTTTTTTGCCAGGTGAGTTTGTTCAGTTGATTGTGGCATCAACTCCGCAGGTCATTGGTTCGGGGTATGCCGATGCAAACGGATTTGTGACTTTGACTGGTGAAATTCCGAGTTCGCTAGCAGGTGGCAATCACACGTTGGCTGTCTTCGCTCCGGAAAGTGGAATTGGTTTTACTCAACCGATCACGGTGGCTGTGGGCCTGTTGCCAACAACTGGAAGTAGTCGTAACGATCTGTTGTTGTCATGGGTTCTGATGCTGACTGTTGCTGGAATTCTCATACTGGCAATCCGTCGTCGTTCTCACGCACTCTTGAGCTAATTACCGTCAGATTCTGGTGAGGATTTTTCTTGAAAATGAAGAAAAATCCTCACCAGAACTACAAGGCAATATGGTTGCGTAGTTCGAATTTCAGGACTTTGCCGCTGGCGTTGGTGGGAAGTGCATCAACAAATGTGATGTGTCGCGGAACTTTGTAGTTCGCCATTCGATTGCGAGCCCAGTTCAATAACTGATCTGCGTCAATTCTTTGATCATGGCGCAATACAACGAATGCATGTCCCACTTCGCCCATGCGTTCGTCGGGCTGCCCAACAATGGCGACTTGAGCAATTGCTGGATGATTCATGAATTCGTTTTCAATTTCGGCCGGGTACGCATTGAAGCCGCCGACGATGAACATGTCTTTGAGTCGATCGGTGATTGCAACGTAGCCCCGCTCGTCCATGATTCCAATGTCGCCAGTGTGTAGCCAGCCGTCGTTGTCAATTGTCTGAGCAGTTGCCTCGGGATCGGCAAAGTATCCAGGCATCACGTTGTAACCACGGCAAACGATCTCGCCAGATTGTCCACGCGAAACCTCAATGTTGTTCTCATTAACAATTCGCACTTCAACATCGGTGATTGCACGACCACTCGTCGTCGAAATTGTGACGGGGTCATCTTCGGCGCGACACATGGTGACGGTACCTGTCGATTCGGTGAGGCCGTACGCAGTCAAGATCACTTCAAAATTCAATTCATCGCGCATGCGCTTGATCATTTCAACGGGGACCGCGGCAGCACCAGTGACTGCGAGACGTAATGAAGACAAGTCAAACTTGGCTCGGTCGGGATGATTGAGAATGGTGAGGTACAAAGTAGGCGGACCAGGAATAGCCGAAATCTTTTCGTCACTGATCTTCTGCAGAACTGCTGGAATATCAAAAACGGGAACAGGCAACATTGTTGCTCCGCGCAATAGGCACGCGAGGAAGCCTGCTTTGTAACCAAAGGTGTGAAAGAACGGATTAACAATGAGATAGCGATCTGTTTCATTCAGCCCAACAATGTCGGACCATTCAAGAAAGACGCGGATCGTCTGATCGTGGCGTGACATCACGCCTTTTGGTTTGCCGGTTGTCCCAGACGTGAAAATGATGTCGCACAGATCGCTTGGTTGCACCTGTAATTCTCGAGAAGTCAAAGTCGCCAGGGGGATGGTTGATCCCAATGCAATGAACTCATCCCATGAGCAACAATCATTGTTGACTTCCCCTGATATCACGACGATATGTGAGAGGTCGCCAAGGACTGTGTCGCTCGGCTGTAATTCATTGACGTAATGAGTGCCCAGAAAATCGTTGCAACAGAAGAGAAACTTGGCACCGCTTCGTTCAATGATGTAAGCGGCCTCGTGGCCTTTGAATCGAGTGTTGATGGGAACTAAAACTCCACCAACAAGTTGGGCGCCGAGCGCTGCGAAAATCCATTCGGCACTATTGGGTGCCCAAATCGCCACACGGTCTCCATGTTCAAGACCATGAGCAATGAATGAGCGCGCAGCCGATTCAATTTCGTGAACGACTTCAACAAATGACCAACGTCGTGAGCCATCAACCAAAGCCTCACGTTCGCCGAACTGTGCGGTGGCCCGCACAACTTGCGGGATGGTCAACACAATTACTTGAGGTGAGTAATGCTGAGCATCTTGATGGCGTTGCCGCGCATCAACTTGTACACGACTTCATCGCTGAGTTCGCGCGTCTGCTCGGCTGCAATCTTGGCGGTGTGTGGCCACGTTGAATCGGAGTGCGGGTAATCGCACTCGAAGGTGACGTTGTCGACGCCGATCTCTTCGAGCGAACGCAAGCCGTGCGGGTCGTCGAAATAGCAGCCGTACACATGCTCTTTGAAGAGCTGGCTCGGTGGAACTAAAACCTTGTCGGCAATGCCGCCCCAACCACGATTCTCTTCCCACACCACATTGGCACGCTCAAGAATGTAGGGAATCCAGCCGATCTGGCCTTCGCTGTACGCAATCTTGAGATTGGGGAATTCGGTGAAGACACCGCTCATGAGCCAGTCGACCATGCTGAAGCAGCAGTTAGCAAAAGTAAGTGTTGAACCAACAGCTGCCGGCGCGTCAGGCGATGTACTTGGCATCTTTGAACCAGAACCAATATGCATGTTGATTGTTGTGGCCGTCTCGTTACAAGCAGCGAAGAAAGGCTTCCAGTAACCATCTTTGTCATGGATGCTCGGCAAACCAAGGTTGGTCGGAATTTCGCTGAAGCACACCGCGTGAACGCCGCGAGCAGCATTGCGACGAACTTCGGCAGCAGCAGCTACCGGATCCCACAACGGAACAATGCACAAGGGCAACATGCGTCCGCCTGATTCGCCGCACCATTCTTCGACCATCCAGTCGTTGTAGGCACGGACGCACAACATGGCGAGTTCTTTGTCTTTGGCTTCGTAAAAAGTTTGTCCGCAGAAACGTGGGAAAGTGGGGAAGCACAATGAAGCTTCGATACCAGCGGTGTCCATGTCTTCAAGGCGCTCTTTGAGTTTGTAACTACCTTGACGCATCTCGTCATAGGTGATGCCAGCCAAGATCACTTCGTCACGTGAAAAACCAACCGCGGTGTCGAGACGAGTGAGCGGACGACGGAGGTCTTCGTAGAACCACCAATCGGCCAACGGGCCTTCGTCACCCTTCTCGCCGGGGATGGCGGTGAAGTTTCCGCCAACGAAGGTCATGACTTTGACCGGTAGACGATGAATGCGGGGTCCAACGTCGGCGTACTTCGAAGGAAGACGGTCTGACCAGACGGTCGCGGGTTCGGTGATGTGGTCGTCAACCGAGATGATTTTGGGCAATTCGCGCATGAGTTGAGGGTAGCACCCGAATCTGACGCCGCGTCAGATTCTGCGTGCAATGGGCGTTGTCGGGCTGTGACGACCTACGCTCGGGGCATGGTTCCCCCTGAACAGACTCAAGCAAAGCCTCGAATGACGGTCGGCGTGGCGCTGCCACAGATGGCCACAGGGCTCGATCGAGGACGGCTTCTGGACTGGTGTCGCATCGTTGATCAAGGTCCATTTTCAAGTATTTCAGCAGGTGAGCGCATCACTTTTCATAATTTGGATGGATTTACCTTGTGTTCGGCGGCCGCAGCCCTGACCGAGCGGGTGCGAATTTTGGTGAATGTCGCAGTCTTGCCCTGGCATGCTCCGGCTCTGGTTGCCAAAGAGCTGGCGTCAATGGATGTGGTCTCGGGCGGTCGAGTTGAAGTGGCCGTGGGTGTCGGAGGTCGTTCGCAGGATTATGAGGCGCTCGGTTCGCCGTTCGCTGGTCGGCACCGACGCCTCGATGAAGCTGTGTACGAAATGAAGCGACTTTGGGACGGTGGGGCGGCGGCCGATGGTGAAAAGGTCGGCCCAGCACCTGTGCAAGCGGGTGGTCCGCCGATCATGGCTTCAGCGATGGGTCCGAAATCGTTAGCACGCGCTGCGCAATGGGCCGTTGGCGTGAGTGGTTTTACTTTGCTTGGCGATTCTCGCGAAGCGGGACGACTATTTCGGGCGACAGAAAGTGCTTGGAGTAGCGCAGGTCGTACCGACAAGCCGCGCCTAGTGACAGGTTCGTTTGTTGCTCTTGGTTCAAATGCCGCCGAAACGTTGCGCGACTTTGCGGCGACGTATCTGCAAGTTTTTTCGCCCGACATTGCGAAGTCTTTGTCAGAAGCAATGTCTCTCCACGAGCCATCACGACTTGTTGATTTGCTCAATCAAGTTGAGGCCGAAGGTGCCGATGAGTTCATCGTCGTGCCCGCAACAAGCGATCCGTCAATGATTGACCAACTCGCAGAGATTGTGGCCTCGCGTTAGTAAATGTCTTCCGGGTTGCGCTGAAGATCCCATACCATCCGGATGGCGACTATGAGCACCAGAGATGCAAACAAAATATTTGATAAGTCTTGCGACATGTGATCAGCAATAATGCCGCCCGCAACTGCGGTAATGATTCCTGACACACCAACGATTGCCGCCACTCGAAGATCAACATTGTCCGATTTCCAATTGCGCCAAGTTCCGATGATTGAAGTGGGAATAATGACTGCGACTGATGTGCCTTTGGCGATGACGTTGAGTTCATTGAAGAAAACTGCCATTGCCGGCACCATAACCACGCCGCCGCCAATACCCAAGAGTCCCGCGAGCGTGCCCGTGACGATCCCGATGAAAACGAGTGCACATGCTGCAAAAATTGAGAGGTCGGCTCGACCATCGGCGTGCAAGGGAATGAAAAGTCGAGCTGCAGTAATGAGAAGCATCATTGCGAAGAGATAGCCCAATACTTTCTTCGGCAATATGTGAATCAATTTTGTTCCGATAAGTGCACCAGCAATAGCCCCGGTAGCGAGCCACAGCACCATCTGCCAATCAACGTTGTCGTGGGTCCAATAGGTGATAAGGCTCGAGATGGAAATAGGCAGTACTGCTCCAAGAGAAGTCCCGTTGGCGAGTCGTTGATCAAATTTCAACAAAAGGACTAAGGCAGGAACGACCAAGATGCCTCCACCAACGCCAAAGAGTCCCGAGAGAAAACCTGCACCAAGACCAACTGCAACGGCGGGCGCAATTGATGGGCGCGATCGAGTTTCTGTCACCTGAACTGTCACATAACAGTTCTAGTCGCTCGAGTGAACAGAGTGTGGAATGGGGAATTCGCAACAGTGGGTTAGATGTAATGTCAATTTGTCGAATTCACGGAAAGATGGACATCACATGCGTAGAACGTTTGCTATCGGAATCATTGTTGCCTTATCTGGTCTGGTTGCCTGCTCGAGCGACAGTTCAAGTGCCGAGCCGACTGCTGCTCCCGAAACTTCGGCGGCGGTGACTGAGGCGCCCGTTACAGAGGCTCCGGCGACTGAAGCACCGACGACGACTGATGTCGCAGAACCCTTACAAATTTTGGTGACGAACGATGATGGCATCGGCGCTGATGGAATTGACGTCATCGTGCAGGCTTTGCTGCAACTTGACAACGTCGTGGTGACAGTCGTCGCCCCTCTTGAAAATCAAAGTGGAACGGGTGGCAAGACGACCGATGGTGCGTTGGAAGTCACTGACGCAACGACCAAGAGCGGATACGCCGCCAAGGCAGTTGCTGGTTTTCCTGCCGACACCATTGTCTGGGCGATCGACCAAAAGGGAATTGACTTTGTTCCCGACCTTGTGGTCTCGGGAATCAATAATGGCCAGAACTACTCGCTCGAAATCGTGTCGTTGTCGGGAACAGTTGGCGCTGCCCGTGCAGCGGCATTGCGCAATATTCCTTCAGTTGCTGTAAGCCAGGGTCTCGCTGATGCACCCGATTTTCCGACTGCTGCTGAAGCCCTAGTGCAATGGGTGCAAGACCATCGCGATGAACTGGTTGCTCGTGCCGATGGCGACGCGGTGACCGAGTTCGCCAATATCAATGCGCCATCTTGTGCGGCTGGGTTGTCCGTGCGCGGAGTAATTGAAGTGCCGATTGAATCAATGGGAACTTCTGATTACAACGCGAATGATTGTGCGTCAACCGTTGAGCCCACCGGAGATGTCAGTGGATTCCAAAATGGTTACATCACAATCAGCATGTTGCCAATACATGGCACGCCATTTGCTGACTGAACTATTTGCTCAGTACTGAAGCGCCGACACGACGGCGATGGAAAGTTGCATCGCCGTACGCACGCATGAGTGCCCACGACTTCTTCATCCACAGTTGAAGATCGGCTTCCCAGGTGTAACCGATACCGCCATGCACTTGCATGGTTGATCGACTCGCCCGGTACGCGGCTTCACTAGCGAGAGCTTTGGCCATGCTGATGTCACGAACAGCGGTTGCTGCACCAGTGCTTGCACTCCAAGCCGCGCGGTACGTAGGCGCTTTAGCAAATTCAACTTTGAGCAACGCGTCAGACATGAGGTGCTTAACGGCTTGGAAAGAACCGATGGGTTTGCCGAACTGTTCACGTTGACGGGCGTATTCGGCGGCGACTTCGATCATGCGCTCTGATGCACCGATTAAATACGCCGCACTCGCAAGTGCCATCACATCAGAGGCCGCTAATCCGAAAACTTGTGCTGAAGCAGTGCTTTCGGTTCCGCCAGAAATCGTGAACAGTTGGCGTCCACCGTCAATGCCGTGCACATCAGTAGACGAAAAGCCAGTGACGACGGCATCATTACGTAAAACAAGATCGGCGACCTGAGCATGAGCAACGTATGGGCTGTTGTCAACCCACAGTGTTGCGATCTGCGAACCATCAACTAATGCGGGTCCCCAAGAGGTGTTGGCGAGAGCCGGCGCGGCAACTGCCATGTGTTCAAGTACGGGGCCAGGAACACCTGCACGACCCAATTCTTGGAACAACAAAACTGCATCAACCAATGTGCCGCCCATGCCTCCAGCAGATTCGGGAACCAACATTGACAGAACGCCCATTTCGGCGAGGCGAGACCATAACTGCGGAACGTGTCCGGTGTGGTTTTCCCAAGCTTCACGCAGATGAGCGGGAGTGCATTCATTGGTAAGTAGATCTTTGAGTCCGGTAGCAAACATGCGTTGATCTTCGGTGAATGAAAATTTCATAACGTCACATTCCCTTCGGCAACTGCAACACGCGGTCGGCGATGATATTGCGTTGAATTTCGTTGGTGCCGGCATAGATCGGACCACTCAGTGAGAACAAGAATCCATCGACCCACCGTTCAAAGGGGCCCTCCATCCGTTCGGCTTCTGGTCCAAGAATCTGCAGAGCGATTTCGTGGATGCGTACGTCCATTTCGCTCCAGAAGATTTTGTTGAGGCTTGCTTCTGCGCCAATGGGACGACCTTCGAGCATTCCGGTCACTGTCTGGTATGTGTGTAAACGGTAACCCTCGGCCTGCATCCAGACGTCGGTGACTGCATCCGATAGGGCAGTGTCGGTGGGGTCGGCGTAGGTACGCCACAGATGAATCAGTCGATTGACGGCTTCGCTGAATCGTGCTGGACTACGCAAACTCACGCCGCGTTCAAAGCCGGCGGTTGCCATTGCAACATTCCAGCCTTTGTTTTCTTCGCCCAATGTGTAGGACACGGGTACTCGAACGTCGTCGAAGAAAATTTCAGCAAAGCCAGTGTCGCCGTCGAGTTGTGCGATCGGTCGAACTGTGATGCCAGGCAAATCAAGCGGACACAAAATAAATGTCAAACCACGATGGCGTTCAGCAGTTGGATCGGTGCGAAAGATTCCGAAGCACCAGTCAGCCCAGACTGCACGGCTTGCCCAAATCTTTTGGCCGTTCAAAATCCAATCGTCACCATCGCGAGTTGCTTTACTGCGAATGCCCGCCAAGTCACTTCCGGCATTGGGTTCGCTCCAGGCTTGGCCCCATACGATCTCTGATGAAGCCATCGACGGCAAGAACTTTTCCTTTTGTTCTTCGGTGCCAACTTCCATGATGGTTGGACCAAGTAAAAAGATGCCGTTTTGGTTTACTCGGCCGGGCGCTCCAGCGCGGTAGTACTCTTCTTCAAAAATCAACCACTTGATGTAATCGGCATCGCGTCCGCCGTATTCAACAGGCCACGAAACTGCCGACCAGCGTCCGTCATACAACTTCTTTTCCCAGATGCGGTGTAAGGCAAATCCCTCTTCAGTATCAAAACTGGGGAGTGGTGATGAAGGCACGTTGGCCTCGAGCCACGCCCGTGCCTCGGCGCGAAATGCAGACTCTTCACTGGTTTCATTGAGATCCATACGGTGACGAACCTTAGTCGCAGTCTTGTAAAAATCTGACGCTGTGTCAGAAATCGTTGGTGAGGCATATTTACTGAACTTGCTCCCAACTATCCTGACCTCGTGGGGGAACACAATCAGGGGGGAATTGAGTATGTCGCGGGCCTTGACGGCCTGCGCGCCCTTGCCGTCATCACCGTGATGTCCTTTCACCTTGGTTGGTCGTTCGTTCCAGGCGGCGCCTTTGGGGTTTCACTGTTTTTCACATTGTCGGGTTATCTCATCACCCAAGTTATGTTGGCCGACCATGCCCGAGCCGGGAAAGTTGACCTCAAACGGTTCTGGTCGCGTCGCTTACGTCGACTCGCCCCTGGCTCAATTTTTTGTTTGATTGCCGTCGCAGTCGTTGCATTGTGTGGACTAGTGGAAGGAAAGCGATTGCGTGGTGATTTATTCGCGGCTCTCGGATATTCGGCTAACTGGCGCTTTGCGACAGCCGGAACGACTTATGCGCAATTGTTCGAATCTGCTCCGTCGCCGGTTTTGCATTTTTGGTCATTGGCAATCGAAGAACAGTTCTATGTTATTTTTCCGTTGCTGATGATTGTCTTGTTGCGCTGGCGCAAGATTCTCGTTCCGACGCTTGCAGTGTTGGCGGGGGCAAGCATTGCGGCGATGGTGTTGACCAACTCACGAAATCTTGCGTACTACGGAACCCACACTCGAGCAGCCGAATTATTGATCGGTGCGCTGTTGGCCTTGGTGGTTCCGGTCAGCAAGAAATTACGAGGTCTTGCTGCCAAAATATTTGCTGCGGTTGGGGTTATTGCATTTGTTGGATTCGTGTTCATAGCGACACACGCACATACACGTGACGCATGGTTGTACAAAGGTGGGCTGAGCGGGTTTTCCCTGATATCAAGTGCGCTGATTGTCGCGGTACTTGTGCCTGGGCCTATTCGATTGTTGATGACATCGCGTCCGATGGTTGCGATTGGTCGTATCACTTATTCTTTGTACCTCTTCCACTGGCCGGTCTTTGTAGTTCTTAACCAAGACCGAATGGGGTTTGATGGCCCCGCGCTGTCAGCAACTCGAATTGGTGTCACGGTGTTGCTGGCTTGTCTGTCAGCTTGGCTCATCGAGAATCCGATTCGATTCCGCAAAGTATTACGCAAGCCAGTGTGGGCTGGTGTGGGAATGGTCACTGCGATGGGCGTCGCTCTGATTGTCATGGCGACAGTTTCAGTATCAACGCCAATCGCATTAGCTGGAGTTGATGCCCCCGATGAGATGGTGGAGTTTGCGGCTCCGAGCACTTCGTTGGCAGATGAAATACCAACTCGAGATCCACTGAGGGTGTTGGTCTTAGGTAGTGAACCGATAATCGCTGCTGATGTAAAAAATGCAATCGGTGATTCAATTCCCATCGTCATTGTGAGTGGAATACAACCCGGGTGCGCTATTCGGCCGAGTGCAGAAACGATTGAAGGATGTGAATCATTCACATCAGTTGCCCAGCGGCTCATCTTGCAATCAAAGCCTGATGTTGCCGTTCTTTCGGTTGGCAAAGCAGAACGAAAGTTATTGGCTGAATTAGAAGAGGATGTCCTTGCCTCAACGGGTGGCAGTGTTGAAAAAGATTTGACGTTGCAGTTTCGCCTGAGTGTTGAAATTGTGAATGATATTTTGCAGCCGCTTGTTGCAATACCCGTGATCATCGTTGATTACGGCGAGGCTGATGTGTTCAGTAACGACCTTGATGATGCAGATCTGCGTCTTGATCAAGCGATCACACTTCATAAACCGTCTACTGATGAGTTGGCGCACCAACTAATTCTGATTGACGACAAACTTCTAGGATCTGATAATCGTTCCCATGTGATGGTGATTGGTGATTCAACTTCGTTCGGAATTTCGGCAGCAATCAATAATGTTGCAGGAGATCGGTACAGCGTTTTGTGGGCGGGTGGACGAAACTGCCCATTGGTCAAAGCCGAAAAAGTTCGCTGGTGGGATGGCGCCGAGTTTGATATGACGAATTGTCCCACTCTGCATCCCGAGTGGGATAAAGCGTTTGAGACTTTTGCACCCTCAATAGTGGTGATGGTCTATTCGATTCCTGAGCAGGCTGAGCAAAAGTATGTTGGGGATGAGTCTTGGTACACGATCACTGATCCTGAGTTTGTTGCACGACACGATGCAGCCATGCAAGAACTGGTGACTGCTTGCGACGAACGCGGAATTGCATTGCTGCTTCTGAATAGCCCCGAGATCATTGGCGGTGCGTTGAGCGGTGCCCAATTCGCCCAACCCGAACGAGTGACTGCTTGGAATGCTTTGATGCAAACTTGGTTGACCAAGTGGCCGGAGATCCATGCGGTTGACTGGGCCAGTGTTGTTGCTACGGCTGAAGGTGTATCTGGACCATTGCGCGGCGACGGAGTGCATATGTTGCAAAGTGATCTCGACGTGGTGGTTCAGTCGGGAATCATTCCGCTGCTGGACTCACAAACCGTTGGGTGAATCGGTGCTGAACTGAGGTTGTTGGTTAGTCTGACGATATGTCAGAAACCGTAACAAGTAACGCTTCTCAGGTGCCAGCGATTGAAGGCTGGTTTACGCTTGATCAAAATCCGCATCTCATTGGTGCACAGTGCACGGCTTGTGGGACCTATGTTTTCCCGCCACGTGAAGGTGCCTGCCCGAGCCCGTCGTGCGATAGCGACGAGTTGACAGCAACTCCGTTTTCGCGGTTTGGCACGGTGTGGAGTTATGCCGAGAATCGGTATGCACCGCCATTGCCGTATCGGGCGGCCGAACCATTTGAGCCGTATGCCTTAGTTGCAGTACAACTTGAAAAAGAAGGACTGATCGTTTTGGGCCAAGCTCCGAAAGGAATTTTGGCTAAGGATCTGAAAGTTGGAATGCGGATGCAACTTGAAACTGATGTGTTGTATCGCGAGGACGGTGTGGACTACATGATTTATGTGTGGGCGCCGGCTGTCCAAGATGAAGTTGTTGGAGGCGCAAAATGAGCGATCGTGACTTAGTTGTACTGGGTGTCGGAATGCATCCGTGGGGCAAGTGGGGTCGCGACTTCACCGAATACGGAATGGTTGCTGCACGTGCCGCTTTGAAAGATGCCGGCATCGAGTGGAAAGACGTGCAATACGTTGCTGGTGCCGACACAATTCGCAACGGTTACCCAGGCTTTATTGCAGGTGCAACATTCGCTCAGAAAATGGGCTGGACTGGTGCTCGCGTTTCCTCTAGTTACGCGGCCTGTGCGAGTGGTGCTATGTCTCTGCAGACGGCGCGGGCCTCAATTCTCGCGGGCTTTTGCGATGTGGCCATGGTGATTGGTGCGGATACGACTCCAAAGGGATTCTTCGCCCCGGTTGGTGGTGGTGATCGCAAGAACGATCCAGACTGGTTGCGCTTCCATTTGCTGGGTGCAACAAACCCGGCTTACTTCGCTTTATTCGCTCGCCGTCGAATGGATTTGTACGGCGCGACATCTGAAGACTTCGCTCAAGTCAAAGTGAAGAATTCGTTGCACGGGTTGAACAACCCTTATGCGCGTTTCCGTAAAGAGAACGCTGTTGAAGATGTGTTGAATAGTCCCGTGGTGAGCGATCCGCTGCGCTTGCTCGATATTTGTGCAACTTCAGATGGTGCGGCCGCGATGATCGTGACGAGTCGAGCTTTTGCTGAAAAGCATCTCGGATCGTTGAAGGGTGTGCCGCGAATTAAGGCGGTCAGTACTAGTACGCCGACTTACCCTCAGACACTTCTGGAAATGCCTGACTTTGCAACCGACTCATCGGCTGTCGTCATGCCACCAGCACGTGGATTCAAAGATTCCATTTGTTGGGATGCTTACGAAGAGGCTGGGGTGGGTCCAGAAGATTTGTCGATGGCCGAGGTGTATGACTTGTCGACGGCACTCGAGCTCGATTGGTACGAACACCTTGGACTGTGCGCACCTGGTGAAGCTGAGGGTCTCTTGCGCTCCGGTGCGACCACTATTGGCGGACGGATTCCGGTGAACCCGAGTGGTGGTCTGTCGTGCTTCGGCGAAGCGATTCCGGCTCAGGCGATCGCCCAGGTGTGCGAGTTGGTGTGGCAGTTGCGCGGTCAGGCCGAAGGTCGCCAGATCGAGAATGCCAAATTGGGGATGACCGCAAACCAAGGCCTGTTCGGCCACGGTTCGTCCGTCATCGTCGGCATCTAATTCACCCACTTTGGAATATGCCTGCCGCTAGGCGGTAACTATCTTCCAAAGTGGCGATTAATTACCGCGAAGGGGGAGGGGAAGTAGGCTTGGGGTATGAGTACTCCGAACGCCTACATCATTGACGCTGTCCGCACACCCGTTGGTCGCCGAGGAGGCGGACTCTCACAGGTCCACCCCGCCGACATTGGTGCGCACAGCATCAAATCCCTCATCG
>Ga0194055_10002176_pt1 | contig 15635 bp, 8 predicted proteins | sample SepL449m_MetaG_FD_155482 | JGI IMG/M metagenome (GOLD analysis project Ga0194055, IMG submission 155482) | Anoxic zone freshwater microbial communities from boreal shield lake in IISD Experimental Lakes Area, Ontario, Canada - Sep2016-L442-9m | ecosystem: Environmental > Aquatic > Freshwater >... | reverse complement strand
GAAACCGACGGCGCTGGCCGATCGGCGCACGCTCCTGCGGCGCGTCACGTTCGATCTCACCGGCCTTCCTCCGACACCCGCGGACATCCGTGACTTCCTGGAGGACACCGCGGCCGATGCCTGGGAGCGCGTCATCGACCGGCTCCTCGCTTCCCCCGCCTACGGCGAGCGTTGGGGGCGCCATTGGCTCGACGTCGCCCGCTACGCCGACACCGCCGGCGACGGCGCTGATTACCCCGTTCGCGAAGCCGGTAGCTATCGCGACTGGGTGATCCGCGCCTTCAATGCCGACATGCCCTACGACGCCTTTCTCGCCCGGCAGATTGCCGGCGACATCCTGGCCCGTGAGGCTCCCCCTGGTGACTACGCCGATCTCGTCACCGCCACCGGCTTTCTCGCCGTCGGCAAGCGCTACGGCTACGCCCCCAACAGCGATTTCCAGCATCTCGATTTCGCCGACTGCATCGACTCCCTCGGCCGCTCCGTGCTGGGGCTCTCGCTCGGCTGTGCCCGCTGCCACGATCACAAATACGATCCCGTCACCGCCCCCGACTACTACGCCCTCTACGGCATCCTTCAGAGCACCACGTGGGCCTTCCCTGGCGGTGAGGAACAGAAGCGGCCGGCACACTTCCCGGCACTCGTGCCCCCGGAGGAAGCAACGCGGCTCGACCGGGAGAAGGCCGAGGCGCTAGCGACGCTCGATCGGGAGCTCGCCGAGCGAGCGCGGGAGAAGACGGACCTCGAGGGAACAACGTTTGCCGGGGGAGTCGACCTCGATCTCGAAGCCCAGGAGATCGGCCAGGGGCCGAACGCGGCGCCGTGGCTCTCGGCCGGGCCGAATACGGTGCTTGCCGAATCACAGAGCCCGTGGCGGCATGTCCACCCGGAGGGAACGCGCGGCGTGCGCGTCGGCACGGGAGCGCCCAACGAAGGGGTGCGCCACACGTTCGGCGATCGTCTCACCGCCACCCCCGGGATGCCGCTCCATGTCTGCTTCGATTTCCGCACGATCCCCTCGGCTGCCGCTGACCAGCCGGCCGGAGCCTGCCGCTTCTATCTCGGCCGTGGTGTGATCGAGTCGACGGCGCTCGATCTCTCGGCCACGCAGCGGGAGCTCGCCCTCCGCGACGGCGACGGATGGCGGGTGGTGACGGCGCTCGAGCCGGGGCGCTGGTACCACGTCAGCGTGACGCTCGACCATGCCACGAAGACCGGCAGCGGGTCGATCACGCCGTTCCCAGAGGAGGGCCAGTCGCCCCAGCCGATCTCCTTCACAGACGTGAAGCTCCCCGCGGGATGGGATGGCGTCATCGACACGTTCATCTGCGATGGCCTCGGGGCTGTCAGCGGCCCTGCCACGATCCGTGACATCGACAATGTCGGCCGGCAGGGGATGCCTTTCCCTCCCCCGGGGGCTCCGCCGGCGGAGAAGCCCCAGCCTCCGGCCGATGCCGGTGAGCGCGTGGCCCTTGTCGGCAAGGAGATCGAGGCCTTGGCGGCGCGGCGAAAAGCGATCGCCGACACGCCCCCATATCCGGTGGCCTACGGCGTGTCGGAGGGGACGCCGACCGACGCGCGGATCCAGGCCCGCGGCGAGCCCGACAAGCCGGGGGCCGAAGTGCCGCGCCGGTTCCTGGAGTTCCTCGGAGGCGACGCGCTTGCCGATCCGGCGGCGGGGAGCGGCCGGCGCGACCTGGCCATGTGGCTCACGCGCCGAGAAAACCCGCTCACCGCGCGGGTCTTCGTCAACCGGATCTGGCAGTGGCATTTCGGCCGCGGGCTCGTCCCGACGGCGAGCGATTTCGGGGTCCGTGGCGAGCGGCCCTCCCATCCGCAGCTCCTCGACTGGCTCGCTGTCGGCTTCATGGAGTCGGGCTGGAGAGTGAAGGAGCTCCATCGGCTCGTGCTCCGGTCGCGCACCTACCGGCAGTCGGCCGAGGGGGATGCAGATGGCATCGCCGCCGATCCGGAGAACCGCCTCCTCGGGCGCTTCCCGCGCCGCCCGCTCGATGCCGAGACGCTCCGCGACGCGCTCCTGGCCACGAGCGGCCTCCTCGACAGAAGTCCGCCGCTCCCCCATCCCTTCCCCGCGGTCAACACCTGGGCGTTCACGATCCATCAACCGTTCCACGGGCAATACGACTCCGACCGTCGCAGTGTCTATCTCATGGTGCAGCGCAACCGGCGGCATCCATTCCTCGCGCTGTTTGACGCAGCCGATCCTAACCAGAGCGTTGCCGTCCGGGATGCCACGATCACGCCGACGCAGAGCCTGTTCCTCATGAATGCCCCGCTCATCCACCGCGCCGGCGAGGCCTTTGCCGACCGGCTCCTCGCCACGGCCGGCGAACGTGAGACGCGCCTCCGGCTGGCGGCGGAGCTGGCCTGGGGGCGCCAGGCCGATGATGGAGAGCTGGCCGGCATGCACGATTTCCTCGCGCGGGTCGCGGAGCAGTCGCCAAAGCTCAGTGAGCGCGAGGCCTGGGGGGCGCTGGCCCGTGTCCTCCTCACCGCCAATCCCTTCCTGTTCATCGACTAGTCACGATGACGCCTCCGCGAGTCACGATGACGCCTCCGCCAGCCACCATGACACCTCCGCCAGCCACCGCCGCCACCATTCCACGCCGCGCCTGGCTCGATTCGGTCGGCCGGGGGCTGTTTCAGACGGCGCTGGCCGGGCTCCTCGCCGATGTCTCCCGCGCGGCCCCGGCTGCGACGCTCGACCCGCTCGCGGCCAGAGCTCCCCACTTCCCCGCCACCGCCGACCGAGTGATCTTCCTCTATTCCACCGGCGGCGTGTCGCACGTCGACACCTTCGACTTCAAGCCGCAGCTCTTCGCCGACCATGGCAAGTCGATCACCGCCTCGCGCTGGCTCAACAAGCCGGGGGCCTTCGAGCGCTTCCTCATCAAGCCGCGGTGGGGGTTCAAGCCGTACGGCCAAAGCGGCACGCGGGTGAGTGATCTCTTTCCCGCCGTCGGCAGTGTCGTTGACGATCTCTGCATTTTGAACGCGATGCACTGCGACAGCGACGGCCACGACAAGGGGACGCTCGCCGCCCACACAGGCTCCGCCCAGTTCGCCCGCCCGAGCCACGGCGCCTGGGTGAGCTACGGCCTCGGCACAGAGAATGAGAATCTGCCGTCGTTTGTCGTCGTCGCCCCGGCGGCCCCGTATGCCGGTGCCCAGACCTGGGGGAGCGATTTCCTCCCCGGTTGCCATCAGGGGACGCACGTGCTGCCCGGCGCCGAGCCGCTTCCGAATCTCAAGTCGCTCTCCCCCCAGCCGGCCATCCAGCGCCTGGAGCTCGACCTCCTCGCCCGGATCAACTCCGCCCACCTCCACAACCGCGACGGCGACGGGGCGCTGGCAGCGCGACTGCGTTCTTTCCAGACGGCGTTCGGGATGCAGCGGGAGGCGCCGGAGGTCTTCGATTTCTCGGGAGAGACCGACGAGACGCTGCGCCTCTACGGCCTCGAGCGCGGCGCGACGCAGGGCTTCGGTTGGCAATGCCTCGTCGCCCGCAGGCTCGCCGAGCGCGGTGTGCGATTCGTCGAGCTTGTCGATGTCGGCTCGAGCAACAACTGGGACTCGCACGGCAACATGGCCGATCACGAGAAGCTCGCCCGGGCGATCGACCAGCCGATTGCCGGCCTGCTCACCGATCTGAAGCGCCGGGGGATGCTCGAGCGGACGCTCGTCGTCTGGACCAGCGAGTTCGGACGGACGTCTTTCCACCAGACGGCCAATCACCCCGGCCGCGAGCACCACAACCTCGTCTTCAGCTCCTGGATGGCCGGGGGGGGAATCCGGGGAGGAATTGTCTATGGGAAGTCGGACGAGCATGGCATTTTGCCGGTCGAGGGGGCCGTCCACACCCACGATCTCCACGCCACGATGCTCGCAGCCCTCGGCCTCGACCACGAGCGCCTCACCTTCCGCCACGCCGGCCGGGATTACCGGCTGACCGACATCGCCGGCCGGGTGGTGCGCGACGTGCTCGGCTGAATGCCAGATTCAGGCCCGCCCCCCCCACCAGTGGATGTCCTCCTGCGCCACACTGGGGGGGTTTGAATCACTCGCTCGTGGGGAATGATTCGTTTTATGCTGTAACCCCCGCAAGGTGGCTGAAAAGCGTTTCGCCGCAGACCCAAGACCGCCGAAGAACTTCTACAGTGCGCGGCGCAGCGGGAGTAAACTCCGGCGCTTGCCACGTCGAGTCTGTGGAGCCGTCATCTCACGGGCTTCCTGCCAGCCCCCCTCGGTTCGTCCATGTCCAATCGCTGCCTGATGGTCGCCTTCGGCTCCACCATGCTCGCCGAGGATGGGTATTCGGTACGGGTGGCGATGGCGACTCGGGCGGTGATCGAGGTCCAGGAGGGGTCGTGCCCCCCGCCGGTGCTCGTCAGCTTCGAGTCGCTCCGCTCGCTGCGACGGAGCCCGGCAAGGAAGGTGGCCATCGCGAGGATCCGCTCGATGGGCGCGATCCCGCTGTTTGTGCCGGTGTTTCCGGTCCGGATGCCGTTTTCCTATCGACTCAACGGCTGGTGGTCGGCGCTCGTGGTGTGGGTCGCCTGCCGCGTTTTTCGGATCGGAATCGTTCACGCCCAGAGCCACGCCGCCGCTTTGGCGGTTTCTTGCGCGCTGGCCTGGGACCGCCGCCGGCGGATGGTGTTCGATGTCCATGGCGTCGATATCGAAGAACGGCAGATCTACGGTGATCTCGATCAACACAGCCCCGAGTACCGCCTTCGGCGGCGCCATGAGCGGGAGGCGTTTGGCCGCGCCGACGTGATCATCGCCGTCAGCCACGTTCTCCAGCGGTATGTCGAAGCGATCCTCGTCAGTGGTGGGCCCCCGTTCCCCCATCCCCAGATCGAGATCATCCCCTGCGTCTTGAGCTTCTCAGCATCTCCGCAGGAAGTCGAGGAAGCGCGGGTGAAAGCCCGCAAGCGTCTCGGACTGCGCGGCCGGCCGTGCGTGCTGTACCTCGGGGGAACGAGCGGCTGGCAACTCCCCGCCGAAAAAGTCGCTGCCTTCGCGGCCCTCCGCCGGAAGACGCCCTCCGCCTTCCTCCTCATCCTCACCGGTGACATCGAGACCTTCACGGAGCTTTGCCGCGAGGCCGGCATCCCCGCGGAAGATTTCCTCATCATGTCCTGCCCGCATAAGGAGGTCGCCGGCACGGCCTGTGCCGCCGACGCAGCCCTACTCCTCCGCAGTGACAATGTCGTCAATCGGGTCGCGTCACCGACGAAGTTCGCCGAGTATCTCTCAATGGGGCTGCCGGTCGTGATCACCGAGGTTCTGGCCGACTTCGCGGGAATCGTGCGCGACCGCGATGTCGGTGCCGTCGTCCCCGCCTCCAACGCTCCCGAGCTCGTCGCGGCGGCGATCCGCGAGCTCCTCCTCGCCCCGGTCGACACCCAGGTCAAAACGCGCCGGCGCTGCATCGCTGCCAGCCGCGAGGTCCTCTCCTTCGAGTCGATCCTCCCTGCGTACCGCCGCATCTACCGGCCCGACATCGGGGCATCTGCGTTGACGGTCCCGCTTCCCGCCGAGGCCTCGCGCGCATGAGCCACCGCCCACGGATCATGCTCGTCGCTGGCACGCGGCCAGAGGGCATCAAGATGGCCCCGGTGTGGTGCCAACTGCGCGACATGCCCGAATGCTTCGCGCCCCCGATCTTCTGCTCCACCGGGCAACACGAGGCGATGCTCGACTCCGTCCTCGAGCTGTTCGGGGTGACGGTCGATCACCGCCTCCATCTCCTCGCCGAGCGGCCGTCGCTCGTCCAGCTCGCGAGCTTGGCGATCGCGCGGATTTCCCAGGCGATTGAAACGTCACGCCCCGATTGGGTCCTCTGCCAGGGGGATACGACCTCGGCGATGTGCGCGGCGATCGCCGCCTTCTGCATGGGGGTGAAGGTGGGGCATGTCGAGGCGGGCTTGCGGACCTACGACCGTCGGCAGCCCTACCCTGAGGAGGTCAACCGGCGGATCATCGCGCCGACCGCCGACCTCCACTTCGCCCCCACCACGGCCTCCCGCGACAACCTCCTCGCCGAGCGGATCGATCCGGCCTCGATCGTCGTCACCGGCAATACCGTCATCGATGCCGTCCAGGCCGTTGTCCGCCTCCCCGATCTCGACGCGCGCGTCGCCCCGATCCGGAATTGGTATGAGGCGCACGTCGGCCCACAAGCCCGCTGCATCATGGTGACCGGCCACCGCCGCGAGAACTGGGCCGACGGACTCGCTGCCGTGATGGGCGCCCTCCGCGACACGGTGCAGCGCAATCCCGACGTGGTCGCCGTCTATCCGGTCCACCTCAATCCGCTCGTCCAGGAGATTGCCAACCGCGAGCTCGCCGGACAGGACCGGATCCACCTCATTCCGCCGCAGGACTACGCTTCATTCACCTGGCTGATGTCACGCTGCTACCTCCTCCTCACCGACTCCGGGGGTGTCCAAGAGGAGGGGCCAGGGCTCGGCAAGCCGGTCCTCGTCTTTCGCAACGTCACCGAACGGCCCGAGGGGATCGCCGCTGGGACGGCGCTCCTCGTCGGCACAGATCCGGCGCGGATCACCGCCGAGATCCAGCGGCTCCTCGACGATTCAGACGCCTACCGACAGATGGCGCAGGCCACCAATCCCTATGGCGACGGCTCGGCCAGCCTGCAGATCGCCGAGGCGCTGTTAAGGTATGGGTCGCCCGCGGCCTGACAGGCTTGAGGCCGACCAGACCGGGACGCGGGGGCGATCGTCACGGCCCCGCCCGCCCGTGGGCTCCGCCGGCCGCCCTTGTGAGGAAGTGTCCCGTGCCCTCCCCCGTCATCGACACGCTCGCGGCGCTGGTCGGGATCGACAGCGTGAACCCGGAGTTCGGCGGCCCCGGTGAGGGGGGCGTGGCCGACTATCTTCACCAGCGGCTCCGTGCTGCGGGGATCGAGACGCGGCGCACGGAGGTCCTCCCGGGGCGCGACAACGTCGTCGGGATCATTCCCGGCCGCGATCGCTCCCGGCAGGTCGTGCTCGAGGCCCATATGGACGTCGTCAGCATCGCCGGGATGACGATCCCACCTTTCGCTCCGGTCATCGACGGCGGGAGGATGTATGGCCGCGGCTCCTGCGACACCAAGGCCGGCCTCGCCGGGATGCTCCACGCGGTCCTCGACATCCATCGATCGCTGATCGTGCCCCCTTGCGACATCTGGCTGGCGGCGGTGATCGACGAGGAGCACCTATTTCGGGGCGTGACGCGCCTGTGCGACGACCTCCCGGCGACGCCTGCGAGCCTCGAGCCCCGGGCGGCCATCGTCGCCGAACCGACGGAGATGCGCGTCGTCGTGGCGACGAAGGGGGTGGTGCGGTGGGAGATCGTCTTCCACGGCCGGGCCGCCCATTCCTCGAAGCCCCACCTCGGCATCAATGCCATCAGCCACGCGGCCGCCTTCATCCGTACAGTGGATGCGATGCACGCCGCCCTGGCATCCAGCCGTCATCCCCTTCTTGGCCCGGCCACCGGCAACGTCGGCCTCATCGGCGGGGGCGTGCAGGTGAACTTCGTCCCCGATCGCTGCGCCCTTCAGATCGACCGCCGCCTTCTGCCCGGCGAGCGCACGGCCGACGTTCTCGCCACCTACCAGACGATCCTCGACCGAATGGCGTCTGACGACCCTGCGGTGCGGGCCGAACTCGTGGCGCCGTTCCTCGTCGATGAGGCGCTCGAGACGCCGTTCGACGCCCGCGCGACGACGCTCGCCTCGGAGGTGGCCCGGGATCTCGGGCTCGACGGCGAACCGGCCGGCGTTCCCTATGGCAGCGACGCCAGCAAACTCTCCCGGCACGGCCTCGACTGCATCGTCTTCGGCCCGGGGAGCATCGATCAGGCCCACGGCGCGGTCGAATATGTCGATATCAATCAGGTCGAGCAGGCGGCGGAGTTCTACCGGGAGTTTTCCCGGCGTTACGAGTGACGGCAGGCAGCCAGCCACGAGGGAGACGGTGACATGACCGACGTTTCAAGGCGAACGTTCTTGGCAACGACCGCCGCCAGCCTCGGTGCCGGATTGGCGGGGCCCGGCTCGCCATCGGCCTTGGCCGCCGCCGACGACTTCACCGACCTCGTCGACGCCCATGTCCATGTCTGGACCCCCGACACCGTCGCCTGGCCGCTGGCGGCAGCGTTCACGAAGGCCGACATGCAGCCGGCGAGCTTTACCGCCGAAGAGCTGCTGGCCACCTGCCGGCCGCACGGCGTGTCGCGGGTCGTCCTCATCCAGATGAGCTTCTACGGCTTCGACAATTCCTACATGCTCGACTGCATCCACCGCCATCCGCCGGCCTTCGCCGGCGTGGCCATCATCGATCACGACAAGCCGGGTGTCGCCGCCGAAATGAAGGCCCTGAAAGGGCGTGGCGTGCGCGGCTTCCGGCTCTATGCCAATCGGAAGAATGCCCAAGCGTGGGCCGATTCAGCCGGCATGCAGGCGATGTGGGAATGCGGTGCGGATGAGAACCTGGCAATGTGCCTCCTTGCCGACCCCGATGCGCTTCCCGCGATCGCCGCGCAGGTGGCGCGGTACCCGAAGACACCGGTCGTCATCGACCACTTCGCCCGGCTGGGGATGAAGGGGGGGCTCGAGAGCCCGGAGGCACAGGCCAATATGGAGCGGCTCCTCACGCTTGCCGACTACGCGGAAGTGAACGTGAAGGTGTCGGCCTTCTATGCCCTCGGCGCGAAGCAGCCCCCCTACGACGATCTCGCACCGATGATTCGCCGTCTCCGCGACGCCTACGGATCGAAGCGGCTGATGTGGGCGACCGACTGCCCCTACCAGCTCGACCAGGGCCCGGCGGGCGAAGCGCATTCCTACACGGCGTCGCTCGAGCTCGTGCGCGACAGGCTCGACTTCCTCTCGCGCGAGGAGCGTCTCGACATCCTCCGCAACACGGCCCGGCGCGTGTTCTTCGACGGGCTGGCGTGAACTCCTCCGGACAGCTTCGTCACGGCTGGAGGGGAAAATCTGCCAGCCGCTCTCCGGTGGAGAGCTTCCAGACGACGACCCGGCCATCCTGCGTGCCGGCGGCGACGAGATCGGCCGCGACACTCGCCGCCACGGAGATCAGCCGCCGCCCGGCCCCTGGGTCGTACTCGCGCACCTTCTCCCCATCCTGGAGCTTGAAAAGGTGGGCCTTCCCGTTGGCTGACGGCACCACGAAAAACTCCCCCGCCGCCACCAACTGAAACACCTCGCCACCGAGATGGCTGTCGCGGACATGCGCCGCTGCGGCGATCTTCCAGCGATCCCACTTCTGGGCATCGCTGACCGAGAGCATCTCCTCGCCCTCAGGGTGAAAAAGGATGCCACGAACCGGCGCATCGTGCCGGCTGTAGGTGGCGAGGAGCGCCCCGCTCGCACGCTCAAACACCTTGGCCGTCCGATCACGGCTGCCAGTGGCGATTCGGCTCCCATCGGGGCTCCAGGCGACGGCGAGGACCCAGTCGCGGTGACCGGGAATCATGCGGACGAGGCTCCCACTTTCAGCGTCAAAGATCCGCACCGTCGCATCAGATGAGGCGACGGCGATCCTGTCTCCGGCCGGGCTCCAAGCGACGTCATGGACGATGTCGGCCCCGGGGGCGAGGACGCGAAGCAGCTCACCTGCGAGCGTGAACAGCCGCACCTCCCCGAGCCTGCCGGGCACCCCACCCGCCACGGCAAAGCGGTCGCCGGCAGGATGGACCGCGATCCGGCTCGAGCGCTCCGGCAGATTGCCGATTCGGCTACGAACGCCGCCACTGGCCGGATCGACCACAAGAACCTCGCGCCAACCGCCGACCAACAGGTCGCCAGAGGGGGTGAAGGCAAGCGCCGTCACCGGCGGCAGCGTCGTATAGGTCGAAGGGGCCGCTGGATGGATCGGCGGCGCGATCTGGTCGACAAGCAGGGTGTCGGCCGAGACCCCATCGAAGGGAAGGCCGGCGTCGATCCAACGCGCGATCGCGTCGATTTCGAGGTTGGAGAGGGGCTCGCCGTCGAGCGGCATCCGCAGATCGGCGTCGGTGGAGGTGATGCGGACAAAAGCCTCGCTCTCGCCTCGATGCCCCGCCAAGAAACTTTCGGCTCCCGACGCACCGGCCTTGATGAGGGCGGCGAGCGAGTCGGCCCGCCATGCCCCTTCGGACTTGTTTTCGCCATGGCAGGCGACACAGCGCCGCTGGAAGATCGGGGCGATGTCATGGATGAAGCTCACCGCAGCCACGGACTCGACCGGAGCCGACGATTCGACAGTCACCCGATAGGGATGGGCTTCGCCGCCGGCATCGTTGGCATCCTGGACGACGAGAAAGATCGGGCCTGTCCGTGGCACGGTGATGTCGAGCCGCGGATCGCGTGAACCTTCGCCATCGTCAGCCGTGGCGATCGGGGCGCCGTCCGCATCGTGGAGCGTGAGGAGCGGATCGAGGAGCGAGCCGAGAGACTGCGCCGTGACGGAGACCCGCAGATGCTCCCCGGCCTTCCCCGCGAGCCGGAAGACATCGACATCCAGCGGCCGCTCGATCGCTCCGAGGATCGAGAGCGTCGCGCTGGCCGGCAGCGGAATGACCTGCGACCTGTCGAAGCCGGGATTCGGCTCCACTTCGAGGACTCCCCGCTCCGGCGCGAGAAGCGCGAGGCGGAGCGGCGTCTCGCCGTGGGGAGCGACGAGAACGATCACCATCTCGGTCGGAGGGGGGACGGGGAGATCGGCGGTGAAGCGGAGCTCGAACTCGACCTGCGTGTCGCCGGCCTTCTCGGCCGGGACACCGGTGGGGAGACCAACCTTCCCCTGGGAGAGGAGCATCGCGGTGACGCCGGCCGTCATCGATCGCACCTCTGTTACCCCCTCGAGGCGCAGCCCCCGGGCCCTGACCTTCACCGGCTCTCCGACGACTACGCTCAGCGGCACGGTCAGCAGGGTCTGCGGTGGCTTGGGCGCCTCCTCAGCCCGCAGCGTCGCAGCGGATCCTCGGCACGCCATCAACGTCATGCACGTCATGCACGCCACAAGCGCCCACCGACAGGCCCCCACCCCGCCCGGCGAGGCGACCACCGGGAGCCGAGCCCACCAAAAACGCACCACGGTGGTCAGGCTCCAAAGAGGTCGGGGATGGGGCGGCCGGCGTCGAGAATCTCGACCGGGCGGCCATCGGCGGTGGAGAGATGCTTGCGCGGATCGATGCCGAGGGAGGAAAGGATCGTGAAGGCGACGTCGGCCGGAGCGACTGGTTTCTCGACCACCTGGCCACCGTCGCGGTCGGTGGCCCCGATCACCGTCCCCGCCTTCACGCCGGCGCCGGCAAAGATCAGCGAGGCGGCCGGGCCCCAGTGGTCGCGGCCGGCATCCTTGTTGATCTTCGGTGTCCGGCCAAACTCCCCCATGCAGACCAGGAGCGTCTCGTCGAGGAGGCCGCGTTGCTTGAGATCATCCACCAGCGCGGAGAAGCCGAGATCAAACTCGGGGAGCTTCTTGTCGAGACCCTCGAAGATCTTCGCGTGATGGTCCCAGCCGCCGTAATTGACCGTTGCAAAGCGCACCCCCGACTCGACAAGCCGCCGGGCCAGCAGGCAACTCTGGCCGAACGTCGTGCGGCCGTAGCGGTCGCGGATCGAGTCGGGCTCGTTCTCGATGGCGAACGCCTCACGGGCGCGCGACGAAAGCACCATCGATGTCGCCCGGGCCCGGTATTCGTCGTAGGAACGGATGGCGTCGTTTCCTTCGACGCGCGCGGCGAGGCGATCGACGACGGCGAGGAGCGACTGCCGCCGATCGACCCGAAGCTGCGGCAGCGACTCCGAAGGGAGGAGATCGCGGACACGGTAATTCGCTTCGTGCGGATCCCCCGCCTTGAAGCTCTCGTAGCGTCCCCCGAGAAAAGCGCTCTTCCCCAGTTCCCAGGTGAAGGAGGGATTGCGCGGGATGGCCACATACGGCGGCAACTCACCGCCGAAGCCACACTCGTGGGCGGCCACGGCCCCGATGGCGGGCCAGTCACCAAACGGCGTGCCGAACCGGCCCGAGAGGACCCAATTCGTGGCGGTCTCGTGGTGGTCGTTGGTGTGAGCGCCGCTGCGCACCAGACAGACCGACGAAAGCGTCTGGGCCATCCTCGGGAGGAGTTCGCCGATCCGCACCCCCGGCAGGCTCGTGGGAATCGTGCCGTACTTGCCCCGGACCTCTTCCGCCGCGTCGGGCTTGGGATCGAAGGAGTCGTGGTGCGATAGCCCGCCACCGAGGAAGACGAGAATCACCGACCGGGCCCGGGCTGCCGGCCCTCCCGCCGCTTCGGCAGCGAGCAGCTCTGGCAACCCTAGCCCGAGGGGCGCAAGGCCGCCGACGCGGAGAAAACTGCGCCGCGAAAAGCCAGCATTCGCTGCCGATCGGCCGGAGATGATGTCGTACATCGTGGCTGTGTGGCGGCAAAAACCGCCCCCCCATCAATGGTTGAACGTGAACTCTTTGGCATTGAGCAGTGCCCAGAGCAGGTCGGAGGCCCCTTCCCCCCGATCGGCCCCCGACAGCGCCGCATCGACAGCCGCCCGCTCCGCAGGAAGTGGCAGTCGGCTGACCGTGGCGAGGAACAAGCCCTCGACGAGCGGATCGGCTGGGCCGGCTGCAGTCGCCGCCAAGAGGCGTGCCAGGGTGCCGTCGTCGCGACGGATCTTGTCGAGGATCGTGTCGCTGTTCTGGAGATGGAGAAGCTGCGGGAGGGTGACATCGCCTGAGCGTTCGCAGGCACAGGCCGTCACCCGGTCGGAACGGCCAAACGTGGCGAGGAAGTAGGAATCGGCCTGCGGGCCAGGGAGCTGGATCGCGCGCGTTCCCTCCGGCACCCCGGCGAACGTATCGGGGACGGCCGTCGCCTTGGCGATCGCGTCGGCGAGAACCTCGGCGGGGAGACGGCGAGGGTAGTAGTGGGAATGGAAGCGGCGGTCGTTGGCGCTTTCCGCGGTGGTGTCGGAGGCGAGCTGGTAGGTGCGCGAGTTGACCAGCAACCTCATGACATGACGGAGATCATGACCGGAGCGGACAAACTCTCCCGCCAGGGCCGCGAGGAGTGGCGCGTTGCTCGGGGGATTCGTGGCCCGCAGATCATCGACCGGTTCGACGAGACCAACGGCGAAGAAATGCTTCCAGAGGCGGTTGACGATCGCCGCCGCGAAGGCGGGGTTGTCGGGAGAGACGATCCACTCGGCGAGAGACGCACGCGGGTCGGCGCCGGCGGCAATCTCCGCGGCGCGCCGATCGAGCCCCTGCGGCGGCAGTTGCCGCCCCGTCCGCGGCTGCGTGGCGGTCACCGCTGCGCTCCTGGCCTTCTCGATCTCACCGGCGAGCTGCTCGATCTGCTTCCGCTTGGCCTCGATCTGCGCTGGATTGGCAGGCTGAGATGGATCGGCTGGCTGCCCCCCGTCACCAGTCGGCGCCTCGAGCTTCGCCACCTCCTGCTCCACTCCCCCCTTCTGCCGCTCGAGGTCGCGCTGCTGCCGCGATCCGACCAGGAGCAGCGTCGCCCCTTCAGCCGGCGGCCGGCGATCGAGGGCCACGCGGGAGAAGAAGGCCGTGAAGTGGTAATAGTCGTCTTGGGTGTATTTCTCGAGCGGATGGTTGTGGCAGCGGGCACAGCCGATCCGCACCCCGAGAAAGGCCTGAGCGGCGGAGTCGGCCGCCTCCGATTCGACCGCCTGCTTCTCGCCGACCGTGACGATCCACCATCCCACTGCCGGCGCGGCATCGCGGGCCGTGAGCACGTCGCGCGCCAGCTCATTCCAGGGACGGTTGGCCGCCACCTGACCGCGGAGCCAGGCGTGGAACGATCGCACCCCCTTCACCCCACGGACATCGTGATCCCGCTCCTTCCGGTTCTGGAGGAGATCGGAGAGCTGGAGCGTCCAGAAGTCGGTGAACTCTGGTGCCGTAAAGAGCCGTTCCACCAGCAGCGCCCGCTTGTCGGGGGAGGTGTCGGCGAGAAAGGCCCGCACCTCCTCTGGATCAGGGAGCGTGCCGACGAGGTCGAGCAAAAGGCGCCTGAAGAACGTGGCGTCGTCGCAATCATCCGCCGGTGGGATACGAAGGGCCCGCAGCTTCTCCATCACATGGTCGTCGACGACATTGCGGCGGGCGGCAAACCGCTCCGCTGCCACTTCCTGCGGAAACGGGCTCGAGATCACGACGGTGTCGACGAGGCCGGCATAGGAGACGACGACCGCCACCTCCCCATGCTGCTCCCCGCGCACGATGCCGTCGGGCGAGACCGTGGCATAGGCGTTGTCGTTGGAATGAAACCGGGCAAGCGCCGTCACCTCCTTCGCCGTGCCGTCGCTCCAAGTGGCCGTGACCACAAGCTGCCTCAGTTCGCCGGGGGCGAGCACGATCTCCTTTGGCGCCACGCTGACGGCCACGACGCGCCGCTCGTCGGCGACCGGCCCTGGCGCTCCGCCGGCGATCCAGTCGCAAAGCGTCCGCGCCGACGCACTGTCGCGAGCAAACAGCCTCCCTCCTCCATGCGGCAATCCGCCGGTGGCCTTGAGGAGGAGAAGGCTCTCGGCTGGATCGAGCCCCCCGATCCGCCGGCCGTATTCCTCGGTGGCAAGCGCCGCATGATCGGCCTCTGGGGCATAGCCACGCAGCGAGAGCCGAAAGCCGTTTTGGCCGGCGAGCTTGCCGTGGCAGCCGCCGGAGTTGCAGCCGTAGCGCGTCAGCACCGGCTCGACGTCGTTGACGAAGCTCGGGCTCTCGGCCGCGGATGTGCCGCGCGGCCCGAGGCAACACGCTGTCGCAAAAAGAAGACCGATCGTCGCCCGATGGAGCTTCGTCATTTATGCCATGACCCCGTGGTGGACGTGGCCCGCCACGTCGGTGAGCCGGAAGTCACGGCCGGCGTGACGGTAGGTGAGCTTGAGGTGATCGATCCCCAAAAGCCAGAGCATCGTGGCATGGATGTCGTGGATGTGCATCCGGTTCTCGACGGCGTAGTAGCCATACTCGTCGGTGGCACCGTAGCGCTGCCCCCCCTTCACGCCGCCGCCGGCCATCCACATCGTGTAGCCGTCGGGGTTGTGGTCGCGGCCATCCTTCCCCTGCGCCACCGGCGTGCGGCCGAACTCCCCTCCCCAGACGACGAGCGTGTCGTCGAGAAGCCCGCGGCGCTTCAGATCGAGGAGCAAGCCGGCGATCGGCTTGTCGACCTCCGCAGCCTTTTCGGTATGACCGGCGAGGAGATCGCCATGCTGGTCCCACTGCACTTTTCCGTCGCTGTGGGTCACCTGCACGAACCGCACCCCCGCCTCGACGAAGCGCCGCGCCATCAGGCACTGCCGGCCAAAGTTCTCCGTCCGTGCCTCGTCGATCCCATAGAGCGCGAGCGTCTCTGGCGTCTCCTGGGAAAGATCTTGGAGCCCCGGCATTTCTGCCTGCATTCGGAAGGCAAGCTCGAATGACTTGAGCCGGGCGTTGAGCTGGCCGTCGGCCGGAAGCCCCGCCGCCCCATCGAGCGCCGACAGAAAATCGAGCTGCCGGCGCTGCACGGCCGTGCTCCAGCGTGGATTCCCCATGTACTTCACGCGCGCTTCGGTCGCCGGTCGGCTC
>Ga0194055_10002175_pt1 | contig 15636 bp, 10 predicted proteins | sample SepL449m_MetaG_FD_155482 | JGI IMG/M metagenome (GOLD analysis project Ga0194055, IMG submission 155482) | Anoxic zone freshwater microbial communities from boreal shield lake in IISD Experimental Lakes Area, Ontario, Canada - Sep2016-L442-9m | ecosystem: Environmental > Aquatic > Freshwater >... | reverse complement strand
ACCGCCAAGAAGGACAACGCGGCAGTCTTCGAACTCGAAGCTCCTCTGGCGGGGTTTGCGGGTGGTACGGAACTGACTGTTGAAATGCAATTTCGCGACCTGGGGATTGGTCGGCTGAGGTTCTCGCTGAGTACCGAGCCGAACCCGGCCACATGGGCCGGTGACTTTGTCCCTCAACATCTGGGTGAAATCCGTGCGATTCTTGCCGCAAACGGAAACAAGCTTCCGGATGGGCTGCGAGAATCCATGGTCCGCTGGTTTGCACCATTCGACGCCGAATCTGCCAGACACATTGCCGCTGTTCGCGATCACGACGCAGCCATGCCTCGCCCGAATTTGTCCGAAGTTTACACGACGGTCGCCGGGGGTCAGGATGTCTTCTTCTTGCGTCGCGGAGAAGTCGACAACAAACAAGGGAAGGCAGACCCAGGATTCATTCAGGTCCTCTGGCGATCTGACGCCCCACCCGTTCCGGCCAAGACTCAGCCGGAAACAGATCCACGAATTTCGCTCGCCCAATGGATGACCAATCTGGATCGCGGAGCTGGGCCCCTTCTGGCCCGAGTGATGGTCAACCGTCTGTGGCAGCATCATTTTGGAAAGGGGATTGTCGGAACACCGAACGATTTCGGTTTCCAGGGAGAGCGCCCCAGTCATCCTGAGCTTTTGGAGTGGCTGGCGAGCGAACTGGTCCGGAACGGCTGGCGACTGAAGCCGCTGCATCGTCAAATCCTTCTGAGCGCAGCCTACCAGCAGTCGCATGTCGTTAACGATGAAGCCCTGAAGATTGACCCTGTGAATCGCTACCTGTGGCACTTCCAGACCCGCCGCCTCGACGCTGAACTGATTCGTGACGCACTTCTGTCTGTTGGGGGGAATCTAGACCTGACAATGTACGGCCCAAGCATTCTCGACAATACGCCACGCCGAAGCGTTTACCTGCGAGTCAAGCGGAGCGAACTGCTGCCGATCATGACGATGTTTGACGCCCCGGAACCGACGCAAAGTATCGGGGAACGCGTCAGCACGACCGTACCGACGCAGGCCCTGGCGATGATGAATTCCCCATTCGTTCGTCAACAGGCCGAAAAACTGGCAGCACGTATTCGGGCGACGGACGACGTTCCGTTGGCAACGGCTGTTGAAAATACGTATCGCACGACGTTCTCACGTCCTCCGACAGATTCAGAGCGGGAGCGAATGCTCGCGTTTATTGAATCACAGCGAACAGCCACGGGCCAGACTCCGGATGCTGCCAGACGCGCTTTGGTGGAGTTCTGTCAGATTGTTCTCTGCCTGAATGAATTCGTTTATATCGATTGATGACACCCTGATTCCATTCAAGCGACAGCATCTTCCGGCTCGTTGTGACTCTCAAGAAATTACCGTTCAGTAGACAACTGACGAAGGAGTTTTCCTGTCATGTTCAGCTTTCATACCCCCTCTGATCTGGTTCTGCCGACACGACGCCGATTCCTTCAGGAGGCTGGCCTTGGATTCGGGTCGGTGGCGCTGGCAAGCATGCTGCATGGAGAAACCCGAGCCGATTCTGTCGCGGCAGATCCACTGGCACTTCGGTCACCGCATTTTCCTGGCAAAGTCAAATCGATCATCTGGCTGTTCATGACAGGTGCACCGTCACAGGTCGACACCTGGGACTACAAGCCTGAATTGCAAAAGCGAAATGGCGAAGTTCTGGCGGGGGCCGATCCTAAAACCGGCTTCTTTACGACCAGCGGCAAGTGTCTGAAGTCACCGTTCGAATGGAAGCAGCACGGCGAATCGGGGTCTTGGGTCTCGGATCTGTTTCCTCATTTGTCACAGCATGTCGACAAGATGTGCTTTCTCCACTCGATGCATCTGCGCCAGAACAATCACGCTCCTGCGTCGATTGAATTGATGTGCGGGACAAATCGTCCCGGACTGCCTGCCTTGGGGGCGTGGATGACGTATGGCCTGGGGTCGCAGAATCAAAGTCTTCCCTCGTACGTTGTGTTGCACGACACCCGTCCGCGAGGTGACGACCAGATCTGGTCGGCAGGTTTTCTTCCAAAGTCCTATCAGGCACTGGCTCTTGACGCCCGGCGTAAAGAATCGATCGATAACCTCGCACGCGATGCCAAGCACACGGACACTCAGCAGCGACAGCAACTCGACCTGATCCGCCAGTTGAACCAGGAGCATGCCGGAACTCGCCCGACTCAGGCCGACCTCGCCGCGCGCATCAATTCCTATGAACTCGCGTATCGCATGCAGATGGCTGCGCCCGAGGCCCTGGATCTCGCCGCAGAATCGCAAGAGACCCACAAGCTCTACGGGATGGACAAACCGGAATGTGCGACTTTTGCTCGCCAGTGCCTGCTGTCACGACGACTTGTCGAACGGGGCGTCCGTTTCGTCCAGATCTTTGCAGGGAAAGGAGTGGGGGGCGATGGCAGTGTGAATGATGTCCCGTGGGACTGCCATTCTGATGTCCAGACGAACCATCGCTCATGTGGAGTACACACAGATCAACCCGCTGCAGCCCTGTTGGCCGACCTCGATTCACGGGGGCTGCTCGATTCAACGCTGGTCATCTGGGGTGGCGAATTCGGACGGACATCCGATTCGCAGGGGGATAAAGGACGCGATCACAACCCGAATGGCTTTACGATCTGGATGGCCGGGGCAGGCGTCAAAGGTGGTTTCCATTATGGAGCCACCGATCCTTTCGGTTACAAAGCGGTCGAGAAAAAGGTCCATGTCAATGACCTGCACGCGACGTTGCTCCATTTGCTCGGCCTGGAACACACCAAGCTGACCTATCGATTCAACGGTCGCGATTTCCGACTGACCGACGTTGGCGGAGAATTGCTTTCAGAAATTCTGACTTAAAGACGTTTGCGAAAGCCCGCAGGCCGAACTCCCGGGAGGGCGAGGCGGCGAGGCTCCCGCCGAGCCGCGCTGGAAAACTTCACGTCCGATTCACAGCACGTTTCCACCTAATTGCCGCTTATTATCACGGCTGTTGGCAGAGCCCGCTGAAGGGACGAAGTTCCTTGGGGGCTAATCTTGCTAAAAGAAACGTTGAGTGTTCGCAGATTCTTCATCTGGCATAAGAATGGAATCGCAGCATCAGTTACTGCTGAACGCGATATGTCGAGCTCCTCTAACTTTTCCAGAATGCCAACGCTTTTTATGCCGTCATCAGAAATGTCGGTACCACCGATGCTAAGTGATGTTAAGTCCGTTGTCTTGCATATTGCCGCAACCCCAACGTCACTGACCCGCGTTCCAGTCACATTCAGCCGACGCAGACCAGCACTTCCCGCGAGAATCTTCATCTCAGCGTCACCCACGGTGGCCCGCTTAAGGTTCAACTCACGAAGCGAACGGATTTTGCTCAGTTCCAAGAGCGCAGAGAGCGTCACCGAGCAATAACTCGCATCTAGTTTCTCAAGGCTTTCCGCCTTCAACAAACTTCTTGCCGCTACGTCGCCAAGTGTTGTGCCTGAAATACTGAGTGATCGTAGCGTCCGTAATTTCGCAACAGCCGCAATTCCATCCTCAGTGATTTCAGTCTCACTCACATCTAATTCTTCGATTCGGTGCCATTCCTGGAGCACGCCAAGAGCGATATCGGTAATTTTGGTCCTCCGAAGGTAGAGCGATGCGATGTTCTTGTTAGCTGGTATCTCCTCGAATGCCGCGTCAGTGACCCCCGTATGGCTTAAATCAAGCGAGACGAGATCCTTCAGTATCAGCAACCTGGAAGCGGCGTAGTCATCGATTCCGCACTCCGCAACGTCCAGTCGGCGCAGATTCTGAATACTTGCTAACGCGACACAAAACGGCGTGTCGATTTTTGTTTTCGAAACCCCCAACGAACTCAATTGCCGAAATCGTCGTAAGCCCACGATCATGTCACCAGTGACTTCTGTACGTCCCAACTCCAGTGATTCTAATGAATCCGCACAGTCCAACAGTCCGATCGCTTCACTCGATACTTCCGTAAATGAAAGATCTAACCGGACCAATCGCTTCATTTTTCGCAGGTGGATGACGCCGAGATTCGTCACGGCATTTGCCCCCAGTTCCAAGGTTTTTAATCCGATGAGATCCGAAATGTCGGCCAAATCGTCATCTAACACATGACATCCCGCGATATTGAGAGACTCTAGCGACGTCAGTTGGGCAACGATCGGCAGCCAGCGCCCTGAGATTCGCGAAAAGCGAAGATCGAGACTTCGAAGGTCGTTGACATTCGTGATGACGGCTAAATCCGACGCGTCGAGAACTGCGTCAACCGCTTCAACGGCTACAAATCGCCGGCCGGCTTGTTGTCTATCGTAAACATTCCAACCTTTATTGCGTATGGCCTGAATGGTGTTCGAATCCTCCGAAAGGCACATGTTCGAGTGCAATAAAAGCACCGTAAATGCTACCCACATCAACCTTCGCGCGGAGAATCCAGACGGGACCGTAGAAACGCTTATCGTGGCTCGACCTGAAACCACCTCCATTACTTACTCCTGGGCAAAGTGTTCGGGGCCGACCACTTGAACGCGCGGCTGGTTGACCTGAAGGCTTCCCCAATACCGCCTAAACAAAACCGAGTGCGTGCCGCTTTTGAGTTCGCACCGCCAATTCCGATCCAGTAGCACGACGACGGAGGGCAGGATAATCGAAGTATCTGATTCAAAATTCTTCATCGTTCTGCCCCTCATCATTCTGCCCAAATTTTCCGCTTCCAATCAAGAGGAGACCTTCGGTCGGTCGTTTCGGCGGGGTCGGGAGACCCGCGCCCAACACGCGGGCTTCGTCCCGGGAGGGCGAGGCTCCCGCCGAGCCGCGATCGAAGTACTTCACGTCTGGCTCGCACCCCGGTTCGGCAGGAGCCTCACCGCCTCACCCTCCCGTCAGGGATGTCACCGGCCCATTTTGATGGCGGAATTGTCCGCCGACAGGCAACAACCTGCTAAGTGAAACGGATTTGGGGACACGACATGGCGTGCCCAAAATCTTTGCCTGCCATTTGGACTGCTGCCTCCCCTGTTGACGAATCTGATTTCCATTTGACGGATATTGGTGGATAATTGTTGCCAGAAATCCTCGCATAATCGCTGGCGGCCGCAACGACCTCGCGCTTGCGACCAATTCGCTGATCTGCAATCCTCTTGCGTTAGAGTATCATCGAAGTTTTCACTTTGTCCGTGCAGTGCGCCGGCAGAGTTTCATTCGCATCAGGATCGACAGATTATCATGGCAGGACTTCGTCCGCTCGACGGACCACTCAATCGCCCGATTCGGCTGGTGGTGTTGATCTCAGGTGGAGGGACCACGCTGACGAATCTGGTCGCCCAGATTAAAGCGGGGGAACTGGATGCTCGGATCCCACTGGTGATTGCCAGTCGCATTGACTGCGGAGGAATCCAACGTGCCAGTGATGCTGGACTGCGTTGTGAAACAGTCACTCGGAAGTCGTTCGCCACCGTAGAAGACTTCAGCAATCGCATTTTTGGTCTGTGCCGGGAAGTGCAGGCAGATCTGGTGGTTTGTGCGGGATTTCTGGCACTGATTCGGATTCCTGCGGATTTTCTTGGTCGGACGATCAACATCCACCCGTCATTGATCCCTGCCTTCTGTGGTCACGGGTTTCATGGGCATCATGTTCATGATGCGGTCCTGAAACGTGGAACGCGGGTCAGCGGATGTACAGTCCACTTTGTGGATGACGAATACGATCACGGCCCAATCATCCTGCAGAGTGTTGTCCCCGTCGAGGACTCAGATACAGCCGATTCGCTCGCAGTTCGCGTCTTTGCCGCAGAATGTAAAGCACTCCCGGAAGCGATCCGACTGTTTCAATCGGGCTGTCTGGAAATCCACGACAGCCGGGTGCATCGCATCAGTAACTGACATGCAATGCTTTTCAGTGACCGAATTCCTACGAATTCGGCTACGAAAAAAGGTGATCGACGCGAAGGTCTCTACGACGGTCTATCCGCGTCCGATAGGGCCACCGCTGCGCAATCGCTCAACGAGCTGCCTGACGAGTATCTCTAACTCGGGAATGGCGATCTCAGGACCAGCGAAATCAACATCGTCGACCCCCCAGTACTCAACCCGCTCGACCCATTCGGGAAATGCACGATCAATCATCGGCCGATGTTCCACTTCCTTGACCGCGACGACGTGACGTGCCGCTTCAAAATCGACGGCTGCAACCGTGATTGGATAGCGTATCGGCTCAGCGACCGGAATCTTCATTTCTTGCAGGGCACTGAGGGTGTATCTGGAGATCGGCCCGGGATTCAAGGCTTCCAGCCTCAGCCCGCGCGAATCAGCAATCCAGTCCAATTGTTGTTCACGAGCCAGCCAATTGAACAGTATTTCGGCAAACCGGCTGCGGTAGTAGTTACCAGTACAAAGAAACAGGATGGTGTTAGGCATGGCGTGATTCGTGATGGTTTGTGAAAATAGAAATCGCGTTCGACAATACAAATGGTTTGCGAATATGTTTAACGACGTCCCGTATGACGTGTCAGGTCTGCCAGTCGCTGTCGAGCATGATCCGTCAGCATTCCTGGCGAATACTTCCAGCGCCAATTTGTAGACTGATCGCCGGACGTTCCGGGCGTGTTCATGCGGGCAGTTGAATCGAGTGACAGAATATCCTGCAGCGGCGTGATCGCCAGGAGCGATCCAGAACGCCAGGCGTATTCAATAAACTCCCACGGAAACTGGTCTTCGTGGCACGGGACATACCGCCGCAGTCGCTCGAGCAATTCGTGATGTGGCAGAATTCGTTCGCGAAACCAGCCGAGAGACGTGTCGTTGTCGTGCGTACCGGTGTAGACAACAGAGTTCAACTCAAAGTCTTCCGCCCGCGTGTTGTCCCACGGCTCTCCTGGCAACATGAACTGCAGCACTTTCATTCCTGGCAGATGAAATCGCTGCCTGAGGGCATGCACTTCGGCGGTGATCATTCCCAGGTCTTCGGCGATGATCGGAAGATTGGCAGTCCCTGACGCGGAATCCGAACTCTGAAGTGCATTGCCGAATGCCGCGAGCAGTTTGTCTGCCGGTCCCGGTACCCAGTGACCGTTCATCGCAGTCGGTTCGCCGGCTGTGACTGACCAGAACGCTTCGAAGCCGCGGAAGTGATCCAATCGAACGGCATCAACCAGTGCCAGTGAGGCTTTCAGGCGATGAATCCACCAGGCATAGTTCTGGCGTTCCATCGCCTCCCAGTCGTACAGAGGATTATTCCAGAGTTGGCCGGTCGCCGCGAAGTAGTCGGGCGGAACCCCTGCGACGAAGGTCGAATTTCCCTGGGCATCCAGTTGAAACAGCTGACGATTGGCCCAGACATCGGCGCTGTCGTGTGAGACATAAATCGGAATATCACCGATGATCTTCACGCCACGCTGGATCGCATAGTCACGCAACTGCTGCCACTGCCGATAGAACAGAAACTGCAAGACCACATGGACCATAAATCGGTGAGCCAGTCCCGCTGGGATGTAGGGCGGCTTCACGTCCGTGTATTCGGACCAGTTTTGCCAGGGGCGATTGTGATTCGCCTCACGAGCGGCCATGAAGAGGGCGTGAGCTTCGACCCAGTCGTGATGAGCACTCACAAACTGATGCAACTGCTCATGCCAATGCCCATCGGCCCGGTCGTGAATCCGCATCACGGCTTTTTCCAGCAACTGCATCTTGTGGTGCGATGCCAATGCGAAGTCGACGTGCAGGGAATGTTCGACTTCCGGCATCGAGGCCTCGGCCAACTCGGACTCAGTCACCAAGCCATCACGAGCCAGCAGTTCAGGACTGATCAGCAGTGGATTTCCTGCGAAGCTGGAAGCGGACTGATACGGAGATCCCCCACTGTCAGCGGGGCACAGAGGTAAGACCTGCCAGTACTTTTGTTCAGCACCAGCCAGCCAGTCGAGGAACTCGTAAGCTCGGGGGCCAAGATCGCCGATGCCGAATCGTGTGGGAATTGAAGTGGGGTGCAGTAAAACGCCGCTTGCTCGTTCCGTCAGCATGAAAGACTTCCGTCTGAGTAATCAAATCATCATTCGCCTTGCGGCGCAACAAACATTCGCTGAACCTTGCACAGATTCAGCTTCCCGCAAGTGCTGCAGTCACAATGCCGCGCGCTTCTGACACGAGCACATTCAGATGCGCGTCGTCACGGAAACTTTCCGCATACAACTTGTAGATCGCTTCTGTTCCCGATGGCCTCGCTGCAAACCAGCCTGCCGAAGTCGTCACTTTAACGCCACCGATTCCCTTACGGTTTCCCGGAGCTTCGCTGAATTTTTGCTCGATCGGATCACCCGCCAGTGATGTCGCTGTGATTGCTGCAGGGGTCAGGAACTTGAATCGCTCCTTCTCCGCCAATGTCAACGGCTGATCAATTCGAACGTATCGATGATCTCCGAATCGACTGACCAGATCACGATAGTGCTCACCAGGATCTCGGCCCGTGCGAGCAGTGATCTCTGCCGACAGCAGCGCCAGGATCAGTCCATCTTTGTCCGTTGACCAGACAGACCCATCGCGTCGCAGAAAGCTGGCCCCGGCACTTTCCTCCCCGCCGAACCCCAGCGAACCATCGAACAGTCCGTCCACAAACCATTTGAATCCCACAGGAACTTCATACAAGCGACGTCCGATCGATGCCGCCACGCAGTCGATCATATGGCTGCTGACACAGGTCTTACCGACACCGGCAGCCGGGTTCCATTGAGGGCGATGCGTAAACAGATATTGAATCGCCACCGCCAGAAAATGATTCGGATTCATCAGTCCTGACGACTTCGTCACGATCCCATGGCGATCAGCATCGGGGTCATTTCCGAATGCAATGTCGAATCGATCTTTCAATTGGACGAGACTCGCCATGGCGTACGGACTGGAGCAATCCATGCGGATCTTGCCATCATGATCGAGCGTCATGAAACCGAACTGCGGATCGACACGATCGTTGACGATGGTGATATTCAGCCCATATTTCTCGGCGATCGGTTCCCAGTATCCCACACCAGCCCCGCCGAGCGGGTCTATGCCCAGTCGAAGTCCTGCAGCGCGGATGACGTCCATGTCGACGACGTGATTCAAGTCGTCGATGTACGCCTTTACGAAATCTTGCGAGTGAGTCGTCGTCGCACTGATCGCCGCTTCAAAAGAGACGCGTTGAATGGCGGTTCCATTTCCTTTCAGGATTTCATTCGCTCGATTCTGCACCCAACCCGTCACGTCGGTATCCGCGGGACCTCCGTTCGGGGGGTTGTATTTGAATCCACCATCCGCGGGCGGATTATGCGACGGAGTGATCACAATCCCGTCGGCCAATTGCTCGGTCCGCCCCTTGTTGTAGCACAGGATCGCTCGCGAGATCGTCGGCGTAGGGGTGAATCCATTGCCATTCTGAATCCCGACTTCAACACCATTGGCAGCAAGAACCTCAAGAGCAGTCTTTTCTGCCGGAGTCGACAGTGCGTGCGTATCTTTCCCGAGAAACAGCGGGCCGGTGATCTGTTGCTTGCGCCGATACTCAACCAGTGCCTGCGTGATGGCAGCAATGTGAGATTCGGTGAATGTCCCGTTCGAAGAGGTCCCGCGGTGACCACTGGTCCCGAAACTGACGAGTTGCGCGGGATTCGAAAGATCCGGCCGCTGATCGTAGTAATCAGAGATCAGCCGATCGGTATCGATTAACATCGAAGCCGGAGCCGGTTGACCGGCCAGGAAATGAACAGCCATGTTCTTACCTTCATTGCGAAACGCAAGCGTAAACGGGACTTCGTGCGTATCGCGTATGCGTTCGCATGCAGCCCCCTTCACCGCTCTGGATTTCAAATTCCGTTAGGCGATTTTGAGCGATTTCGGTAGTATAGGCGAAGCAATCTGTTCGAGCGAGGGATGATGGACCGAGAAACAGGGTAATCGCCGTTTTGAGTCAGGGAATTGGGTGCCGCGGTCTTGGAGTCTGCGACAAAGCCATGCTTAAATGGCAAGCCAATTTCCCAATCTCACGGCCTTGTCGCAGACTCCAAGACCGTGGCACCCATTTTGAAAAAACCGATGGATCTGGAGCGAGAACACAATGGCACTTGATGTTGTCACCGCAATTATCCGTGAGCGCGAACCATCGACGGATTGCGACTCATTGCCCTCGCCGATGCGGCGAGTAATCTCGCAAAAATCGTCTCATCGTCATCTCGCCTGTGAGGCTATCCCCCAAAGGACAACTCAACGGGCGAGTCAGATCTGTCGAAAACGAACCTCAAACCGTGTGGTGCTGCTGATTGCCCTGCTTCTGGCAGGAATCCTGTTTTCGGGGATTCGTGATCTGCAGGCGGCAGATTTATCGGGAGCAGCGGTCAAGGAATCGATTGAGCGAGGCTGCAAATTCCTGATCAGTCAGCAGGCTGCCGGGGGACACTGGGACATCGGAAGTAAAGGAGATGACGTTGGGGTCACCAGCCTGGCAGTGATGGCTCTGCTGAACTCGGGAATGTCTCCGCAGGATGAGCGGGTCAAGCGAGGATTGAATTACTTGCGCAGTATCCCGCGCGAGCCTGGTACTCTGGGGAGTCACGAAACCTATCAGATCTCGCTGCTGATCATGGCACTGGTGGCGGCAAAAGAAACCTCTGTCGATGCTGTGCGGATCGCGCAGCTTGCGCAGCGACTTGAAGGCGGGCAGAATCGAGGGGGCGATGCCGCCGGCGGCTGGGGTTACGGACTGAATAATGGTAACGGTGCGGGCGGAGATCCGAGTAACTCGCAATTTGCCGTTCTGGGTCTGCGAGAAGCCGTTGATGCCGGCGCGAGTGTCAGCCCTGAAACATGGGAGCGAGCTCGCAAGTATTGGGAACGAGCTCAGAATGGGGATGGCGGCTGGGGCTACGGAAACAAGGGCGATTCCTCGGCCAGCAAGGGAAGTATGACGGTCGCCGGAATCTCATCGCTGGTGATTTGTGAGCAGATGTTGCGGACAGATGATGGCGTCGCTCCGGATGGAACGCCTCCCTGTTGCCAGGGGACCGAACCAAATCTGCCGCTGGCGAAAGGGATCGCCTGGCTCAGCAAAAACTTTGCCGTGGGTCACAATCCCGGCGGGGAAAACGGCTGGCTATTGTATTACATCTACGGGGTTGAACGGGCAGGGCGGCTGAGCGGGCTTCGCTTTTTCGGTGACCATGACTGGTATCGCGAAGGTGCCGCCTATCTAGTGGCCATGCAAAATCAGGTCAGCGGCTTCTGGCAGGGGAATGGCAGCTTCGAAGGACATCCCATCGTCGGGACCAGCATGGCTCTGCTGTTTCTTTCCAAAGGGCTGGCTCCGGTCCTGATTAACAAACTGAAGTACGGCCCGCGCGATCCACAGCGAAAATTTGATGTTCCCGGAAACGACTGGAATCGCCATCGACGCGATGTGCGAAATCTGGTCGACATGATCAGTGGTCTGCCCAAGTGGCCAAAGTTGCTGACAAGTCAAGATCTCGATCTAGCACGTGCTGTCGAATCAGGAGGAGTGAACTCGCTGTTGCAGGCGCCGGTGCTGTTCATGACCGGCGAAGAAGCTCCCAAGCTCTCGCCCGCGGAAATCAAACTCCTCAAGGATTATCTGCAGGAGGGGGGATTCATTTTTGCGGCTCCGACCTGCACTTCCACGAAGTTCGAAGCGGGTTTCCGAGCACTTGTTGAACAAATCATGCCCCCTGGAGAAGGGGAATTAAAACGATTGACGGCAGAGCATCCGGTGTTTCGCAGTGAATACCCCTTGCAGGCAGATGCGTCTCCCTTGTTTGGCGTCGATTTTGGCTGCCGGACGTCGATCATGTATTCACCTGAGGATCTTGGGTGTCTCTGGGATTACTGGTCACGTGTTGATCCTCCGAAACGGAATGTCAACTTGAAGGGACGCATCATTCGTGCGACACAGATTGGAGTTAATGTCCTGGCATACGCGACAGGGAGAGAACCTCCCGCCAAGTCCGACATCCCTCAGGTCGTCAAGGAAAATACGGACTTCGATAATATCGAACGAGGGTTGCTGCAGATCGCCCAGATTCGTCACGATGGGTCCTGGAACGCGGCCCCCCGCGCTTTACGCCGATTGCTGCTGGCGCTGAACGACACTGCGGCGATGTCGGCATCAACCAAAGCGAATGAACTGGCTTTCGCCGACGCGGACATTTTTCAATATCCGATCATTTACATGCATGGCCGCAATAAGTTTTCCGCCACAGAGGCAGATCGTCAGCAACTACGAAAGTATCTGGAACGTGGCGGGGTTCTTTTCGCCGATTCCTGCTGCGGAGCCAAACCATTCGACAAAGGCTTTCGAGAATTTGTGGCAACCTTGTATCCCGACAAGAAGCTGGAACGAATTCCGGTTGATCATGAACTGTTTTCTCAAAAGCACGGCCGAGACATTCGGAAATTAAAACGCCGGATGAGCGAAGGAGCCGAGGGAGGCAACGCCCTGGGATTTGTCGTTCGCGATGCTGAGCCGTTCCTGGAGGGACTGGTCGTAGACGGTCGCCTGGCGATCATCTACAGCAAATACGACATCAGTTGTGCTTTGGAGCGACAGGCGGCTGGAAACTGCGAAGGGTACCTGCCAGAGGATGCCGTCAAGCTGGCGATCAACGTGATTCTTTATTCCATGATGGAAGATGTCAGGCTCGCCACTCCTGACAAAGATCGCAACTGAATATCCGCCGCCAGTGGCGAAGGGGGGCAAGCTTGCGAACACCGCTGGTCCCACCCTGCTTTCTGAATTCTGCCCGCACTTTCTGCAACTCCAACAGAGTTGTCTCTGATACGCCCAAGCTAGCTCACGAAGTGAGCTAGCTTGAGTCCGGACAAAAAGAGCAACCATGCACCCTAACGGAAGGCACGGGGTTAATCCGTTGCAGATGTCCCGTGGACTTCCGGCGGACTGTCGACGTTCTGCAGGATCTCTGGACCGGTCATCCATGTTGCCATCGTCAATTGAGGCAACCAGCGTGCTTTGTACGCGCTGATCATCGCGGCGATCATCAGGGAGCCGACGCTCCACGAAAAGGCGGTCATCGCCTGCCACCCGACAAGTGATGTCGCGGAACGGAAGCCGAGCGAGATCAGTCCATAGCCCATAACGGTTGTCGTGCCTATGAACCCACCCCAATAGAGCCGACTTTGGCAGACCTGGGCACAAATGGCACACGTCACTGCCAGCGCGGCGACGTAAAGGAATCTCCACGGAAGTGGTACGTCACCAGCAACGGAGGTGACCAGAACGATCACAGCACTGATCGGCAGCCAGACCGCCGCGAATTGTCGTAATGCCAGCGACAATCGATCACGTTGAAACAGACTGAGCAAGACTGCCGTCATCAGGATCGTGTGATAACACAGAGTCGCACGAAACCCGCTGTCCGGCAGGGCAAACCAGAATCCCGTCGCCACAACTGCCGAGGCAGCCAGTACCATCGGAGTCGAACTTCGATAAAGACCAAGTCCGACAAGAATCAGACTGACCGCGAACAGGGGCAGCGGCTGCATCACGAACGTGTCCGTCGATATGGTGGAAGGTCCGATCCACGTCAGCAGTGAAATGGAGCCGAGCAATCCATAGATGGCCAGCGGCGCCCGCCGAATCACACCCCAGGCATAGAACGCGATCAGCAGAAGTGTCATCAGCCAGACTTGCGATCCGATCGTTGTGCTGACTCGAGATGCAAAGTCGGCCGAAGCCAGCGTGTTCGCATGGGGCCACGCCAGGAGAAGCAGCAAGGGTGTGAATTGCATGATTTTGCGGGCCAGCCGCAGATTTCCGTGTGCCAGCCCCCCTTCCAGGACCAGCAACAGCACGGCGAGCAGGAATGGCGCAATGAAGTAAGGACGCCAGATTGTATCCAGCACAATTCCCTGACGTACATCCGGCGACGACCAGATGGGGCCCGTCTGACTGAACGTCAGCGTCAGCGCATACGATCGCAAAATCACAGCGACCGCAATCGCTCCGAAGGCCACCCACGGGAAGACTGGCCAGGCCCACGGCGTTCCGTTATTCGCGAAATAATCTTTTCCACGGCGGACGGCTGGCAGTAGAGTCAGACAAAGCAGTGCCGCAACCTGAGGAAACAAAAAAATCGTCCAGTCGAGTGTACTGGATGACCGTGGATGCAATTCGGGTGAGCACCACCAGGGAGTGACATAAAACAGAGCCAGAAACAGGAAGAACGGCAACAGAAATGCCCGCCCCAGACGGATTCCCGTACAACGCAGAACTGCGACAATAACGGCAGTGGAAAAGGCAAGTCCAATCCCGAGCAACGCAACGGCACCGCTGGAGGACTCCATCTGTACGAAGAGATCATCCGCACTGACGGAAACGGCGAGGAACATTAAGAGCAGCAACAGCAGGATGGACCGAGCGTCATCCCAGACACCACCCCAGCGGACGATGGCAATTCCCACAAACGCCAGCAACGAGGTGTAGCCCGCAAGGACTCCCATCATGACCCAGCAGTTGATCGCACCGATCTCAAGCTGGCCATAGGTGGCGCGCACTGCATAAAGCATCAGTAGCGCGCTGATGAAATAGAAGGGGTTGTTCGTCCAAAGCCAATGGACGACCGACGACCGAGTGTTGAACATGGTCTGGCTCCGAAAAAGAAAGAAATGAAAAACGACGCGGGGGAAATAGAAATGATGGGAACTCCCCCGACACTGGCATTATATCGGTGGGCGCTTCTGGAAAACCCCCTGATTTTCGTTTTTCAATTTCTTGATCGGATCGGTTTCAGAATTGATCTCCCGGCCCGGTCAGGTCTCAGATTTTCGGATGATGTTGAGCGACCGGGTTGGAGCGTCTTCGCGAAACCTGGGGATTCACGGCCACCCGACCGGGTCACGACGGGGAGAGCCGACAATTACGTCGATAGAATTGCCGTCGATCTTAGTCGACGTTTTGTGCGACTGCGTCGAAATGTTTTTTTTAATCGACGTTTGCTAACCCATCGTCCCGGGATTCTATCTCGCCCAGCCATCCGACGCCGATTGTATAACAAGATTTTCGGTGGGTCGCTCGAAACCCCGACAGCACGAAAACGTCAATTCGTGCAAGTCGCCGGATTCATGAAAGTGTCGAACCAACTTTCGATGCCCGGTCATGCGTTCGATCCCATCGCCGAATCACGTGACCGCCCCGTTTCGTACAATGAGGGATTTGACGAGAACCGCCACTGCCCAAATCATCATCAATGATCAATGCGTGATTATCGTGTGTTGGGATAGTACTTCGCCAGTCGGTCGGGTGAGACTCCACAGAATGCCATTGTCAACAAGGTCCAGTTGCGTAGAGTCTGCCGAAGGATTCCATGCTTCTGCCAGCGTCGCGCGGAAACTGTCAGGCGATCAGGCAACAGAACAAATTTCCCCAATTTCGTCAGTCGCTTCATCAGAAAGACGTCTTCCATCAGACGCAGGTCCGGAAATCGTCCGACCGAATCAAAAGCAATTTTGCGAACGAAGATCGCCTGATCTCCGTAGGCCATTCCCAGCCACCGAACTCGAGCGGCGTTCCCGCGTTCGATGAGCCTGAAACGCCAGCCGGGGGCATCGATCCGTTGTTGAAAGCAGCCT
>Ga0194055_10002174_pt1 | contig 15655 bp, 13 predicted proteins | sample SepL449m_MetaG_FD_155482 | JGI IMG/M metagenome (GOLD analysis project Ga0194055, IMG submission 155482) | Anoxic zone freshwater microbial communities from boreal shield lake in IISD Experimental Lakes Area, Ontario, Canada - Sep2016-L442-9m | ecosystem: Environmental > Aquatic > Freshwater >... | reverse complement strand
TCTGTTGACTTAGTTGTGGTAAACCTTGTCTAACAAACTCTGAACCAGGATGCATTTCATCCTCCTGGATCTCTTCCAGCTTTCCCCCAGTCACCCCCTCACGCATCCACAAATTCCGCCGAAGAGCCGTTTTTTTAGGCTCTGGCTGAGGAAATAAAGCGGGATTCCCAGCAGGAATGGGACCGCAATCAGTGGCAACAACGGCAGAGCATACCTTGTCGCCGAGTTCAGGCCGAACAGACTCATTCCGCAGAAGACCAGCGGGCAGAGCGGAAACAGGGGCGAGCGAAAGGGGCGTTCGATATTGGGATCTTTCAGCCGCAGCACGAAGCAGGCAACACCGGTCGCCAGGAAGAACAACCAGAAGATCGGGGCCGAAGCAGCGTAAAGAGTTTCAAATCCTCCGTAGTACTTGTTCCATGGGACGGGATTCGCATGGGCCATCGCCAGCAGTCCATCGACTCCATTTCGGCCCGTGGGTGTTCCGACACAGACGATCATCAACCCGGCGATGGTTCCTTGGACGAGCAGTGACCAGACCGGGGCCTTGGACCAGCGGGACCAGCGACCAAGTAATCCGAACGCAGGATGATCGGCCCCCACAGTGGCATGCAACCGGGCAACAGAAAAAATCAGTCCGCTGACGCTTCCCAAGGCAGAGACCATCACCAGCACGCTGATCGCACGTTCACCAAACGGGCCAAAGACCTTTGCCATGGCATCGCCGGCAGGTTGTCGCGAAGCTCGCAATCCTTCAAATCCGAGCGTGGTCAGATAGGCCGCATTCACGAGCAGATAACAGGCAGTAATCGCCCCGATCCCCAGCAAGAGAGCTCGAGGAATATTGCGTTTGCGGTCACGGACATCGGCGGCGACAAACGCAGCATCGTTCCATCCGCCATAAGCGTAGAGAACGAGAATCATCGACAACGACCAACCGGGACCATCGATCGGTTTGACCACTTCCATTGATGTTGTCCCGGTGACGCTGAGTCCACCCACAATCAGCATCAACAGTCCGATCGCTTTGGCGCACGTCAACAGGTTTTGAGTCAACTTGCCGGAACGAATCCCCAGGCAATTCAAACCGGTCAATCCGACAACTGCTCCCAATGCAAACCAGACAACAGCCGATTCAGGAGCATTGAAGACTCGAACAGCATATTCGGCGAAGACATACGAAAGTGCACCAATGCTTCCCGTCTGGATGATCGCCAACTGAGACCAGCCGAACAGGAAACCGACACCCGGCCCAAAAGCTCTGGTGAGGTAATTGTATTCGCCCCCCAACCGCGGATAGGTCGTCGCCAGTTCGGCGTAGCAGAGAGCACCGACAAACGAAAGCCCGCCACAGATGGCCCAGATCCCCAGCCCCGTCCACGGGTCGGGCATATTCGCGAAGATCGTCCCCGACATCTTGAAGACGGTCGATCCGATGACAATGCCAACAATCAGACTGACAGCATCCCAGACACTGAGTGCAGCAGACTCGTCCTCAGCCGAGGAAACAGATTCAGACACGAGAGGGCAACTCCGACGAAATAAAGCTCGACACCGTCAGCGATTCAAGTCGCTGACGATGCTGAGCCTACCCGACTGTACTCATGCCGACCAGTCCGACGGACATGAGGCCGTTGAACCTTGGATGGACCTTGGAGTCCAAGTTTCACATCACGTTAAGAATTTGGACAACCTGCAAACTGAAAAACATGGTCAGAACAGAACGAAAGACCCAGTGAATCGCAAAAGTCATGAACCAGTCTTCGGAATGCGTAACTGAATCACGGAAGAAAAAGACTGACCCGCGTCGAGGCTTCAACGCGGGTCAAGATCGAAGTTTGTCATCAAGAGTCGGCAGTATCCTACCGACTGTCCACCAGGGCGAATTCTTTGAATCAACCTATTTGACGGGAACGTTGTAGGTGATGACGCCGACTGCGGCACCCTCTTTGACGGTCTTGTAGTTCTCGTGGCACATCGTGCATTTCTTCATGACGACTGGAACCGGGGTGGCGGCGCGCAATCGCGTTTTCCCCTCGATCTGAACCAGTTGTTCATAATAGTCCTTCCCACTGGTCAGCGCCTTCACGGCCGCCTTTTCGAAGTCATCCTTGGCCACATTCTTGTCTTCATATGGCTTACCCGTGGCATCAATCAGACGGCAGTCATGCCAGCCCTTCTTTTTCATGGTGTCAAAGAGGGCCATCGCGACGGTTGCGGCGGGAAGATCGGTTTCCTTGTTAACGTACTTGTCGGTAATCGCTACCACGGCGGTCTTGTAGATGTCGTCCAGCATCTTGATCTGTTGACGAGCGCGTTCGACGGCCGGATCAGCCTCAGCCTTGGTTTCGCCCAGCGCGTTACTGCGCATTCCCCAGGCCATTCCCGCAATCATCAGGACTGCCGTGCCAAGTAATGTCCATCTGCGAGTGCTTCGTGTCATTTCTTAACCTTTCACAAAACTCATCGACCGATGATCGCTCCCACCAGGTAAGCGATCCTGAATCAAAACTTGTTAATCCCCACCTAATCGGCTTTCGGCTTGGCTCGTTTGCGTGTCGCACGCCTGGGTGCGGCAGCAGTAGCTGCACTTTCGGGCTCGGAGTGGGCTCTCCCCATCGATCGCGGCAAGTCTCTCTTCGACGGACCAAATGGCAGGACATCGGACAGTTTGATGGAGTTTAAGTACTCCAACTGAATCTGCTCTGCCCGTTCGAGGACCGTTCGCAATTTGCAATGTCGCTGGATCACGCAGACATCTTCCATCCCGATGCATTCCAAGAGATGCATGTTCCCTTCGATGGCTCGTACGACTTCACCAATCGAAATGTCGTCGGCCGGGCGGGCCAGTTCCAACCCCCCGCCAATCCCGCGAATACTACGGACATACCCCAAGCGGGCCAGTTGATTGACCACTTTGCCCACATGGGTCTCAGAAATCTGAAAGAACGCTGAAACTGCCTTGATCGTCTGTCGCTCCGGTCTCGCCGCCAGAAACATCAGCGTCCGTAGCGAGTAGTCCGTCTGTAACGCCAGTCGCATCGCGTCGCCCCAATAAGATGAATAACATGTTCATCTTTTGTATGTTTATCAAAACTGGATAAACACGTCAAGTTTCTGGGGCTCGGTATTTTTCTGCGAATTCCACACTTTCGCGAGTTCGCCTCGACCCCGTCGAAGCGGCCAACCCAGGTCTGATTTGGCGAAAACGTGGCTGTGATCGTGGTTCCTGGATTGACGACCGCAGGCGGAGCAATGTGCGAGCAATCCAGAAAAGCGATCGTCTTGATTCGGGCTTCAGAGACGTTGGTGTCGATAAACGGTGCCACATCAACAAGCCCGGATGAAACGACCTATCCTGACATCCCGATGATTGTAATCGATACCGTCACCGGACGTGGCCAGACGTATGGTGCGGCGATGACTCTCGGAATTATTCTTCCCATTTGTGATTCGGGAAAGATCGTTAAAACTACGACCCAATCTCGGACTTCGCCTGATTGACGCCTCTGGATCGTCTATCGCGTCAGTACGTCAAACAGGTTGTTCTGGTCATCCGTCCAGAACGTGCGGCGTACGGATTCGAAATTCTTTCCGCCTGTAAACGTGGCCAGTTCATTTGCGTCACGTGACAGGATTACCCACGTCGCGTCCGTCTGGAACTCAGCGGGGTTTCCCTCGGAATCAATCTGGATGGCGGACAGTCCCTGATCGTCAGCAATTCCTGCCAGCACCGGAAGTAGATCGAAATGGACATTGGAAACATGGCACGCGAGTAACCCTCCAGGAGCCAGATGCCGCAAATAGACTTCGAACGCTTCTGCTGTCAGCAGATGCACCGGAATCGCATCACCACTAAAGGCATCCAGGACGATCAGGTCGAAGGCTTGCGGTTCTTCACGTTCCAGAACCAATCGTGCATCGCCAATGACGCATTCATTCTCTGCGGGGCATTTGGCCAGAAACAGAAAATAGCTGCGTGCGAAGTCGACGACGGCCGGATTGATTTCATAGAACCGAAAGCGATCGCCGGTTCGACCGTACGTGGCGATCGTACCGATCCCAAGTCCGATGACTCCGACATGCCGACCTGGCTTCTGGTTGATATGTGCGAACGCCAACCCGACTCCCGATTTCCGACCATAATACGTGGTCGGTTCCATTCGCCGTGTGGGAGACGCCACATTCTGCGCACCATGCACGATACGTCCGTGAATCAGTAGTCGTGGCGATCGGGTCTGTCCTCGCGAGATTTCACGTTCGACCTTCAGATTTCCATAGAAATTTCGGGACATGGCCATGTACTTGGAAGTCTGCCTCGCACCGACACTGAAACCGACAATCGCCAGGCACCACAAGACGAGAGCAGCCATTCCAACTCGCTGGAACTGGGGGGCCGTCAATCTTGAACGCAGCACAACGATTACCGCCAACAGGACAAAACCCAGGACCGCGACATGAAATTCGTAGTAGTCGACAAAGATCGCCGGAGCCAGTAAACCAACGAACAGTCCCCCACAAGAACCTCCCGCGGAAATCGTCAAATAAAATAGAGTCAGGTATTTCGGTGAAGGTTTCAGATGTACCAGTTCACCATGGCAGACCATGCAACCGGCGAACAGTGCTGTGAAGTAGATTCCCAGTTGAAACACCAGTGAACCACTGGCGGGAAGCAACGTGTAGAAACAGGCGATCGGCATCGTCAGTACCGAAATCGTCAGGAATACTCGACGTTGATACCAGTGATCACCGTCGAAACAGATGATGAACGTCAGCAAGTAGAGCGCCAGAGGAATCACCCATAGGAATGGGATGACCGCCACATCCAGGCAGATCTGGTTGGTCGAGGCGAGAAGAAACATCGAAGCGACCATCGACAGTGCAAACCAGAGCAGGACCAATCCAGCTGTCGGTGGACTCGATTGTGAAATACCTGCATCGAGTTCTGTTCGGACGATTTTGCCAGCGGCACCTACCTGCCAGCAGACCAACGCCGCACAAACGGAGCAGAGGATCGCAAACAGTGCAAATGCACATGACCACGCTACCGTCTGATCTGGTTTTGCCAACCAGCGTTCAAAGACGAATGGATACGCCAGAAGCGCCAGCAGAGAACCGATGTTAGAGAGGGCGTATAGTCGATAGGGAGAGATACCCGGTTGCGTCCTGGCAAACCAGGATTGCAGCAAAGGTCCCGTTGCTGATAACAGGAAATACGGGAGTCCTACGCAGGCCAGGACCAGTAAAATGATTTGACTCGCCGGATCCGAAATCTCCGTAGGCTTCCATCGGGAATCTGGAGTGATCGGCAGCGTGCAGACCGCCGCCACCAGCATTCCGGCATGCAAAGTCGCCTGCCAGCGCAATGGCAGTCGCGACAGCAGATGCGCATAGGCATAGCCAAAAAAGAGCAACGCCTGAAAGATCAGCATGCATGTCGTCCAGACGGACGGACTGCCGCCGAACCATGGCAGAATGTATTTTCCCAGCAGTGGCTGCACGAGAAACAGTAGAAATGCACTGCCAAATACCGTAATCGCAAACACTGTCGATGCCAGGACCGCATGCCGAGTTCCGACTGCAGGAACGGTCAACTGAAGCGAGTCACTGGTAGAATCAGTTGCCATAGACATCTCGCAAACAGACGGAAGTGTCGGAACGAATTTTCTATGTGCCAGAACGAGAAAAGACTCTGTCCATACACCGACGTGATTCGAATGATCCCGTCGCCGGGGGAGCTTGAGTCCCCGTTACTTCCCTGACGTTACAGATGCCAACGACCCGACGGGCCTTCAATTGCCTCTAAGGATGGTTGATCGCAGGCAATTCCGTCCGAATGTATCGGTCATGCCGTCACGTCCCGAAGCCGCAAGGGGCTGAAGGGGATCTTGCACGGTTGGGCTAAAATCCGGTTGAAAACTAGTTCTACGGTCTCACGTCGTCGACAGGCCCAAGAAGTTCGACGGAATGGTTTGGTCGACAGCAGTCAATGAATGGCTTTGATGTAGAACGGTGATGGCGGCTACGCGAGGACATTGATGGTGTGGCTTGTGCGAGCACCTGCCACAGCAACACTGTGGACTTCGCCATCTGCTTTAACGCGGTGAGCGATCCGGGTGTTGGCATGACCCATGACTCGGATGTGGATCATTTGTCGATGAGCGTGATGAATGGGGGCCACGTGATTGACGTGATGCGAATTGTGACCACTGATGTTCATGACTGCTCATTTCACTCGTTTTGAGGACTCGTTCTTTTGATGGGATGACGTTAAGGCAAACGTCGTACCAGAGTCCGTTTACGGGCAATCTGATTGCCACAAGCAAAATTCATGTAATCAGTTACGGCATAATCACGAGTTGGCGTCCACAAATCAGATGTTGCGATTCATCACCAGGAATGGTGACATGTGGCAACACGATTCGAAATGTCACCATCCATCAAAATGCGACTGTTTTGATGGATGGAAAATGGGCCCACTTTCCGGTCAATTCACGGTTGTGAATCGAATTGAGGACACCGCAACCAGAGGGTGCAGTCGGTATTGAGTGGTCATCCAATCCGGAGCCAACGGAGCCACAAATTCGATGACTTGCCATCGCGAGCAATTGTGAAGTGAACAGTGCGACTATTCTGTTTTCTGATCACCCGTCAATTGCAGACGATTCGGATGGTCTGCGGATTCCGCAGGTTGAAAAGCGACCGTGGATGGAATCGGCTGATTGGGTTGATTCAGGCGGCGGGGAGTCGTTTCAATCAACTCTTGCTTGGCAGATCCAGACTGGAAGGGACCGATCCCCAATACAAACAGGTTGCTGTCATCGGACATCGACGACGAGACCCCACCTGCCCCGAGTAACTGATGATTCTTGGCGTCGTAGGCGACGAGACCGAGTTTGGCGAGTGCGGATTGGCGGTTGCGTGTGACCAGTTTCACCTCAGGCAGCGTCAGCATCCCTGGAAGCACAATTTGAGGAATCCCCAGGTACGAGTCGGCATCATCGGTGCCAACCCCGCCGCTGCGGACTTCCATGACGACATCCGCTTCTTCCGGCTTCGCTGCGATGCTGGCACCATTCATCATCAGGCGATGTCGAATAGATCCAACGACATAGCCTTTGTCAGTGCAGTCGAGATACTTTTCGTCGACCAGCACACGCTGTCCCTGAAACGAAGCGAAATCAACTTTTGATAGCGCCTGGTCCACCGCGTTTGAAATCAGCAACTGCTCGCGAGCGGTTCGTGCGGTATTCGATTGTCGGGCTGTCGTACAACCTGCCAGCATCAATAACGTGACAAACAGCACAGCTACAAACCGGGGATTTGGCATGAAACACCTCGTAGGGGTACCCCGCTGCGCAGGGACACCGCAACAGAATTCTCGCAAGACATGAGTGGGAAAAGGGAGGGGAGACTTCTAATTCAGCAGCGACAGCGCTGCAAGATGAACTCAGTTCTTGGTCGCACATGACGATTCAGCGAGTATCATCTCGCCAGAAGGGCTTTCGAGCTGTCCAACAGCAGAATTCAGCGAAAAGACAATTGGAAAATCCGTCCGGCATGCAGACGCTTGTGGGTACGAGCTGAAGCCCTTCTCTTTCAGAAAAGGAACTGTGGCGAGCGGCAAATCGGTCTTGAGCAGATTTTGCCGGTCCACTAGAACTCAATTCCCATTTCCCGATGCTGTTTCTGACGGTTGGTTCTATGGTCAAGGACCTGCGAACTTCGCTATCGCAATCTTCAGATTTCGCCCGGGGTGGATCTCGGCAAGGAGGCCACTGATGCGAATTCCATTTCTGACTCCCACAGTCATCGTTGTCTTCTGCTGCGCGGTTCTCGGAGCCGAAGAACGTAAGTTTCCCTATCAAGCGATCGTGGAAACGGATGGAGAATACGTTCGCAGCGGTCCTGGACCGAATTTTTATCCCACGGACAAGCTGAAAAAAGGGGACAAGGTCACTGTCATTCGACATGACCTGGGGGGTTGGTGCATGATCACTCCGCCACCCGGCAGCTTCAGTTGGATTCGTGCCGAACATGTCCAGCGTACAGGAGATACGACCGGGGTTCTCATTTCGAACAAGGTCGTCGTGCATGTCGGAAGTGCCTTGAGTATCGACGAATTCACGACGATTCAGGGAAGTCTGTCCAAAGGCAACGCAGTACAGATCCTGGGCGAGAAATCTTTCGCGTTCGATGATGGCCCCAAAAAGATGTACAAAATCAGTCCAATTCAGCGCGAATGGCGCTGGATTCATCGACGGGGAATCGTCGCGGCCGATGCGATTCAGTCTGAGCCATTTCCCGGAGAGTCTGCACCACGCAGGAAGCCTTCCGGGCCGGTAGCCGATCAGATTGAAATCGATCCCGATGCCTTTACCCATCCGATTTCCACGGGGGATTCGGTCACAGGGCCGGGGAATTCCAATTTACGACCGAAGAAGCCCGTTGGACCAGCCGCTCCCAATTCCGAATCGGCTTTTCTCGATCGCCTGAACGGCGTGGACTCGCAGTTTCGAGAAATGATCAAGCTCGAACCGGCATCCTGGAACCTTCGGGAAATTGAAGAGCAATACACGCAACTCGACAACGACGCGACACAGCCTTCGCAGAGTAAGACGATTGCATTGCGGCTGGATGCGGTCGCCCGTTATCAGAAGACTCAGCGCGACTATCAAAGCTTTTTGAAAATCAGCGAGGAGACCAAGCAGCGCGATGCGCAGTTGGCTCAGTTACAGCGTGAGGCTGAAATTCGCGCCAACGGGGGCAGTCCCGAGTCTGAATCACCCCCGATGCAAACTCGACCACAACCGCAGCCTAATCCCGGCGGGCCGATCGCTTCGACAGGAAATCCACCCGCCGAGGCACCTCGACCCGCAAATCAGAACTTTGCCGGGGCTGGAATGATCGTTCCCATGACGCAGACATTTCCAGGCGGCCCACAGTACGCCTTGGTCGCCCCAGGCGGAAAACTGCTGGCATACCTGGTTCCAGCTCAAGGTGTCGATCTGAAAAAGGCCGTCAATCAGTCCATGGGGATTATTGGCGACCGAAGCTTCCGTCAGGAGTGGGGTGCTGACACGATCACGGTTCGTGGGATGCAGCCGGTGCAACTCAAAGCAGCGCGATAGTTCCTCGCTGCAAGAGCACTTCGATCGCCCTTGTTCGCAAACAGCTCAGGCAGCACGCATAGTACGCTGTTGATTCGTGTCGCTCGCGACAGCGACATTTGGCCGAGTCTGTGTCGGAAGTCCCATGTGACGCAATGTCCGGTCGGTGAAAAGTTCGGCCGAATACTGAGCCGCAATGTACGGTGCATCTGCAGAGAGTCTTGAGTGCAATTTGACATCTGAAAGAAGTCGCTCAATTTGACTCGCCAGATCCCCTGAATCCCAGGATTTGAAGTTCAGTCCCCCCTGCAGATTCCCATGGAATGGAAGCTCCGCGACGCCACCCGTATCGGGCACAACCACAGGAGTCCCCTGCACCATGGCTTCGACTGGTACCATCCCGAACGGTTCCGCGTGGATTGACGGGTAGACCAGACATGTGCTCGCTCGGAACAGCGCCGTTCTCAGGTCATTTGACACATAGTCACTCGCCAGGACAGGAACCTGCAGCACCTGAGCAATCTGGCGGCACGCAATCGCATATCGGGAACCGAATGCCGTCGGGCCGCAGATCGCCAACTGGAACGTGTGGCCACGCTCACGCAAGATGCGAGCTGCATAAATCAGCAGATCAATCCCCTTTTCCGAATCACGCCGCCCCAGATAGCTGACCAGCGGAATCGTTTCATCGAACTCAGCAAACTTCTGGCGGACCATCGCAGTCGCATTGGTGCGGTCCATCGACGGAGCGATAGGTACCCCTGGCGGAACCACTCGCATCATCGTCATGGGGATGCCCACTTCGTCATTGACTCTCTGGTTATAGGGAGTACTGACAGACACGGCCGGAAAGTCCGAGGCGTCGACCGCTTCCCGAATGCGCTCGTACATCTTTTCTTCAAGCCCGAGTTTCGCGGCGTATGGAGCATAGGTTTCGTAGCCCTGAAACTGCACCAGGTACTTGAGCGGGTGAGGAACATGTTCACGTGCCGCTTTGGCAAACAACCCCAATATCTCGATTGTTCCGATCAGATGAGTGACTCGCGAATTCGTCAATTCGTGAGCAAGTCGTCGAATGAGCTTCGGGTCGGATTCAACACCCTGACACACGACTTTGATCAGTCCTCGCAACGTCCCCGAAACGCACCAGGGGATTTTCCGGGAAATCGCTGAGCGTACTTTGTCACTAAGGAGCCAGCAGGAGAGCTTTCCAAGCTGATCGAGAACAGGCGAGATACGACCAGCCGCATAGCGAAACGAGTGAAACAGAAACCGTTCTTCAATTCCTGGATTGAGCGGTGACGATTTCGGACGTTCAACGACCCACCAGACGCAGACGCGATATCCTCGCGAATGAAGTTCATTTGCCAGACGAATATCGTGGATCTGAGCTCCGTTCAACGTGCCGCCCAGCAACAGAAATCCAAATACGGACTCAACATTCGGCGGTGCAATATCCGTCTGAGATGGTTGATGGATCATTTGCATCCTTGCAGTGGCTGGATTGTTGGAGGGTTGAAGAGACTATCGGCTATTTCCTAATCAAACCACTGAAAGACTTTGTGCGACTCTCATCACAGAGATCGAGACCTGCACGTATTGCTGTGTTCCGTCGCATTCCATGCCGTGACGGGGAATTACACGTACGAGAATCGGAACAAACTCAAGCAGTTTCTGCCGATTCCATTGCCAAAGTCGATTTGAACTTACCGAAAGGCAACAGGCTGCGATCGATTCAGCCCCCAACAATGTCACAATTGAGGGCGTGGTGTGGACTGAGAATCCACTCGGAACAAAGCACCACGAACCAGGAACGGTTCGCATCCCTACCCAACCATGGAGTCCGCAATCATTCTCGCCATCTCAATGGCTTGGTCTGCGGTTGTGATCTCGCCGTTCAACTGCGCATCTCGAACGGTTTCCAGCAGAGTTCGAAATGTCGGACCGGGATTCATCCCGAGCGACTTCAGCGTGTCACCCGTAATCAAAGGAACGGGGTCAATCACATCGTGAGGCGTTCGCGTCAGGTATTCATCACAGAATAAGGCCGGTTGCAAATTTGATTCTGTGGCCAGCAACTTCACTCGCATTAGAGAAATCAGGTCGTCGCGGAACGGATGAGCCAGCGTTCGTTTCAGGCGCGCCAGCGACTGTGCCGGGGCATCGAACAGATCGTCCTGATGAGCCACAAGCCAGTTGATCCGCTCAAGTTCATCGTTCGACAGTTTCAGACGCCGACAGATCTGCATGACGACGGCTGGTGCCGTCAACGAATGAAGTAAGACGGAGACGGCCAGTTCAAACGACGGATGTTCGAGCAGTTCCAGCATACGCAAGGTGATTTCGTGCGCTGCAGGTTCGCGAGTTTCACGGTTCAATTCGGGCAGAATAATAGGTAGTAGCCCCACCTCTTCGCTCAATTCGATCGCCCGACGACGATGCCTGTCGACGAGCATCTTCTTGAGCTCTTGTGCAATCCGCTCCGCACTGACGATGATCAGTTGCCCCGCCATTTCCCGAACGGCTTCGGCGGTAATTTGATCGAGTGCGAAGTCGAGTGTTGCTGCGAACCTGACAGCTCGCAGCATTCTTAGCTTGTCCTCGCGGACTCGCTCATGCGGATCACCGATGGCTCGCACGACTCGAGCTGACAAGTCGGCTTCACCTCCGACGAAATCCAGAACGCGGGCTTCCATCGGATCGTAAAACATACCGTTAATGGTGAAGTCACGTCGTCGAGCGTCTTCTTCAGGAGTACAAAAGGCGACGCTGGAGGGGCGACGTCCGTCTTGATAGGGACCTTCGGTGCGAAACGTAGCCACCTCGACATGCCCCGCCTCGCGCGGGCCCAGGACGATGATGACCCCAAAACTGGCTCCGACCGGCAATGTCCGCTTATGGCCGAACAGACTGCGAACCTGCTCGGGAGTCGCGGTAGTAGCCACGTCGTAGTCTTTCGCGGGCCGTCCCAACAGCAGGTCGCGTACGCATCCGCCGGCGAACAGAGCCGTGTGCCCCGCTGACCTCAATTGGCGAACGACTTCAACTGCGAATTCGCGTTGGGGAGAATTGACCGTCATATCAACATTGTCCAGAACCAGAACCACAAAACGCAACAGCCGGGAACATCTTTGCAGATGCTCCCGGCTGAAGAAAAGTTCACTGCAGGCGCGAGCCAATTGACCCGGCCGATACGACCGAAGGTCTTCTCTTCGGCCCTCAGTCAAAACGCTTTCAGTTCTCTGCCGTTCCCAACGCAGTCCCGCTTTCAATCGTAACTGCCTTGTAACCGCCGATTGATTTGAAGTAGATCAGCAGGATCAGATAGATCACGGCCATCGTAGCGGGGATGCATGAGTCAGCGACGAGCGTATTCCGATCCCCCGTGATACTGGCTTCGATCAGGACGCGATCTTCTGGTTTGAGCTTCTCAAACGCGGCCTTGCCTGAGGCGCCCTCTTCACGAATCTTGTCGAGTTCCTTCTGAGCGGCTCCCAGTTTCTTTCCATCAATACCAACGGCATCCGGGAAGACCAGGAACTTACTGGGCTTTTCAGCCTTGTTTGCGTCATAGGACGCAACATTTGCTGTTTTCAGGGCTTCGCCCGAGTAGCGATCCTTGAAATAGCCCAAGCCAGGTGACCCGATCAGACCGGCCGACATCATACCGATCCCGCCCATGATACTGATGGCGATGGCACCCGTTCGCGGGAATCGGTCGGAAGCGACGGCCAGCATCGTTGGCCAGAAGAACGTCTTACCGATCCCGTACACGGTCAAAGCCAGGATCGCACCCGCAAAGGCATCAATCCGGCTCGTCAGATTCAAGCCGAGGCAAGCCAGTACGGCACAGACCAGCAGAATCCCAACAGGAGACATACCGATCTTCTTCTCAATGAAGTCTGCACAGAATCGCAATGCAAACATCAATGCCGAAGTGAACACGAACAGGATCTTGCCTTCTTCCGAAGAAAGAATGTTTCCCGTGATGTTCTGAATCCAGCCGTCTGTTCCCAGTTCCACTGCACCAACGAGGGCGTGCGTCAGGAACAGCACAAACATCAGCACCGAGCCAACAGAGAACTTAGTGATGATTCCGACGGCCAGGAGCAATCCAGCTCCCACGGCATAACCAATGTACTTGGCGATAGTTTCGTCCACGACCGACTTCAGGACGTCACCCAGGAACATCGACAGCAGGAAGCAGACAACCAGCCCACCCAGCAGACCAACGTCCTGCAGCATTTCGCCAAGTTTCAAGCCTCGCTTCGAAGCTTCCGATTTCGGGAAGCTCTGTCCCATGAACATCACGCCATAGATGGCGGTCGGGATCAGGTACAACGACAACTGGATCTTCCAGTCAAGCTTCATGCGGTCGTCGAGAATCCAGCCGAGAATACCACCCAGGATCAAACCGGCCGGCCAACTGGCGTGCAGGATATTCAAGTAGTGAGTTCGCTTTTCGGGGAACAGCGTTGCAACCAGAGGATTTGCCACGGCTTCCAGGCATCCGTTGGCCAACGCGAACAGGAACATCCCCCAGTACAGCATGTTGTAGGCATTTTCCGGAGTCGATGCTCCGAATGTCACAACAGCGGACAGGACATGCAGCACGAATGCGGTGGCAACCAGCTTGCCGTAGCCAATCTTGTCACACAGCACACCACCAATGATGATCCCGAAGCAGAATCCGGAAAAACCGGCCCCACCGATCGCACCCAGTTGAGTGCTGCTGAAGTTGAACGCGGCCGCCCAGTTGTCGAAGATCCCCCCACGAATTGCGAAACCGACCCCCGCGGCGAGAATCGCCATGAAGCCCGCCCACAGCAGTCGTTGCGCATTGGCAGCAACTGGCTCACTACTCCCGTTACTCATCGTTGTTTCCACCACAAAAGAAGTTTGGAGTTATAACGCGTCCGTACAAAACAAATCCTTGCCAACGATCTTGCAACTGGTAACGAACGTCGCTTGCCGGGTTCGAGAATCTGGCCGGTCCATTTACCAGACTGACTCTTCAACCCAGCCACACGTGAGCTGTTCCCAGCAGCAATTTCCTATCTCCGCCATACGACCCCGTACGCCGCACAGAAATGCGAATCGGGAATGATATCCAGTTGGAATGCATCTTTCTACGAACGCGGTACCGATTACCGATCGGTTTTTTCCAAGACCAGCAGTCCCGCTGACGAGTGCCTCGCCCGAATCCCCCCCGGAAGGTTGGCATTTCCCCCCGTCCGAGCCACTTCAGCAAGGCGATTCCACTCGGAGTATCCCATTCCCTGTCGAGGCCACCCCTGACGCCGCCAGATGAGACAGAAAACCTCTCGAACCAGATGCACCGGCTGATCCGCAAACAATCGAGTATTCAGCCGCACGGAATTCGGTTGAGCATCCAGCACCGCTTGATTGACGAGCCGTTCCGCCAGTTCCGCGAATGTCTGCTCCATCTCGGCAGCCTGTTCAACCAGCCGCAACAGAGATCCGTCGACCCGTCCACTAAACTGCTGTCGGAGTTGCGGCAACAGATTGTGGCGTAACCAGTTGCGGGTGAATGTGGTGTCGGCATTGGTGACGTCTGTTCGAAAATCCTGACCGATTTCGGCCAGATACGATTCAATCAAGCTGCGACGGATCGACAGCATCGGCCGGACAAGTCGGCATCCCATTTCGGTCGATCGGACCGAGGGAATCCCTCGCAGTCCAGCCAAACCCGTCCCTCGAAACAAGTGATGCAGTACAGTCTCTGTCTGGTCATCCGCGGTATGAGCGGTGACGACCGTGTCAGCACCGATTTCAGATGCGGTTTCGTCCAGAAAGCGATGGCGAGCCCCCCGTGCTGCCTCTTCGATTCCTGCAGCCGTCGGGTTGATTGCAACGGTTCCGACTGTCACCGGCACTCCGTGCAAACGGCACAAATCCTCGACCCAACGAGCGTCCGCATCGCTGGCCTCGCCGCGAAGCTGGTGGTTGATGTGTGCGACATGAAGGGAACACGCAAGTTCCGACCGCAATTCCAACAGCCCGCGAAACAACGCCACACTGTCCGCACCGCCCGACAACCCGATGAGCAGTGTCGAACCAGGCTGGCACCGCTTCGCGCCGTGACGTAACTCGGCCAGAAAACTATCCGTACTCGATGACGTCACGCGAGGACTTCCGAGATCACGTCCCCATGATCCATCACTGCGACCGGGCGGTTCAATCGATCAGGAACTCGCGATTCCGGTTCAATCCCCAAGCCGTGGTACATCGTGGCAGCGATATCGGCTGGACCGTAAGGACGCGTGATCGGATAGGCGGCGTGCGGGTCGGTCGTTCCGACCACTTGCCCTGCCTGAATCCCCGCACCCGCGAAGAACATCGAACCGCATTTTCCCCAGTGGTCGCGACCACCAAGGCTGTTGATCTTGGGAGTCCGGCCGAATTCCGTGAGGTAAACCACCATTGTGGAATCGAGCATGCCACGCTGCTTCAGATCGGTGATCAATGCGGCAAATGCCTTGTCGATCCCCGCGACGTTGTACCCTCGCTTGACCATCTCAGAG
>Ga0194055_10002172_pt1 | contig 15662 bp, 12 predicted proteins | sample SepL449m_MetaG_FD_155482 | JGI IMG/M metagenome (GOLD analysis project Ga0194055, IMG submission 155482) | Anoxic zone freshwater microbial communities from boreal shield lake in IISD Experimental Lakes Area, Ontario, Canada - Sep2016-L442-9m | ecosystem: Environmental > Aquatic > Freshwater >... | reverse complement strand
CCCCGGGGCGCTGCCGCCCCCCAGCCCCGCCGAGGCCCGGGCGATCGCGAAGGAGGCCTGGCTTTACGCCTACGCGCCCCTGCAGGGCTACCAGACCTTCTGGAACCAGACCCAGAACCCCGCCTTCGGCGGCTCTGTGGGCGGTTTCAACCGCTTCCGCCACTACAGCCGCCTCAACACTCCGGCCGACACCGACATCGTCACCCCCAACAACGACACCCCCTATTCCTGGGCCTGGCTGGACCTGCGCTCCGAGCCGATCGTGCTGGAGCTGCCCGCCGTGGCGGCGCCGCGGTATTACGTGAACCAGTGGTTCGACCTCTACACCCACAACTTCGCCTACACGGGGGTGCGGGCCACCGGCCGCCAGGCGGGCCGCTACCTGTTCGTGGGGCCCACCTGGCGCGGTGCGGTGCCGCCGGGCATCACCGGGGTGTTCCGCGCTGAAACCGACTTCGTGGGCACCCTCACCCGCACCCAGCTGAACGGGCCTGACGATGTCGCTGCCCTGCAGGCGATCCAGGCCCAGTTCCGCTTGATTCCCCTCTCCAGCTACAGCCGCACCACCCCGCCGCCCGCCGCGCCGCCGGTGGCCTGGCCGGCCTGGGATGGCAAGGCCGCCGAAGGGATCGGCTTCATCGGCTACCTCAATGCCCTGCTGCCGTTCATGCCCACGGTGCCCTCCGAGCAGGCGATGCGGGCGCGCTTCGCGCGGATCGGCATCGGCGCCGGCCGCTCCTTCGATCCGGCTCGCCTCGATCCCGCCACCCGGGCCGCCCTCGAGGCCGGCGTGGCAGACGCGGCCCAGGCGCTCAAGACCAAGGCCCTGGCCCAGACCAGCTCACGAGGGTTCTTCGGCACCCGCAAGGAGCTCGGACCCGACTACCTCACCTTCCGCTCGATGGGAGCGATGCTGGGGATCTACGGCAACAGCGATGCCGAAGCCGTCTATGCATCCCAGCAGACGGGGCCGGATGGCCAGGTGCTCGACGGTCGCCGCCGCTGGCTGCTGCGCTTCCCGCCCGGCCAGCTGCCGCCGGTGAGCGAGTTCTGGTCGATCACGATGTACACCCTGCCCCAGCGCCTGCTGAGCCCCAATCCGATCAACCGCTATTCGATCGGTGATCGCACCCCGGGCCTGCGTTACGGCGCCGATGGCTCGCTGGAGATTGTGCTGCAGGCGGAGAATCCCGGGCCGGCCAAGGCTGCCAATTGGCTGCCGGCACCGGCGGGACCGTTCTTCTTTGTGGCGCGGCTTTATGGGCCGAAGCAGGCCGTGCTCTCGGGTGCCTGGAAGCTTCCGGCGCTGGTGGAGCTGAAGTGAGCGGGGACTGACCCTTGGCTGGAGGCCGCGGCCGACTCAGGCCTTGGCGGACTCCACAGCACCCGCCAGGGGAATCCCCGCCGCGCGCAGCGCCTCCACCAGCCGCAGCAGCAGCTCCCGTTCCACCGCGCCCTGGTGCCCAGCCCGGGTGACCACCACCAGGGCCAGCTCCAGGCCTTCGGGGCTCACCTGCCGCAGGCCCAGCAGCCGGGGCGGCGCCAGCAGGTCGCTGCTCCAGGTGGGATCGGCGGCGAAGGCAGCCGCCGCCTGCTCAACCACGGCCAGGGCCCGGCGGGGATCGCCGCCCCGGTGGGCCAGGGTGAGGCGCAGCTCCTGGCCGGAGCGGAGCTTGGTGGTGTTCACCACCCGCTTGCACTGGCTGTTGGGGATCACCATGACCCGTTGGTCGGCGCTGCGCAGCTCGGTGCTGAGCAGGTCCACATCGATCACCTCGCCGCTGAGCCCGTCGATCGTGATCGCATCGCCGATGGCGTAACGGTCTTCGAGCAGCAGCACCAGGCCGGCCATGAAATCGCGCAGCAGGTCCTGGAACACCAGGGCCAGGGCACCGAGCAGGGCGCCGCTGGCCAGAAGGGCGTGGTTGGAGAGTTCGCGCACGCCGGGGATGTCGACCACCACCCAGAGGGCCACAAGCGCGATGCAGGCCAGATGGACAAGGCGGTTCACCACCCGCCTGAGGCTGCGGTAGCGCTGGTTGCGGCGGGCGCGGAGCTCTGGCGCCAACGAAGGATTGCCATTCCACTGGATCAGCAGGGCCGCCAGCACCGCCTGCAGGAGCAGGGCCAGGAGCCAGCCGAGCAGCAGCTTGCCCACCACGCCGAAGGGCTGGAGCAGCAGGTCGATCGCCAGGGGGATCTGTCCCGGCACCGCCAGCACCGCCACCCCCACCATCAGGGGCAACAGCAGCAGCACAGCCGCCAGCAGGGTGCGGCTCAGTAGGTGCAGCGACGGGATCAGCAGGTTGCGGTTGCGGCGGTGGTGGTCAGCGGTAGCGAGGGAGCGCCGTGGGCCGGAGGCCGCCAGGGGTGGGCTCTCGGCGCCGGAGGTCACTGTTGGGACGCCGGCTGCACCAGCCAGCGCCTGGGCGGTGCGATCGCTCAGGCCAGCCGGGTTCCCCGCGTTCACCGCCGAGGCTGGTGCTGGCAGGGAACCCGGCTGGAAGGCGGCAAGGGCCTGGGCCTCCTGGAGCTCCAGCCGGCCCAGCCGGCGCTTCACCAGGCTCCAGAGGCCAAGGCCCACGAAGAGCAGCCCCCCCAGCACCAGCTCCAGCACAGCCATCGTGCGAAAGCGGCGCCTCAGCACCCCCGATTCCAGCAGGTGGCGGGCGAAGCGCAGCCGCTGCTCAAGCAGGGGCCGCCAGCGTTCCGCCAGGCGTTCGGGTGTGGTGCCGTTGAGCCGGGCGTCGTCATCGGTGACGCTCAGCAGCGGCAGGGGCAGATCCCTTCCTGGCACCCGCGCCTGCAGCACGGGCGGGCCGCCATTGCCGGTGGCCACCTCCACCTTCAGGCCGCTGGGATCCCCCAGCAGACCCAGCTGGTTGCTGTCGCAAGCGCGCTGGCCGCTTCGCAGGAAAAACTGATCCAGGAAGAATTCCCCGAGGCCTTCCGCCTCCGTGCACACCTCCTGGGCGCGGTAAAGCAGTTCGAGGTTGCCCTCAATCACCCGGGCCCGCTGCCGTGCATCCGGTCCGGCCGACCCCGTCACCACCGGCGAGGCCACGGTGAGCACCGGGATGCCGAGGATGCGCACCTTGGCGCGGTGGAAGCTGCCGCTGTCGCGCACTTCTTCAGCCTCCTGGGGCCGTGGCGCCGAGGCCTGGGGGGCGGCCGTGGTCGTCGGGGCGGCCGCTAGCGGGGGCTGGCTCAAGATCCCGGTCAGCAGCACCCCCAGCAGCAGCACCGCGAGCAGCAGCCTCCTCAGCAGTCCGCGCAGGAGTGGTCGCCCCGCGCCCGCCATTGCGAGGGTGAATAACGCCCCGATCCACCCTGGCGGGGCCTTGGCGCGGTTAATGGCCCAGGGAGCCTGTTCCCACCCTCCTTCTCGTTTGCCTTGATGCTGGCGGCGGCTGGGCGGCGGCAAGGAGTTGGGAGGGGCTGGCACGGCCCAGTCTGCGGGGGATGGAGAGGCTCTGCCTATCCCGGAAAGCCGCGCTGTCGCTCCGGCCTCCTTACCATCACCCCATACTCGGACACCACCCTGGCCATGGCCGTCACCTATCCCCGAAAGCTCGTCAACAACATGGGACCTCGCCAGGTGATGGCCGAGGTGGTGAAGGAGCGCAAAGTGCAGATGCTGTTCCTCAACAGCTACCGCTTCAATGAGCAGCGCTCCTGCCAGGAGCTCACCGTGCTGATTGAGGCTCTTGATGGCCAGCCCCGCGACCTCTGCCGCGAGCTCTCCCACCACATCAGCGATGAGGCCCGCCACGCCGTGTGGCTCACCGACCTGCTCTTCGACCTCGGTGAGGAGATCGGAAATCCCCCCACCGGCTCCTACATCGATGAGCTCAACCGCCTGTTCGATAAGAGCGGCGACGAGATCCAGCAGGAGGATGGCCTGATCGCGGTGCTGGCTTCGATCAACTCCACCGAGAAGCGCGGCTGCCAGGCCTTCTCGGCTCATATCCATGCCCTGCGCCACGCTCCCGCCACGGAGGAGAACATCCGCATCCGTGAAACGATCGAAAAGATCCTTCCCGAGGAGGCGGGCCATGTGAGCTGGGGCAGCCGCTGGCTCGGCAAGATCGCCAGCCGCAGCGCCGAGCATCGCGCCCGCGTCAACGCGGCCAAGAGCAAGTATTCGTTGATTGAGCACGCTGCCTTCGAGGCCGGCATGGACATCACCGCCGGTGCCGAGCTGCGCCGCCTGGCGAATCTGGTGGAGATCACCAACACCCTGCCTGTCTGGGAGCGGCCCGCCTACCTGATGGAGCGCCTGCCCCAGGCCCTGCTCGCTCCGGATCTGCAGAAATCGCGCTTTCTGGCGGTGCAGCGGGTGTGGCAGGACAAGCCCGAGAAGCTGGTGGAGCAATTCATCCCGATGTTCCTCAGCGGGCTGCAGCACCTGCGGCCATCCGTCGCCACGGGCAACTGAGGGCGGTTGAGCAGCTGAAGGCGCGTTGATGGCTGCCAGCGAGGAGATCATCGGCCAGGAGTGGAAGGAGCGCTGACGCGAGCTGGCCGATTGGGTCATGGAGCGCCTGGCGAACCGCCGCAGCGCCATTTAGCCAGTCGCCGCCTGCACCCACCTCAGCTGATCGGCCTCCATGCCGAGAGCCAGGAGGGCACCAGTCGCTGGCTGGGCATCGACACCGAACCATGACCTCGATGCCGTGGGCGCAGGCCCCGCTTCGCCGGTGTATGTGATGAAAGCGCTGCTGGCCCTGCCGCCGGCCTGGCGGGCGGAGCTGAGCCTGCTGATCGGTGATTTCAACTGCGGCATCCCCCTGTTCGATTCCCAGACCCGTACCTTCCCCTGCACCGCCTGGTTCCAGCGCCAGCCGTGGCAACGGCTTCCGCTACGACCACGCCCTGGCCTCACCGCCCCTTGATGCGCGGATCCGCTCGGTGCGGTACGCCCAGGAGCTGCCCGCGGCCGGTCTTTCCGACCATGCCGGCCTGGTGGTGGAGCTGGGCTGACTGCAAAGCGCTCCTGATCAATGCGTTGTTGTTCAGCAGTTGGCGCTCCGCTTCAAGGCTTCACGATGCTCTGGTGCGTCGCTTGGATGCCCCAGTCCCAGTTCTTGGGCTGCCCGGATTTTGAGCCTCTCATCTGCTTCACGTTTCTTTACGAGGATTGTCAGACTGGTGTCATCTGGTTCCCTTCCATGTCCACTCCCCTGTTGCTCGAGCTTTTTGCCGGCTTCCTCGCCGCCGGCATCGCCCTCTGGTTCGTGTTGCTGAGCCGCTCCGCAAAGCCCCAAGAGGTCGTGGTTCGCGATCCGGCCTTCTCGCTTAGTGGCGCTGCAGATCGTTCGGCCGCGCTGCGCCGTCTGGCTTCGGCCTATTTCCTGCCAGAAGGCCCTCTGGCCAACGCGGCGCTGCTGCTGCTGCGCCTGTCGATCGGCGTGATGATGATTCACCACGGCCAGGAGAAGCTCGCCAATCCCCAGCAGTTCGCTGATACCTATGTGGCGTCGCTGCACCTGCCCTTCCCGCTCTTTTTCGCCTACGCCGCCGGTTTTTCGGAACTGATCGGCAGTTGGCTGCTGATCCTTGGCCTGCTGACCCCGCTGGGGGCCCTGGCGATCACCGGCACAATGAGCGTTGCGGCCTTCCAGCACATCCTCACGGCCGGCTTGAACATCTATGTGCTGGAGTTGGTGGTTCTCTACCTGGGTGGGAGCCTCGCCCTGCTGCTGCTGGGCGGCGGCCGCATTTCTTTCGATGGTGCGATCGTGCACGAACTGCTGGAAGAGCCTGGCGACATCACCGGCGACGATCAGGCCACCGCGACCTTCTCCCCGGCCTATGTGACGCTGCCTGGCGACAGCCGCGGCTGATCCCTCCATCACAGCCTCGACCCCAGTTGCTTCGGAGCATCGATCAGCCGAGGTTCAGATCAAGGTCCAGTTGAATCGCATTGTTATTCAGTGCTGCTCCCATCCTGCGGCGCTGGCGCCCTCCACCTCTGGCTTTCCTAGAGCTGGGCGCCAGCCCGGAGCGGCGCGAACCGTGCTTCTGCTGGATTCCATCGGCAAGCTCCCGGAACTCCTGCCCCTGCCGGCGGGCCCAGAGCCGCTCCCGCGCCGCGCGGGCTGCGGCCACCGGATCCACGATCGGCTGGGGGTAGTCCACCCCGGGGGCGAAACCAAGCCGCTGCGCCGTGAGGCCCGGCAGGGTCCAGGGTTCGTGCAGGTGCAGCAGGGGCACGGCGTCCAGTTCCGGAAGCCACTGGCGCAGCAACACCCCCTGGGGGTCGTGGTCCTGGCCCTGCTTGATCGGGTTGTAGATCCGGATCGTGTTGATGCCGGTGGTGCCCGCCTGCATTTGGCACTGGCTCCAGTGGATGCCGGGCTCGTAGTCGAGGAAGAGGCGGGCTAGGTGCAGGCCCGTGGAGCGCCAGGGCAGCTCCAGGTGGTGGCTCGCCACCGATAGCAACATCGCCCGCATGCGGAAGTTGATCCAGCCGGTGGCGATCAGGGCGCGCATGCAGGCATCCACGAAGGGCAGGCCGGTGCGCCCTTCGCACCAGGCCGCCAACCGCTCTGGATCGGCGTTGCTGGGGTCGACTGCGGTGAGTGGGTGCAGTTCGCGGAACTCCAGATCCGGCTGGCTTTCGAGTTTCTGGATGAAGTGGCAGTGCCAGTGCAGCCGCTCCTCGAAACCCCGCAGGGCCCGGGGCCATTCGGCGCGCTCAGCCGCAGGCAAGGTGCGTAGGGCGGCGCCCCGAAGGCGACTGGCCTGCACCACCTCCCGCATCGACAGGGTTCCCCAGGCCAGGTGGGCCGAGAGCCGCGAACAGCTCTCGAAGGCGGTGGTGGGGCTGGAGAGCTCGCGGTGGTAGCGGGCGCCGCGCTCCTGCAGAAAACTCTCCAGCAATGCCAGTCCCTCGCGGCGGCCCCCCTTCTGGCGGCCCGGACAGGGATCGGGCGCTAGCGCTAACTCGGAGGCGGCGGGAATCGGGCCTGGATCGAGGCCCTTCAGGGGCGTCAGTGCCTCCGGGAGCGGGGCAATCGGCTCGGCCATGCGCGCCTCCCAGCGGCGGGCCCAGCCATCGCGGCTGGCCAGCCGGCGGACCACACCGAACTGGGGAATCTCGTGCCAAGGGATTCCGTGCTGGCGTGCCCAGGCGGCGACGCGCCGGTCGCGGTCGTAGGTCCAGCCGTTGCCCGTTTCCTCATGGCTCCACAGGCCGGCGACGCCGAACTGCCGGTGGGCCCGCTCCAGCACCTCCTCCACTGCGCCGACCCGCACCACCAGCGGCTGGCCGAGCCGCGCCAATTCCGATCGCAGCTCCTCCAGGCCCTCGGCGCAGAAGGCCCAGTGGCGGGCTGAGGCGTCGGGCTGCTGCCAAAACTCCGGTTCCACGACCAGCAGCGGCAGCACCGGCCCGAGGCGGCTGGCCTGCAGCAGCGGCTGGTGATCGGCCGTGCGCAGGTCGCGTTTGAACCAGACGATCTGCTGCGGGCCCATAGCGCCGGAACCTAACCAGGGGGCGGTGGTGGGTGCGAAGGCCCGCACGTATGGGGTGGCGGTAGAAGCCGGAGAGAATGAAGAGCCTGGTTAAGCCCGCGATCGCGTAAGACCCCAAGGGCTCTGCTGTACGAGGTCCCACCTGCCGCCCCGGTTGTGATGAAGAAGTTGCTCCGACCCTTAAACATTGGATCATGCCTCGCGAATCGAACCTTAGTTCTGTGGTTCGATTTCGCTAGGCCGCCAGGTCTTGTTGAACCAAGGCTCCAGCGGCCCGTAGAGGCGCAGGATCATGAACCAGCCCTTGCCCGGTATTGTCTGCACCCAGTTCTGCTCGAAGCCCGCCGGGGCCTTGGGACCGAACCAGACATCCACCGAACCATCGGCATTGGTCTTGATGCCCTTGTTCTGGCTGCTCACGCTCGGGGCTTTCTGGTCGGTTTGCAGCATCGAACGGGTCTGGTTGTCATACACGATCACCGACCAGAAATCCTTCACCGGGATATTGGGCGGCAGGCGCAGCCGGTAGGTTTTGGCGCCATCAAAGGGAGTGCCCTTGGCATCCAGAGCAGCCCAGGGATACTGGGAGCCCTGACCCACCATCTTCTCCTCCATGGCCGGCGTCACGCCAGTGGCGAAGTAGTAGAAGAAGGCCGCTCCATCGAGATTGGCCACGCCGGGTGACACTTCGAATTTGTAGCCACCGAAAAACGGCAGACGCCAGGAGCTGTTGGGGTAGAAGAAGGCATCTCGATCGCGGATCTTGAAAGCGAGGGTTCGCGCCGTCACCGCCCCGATGTTGGCGGCATCGGTGAGTATCTGCTTCATGCGCTCATCGGGGTTGAAGGGCTTGCCCTTGACAATGCCAATTGAGGCGAACAGGCCCAGGGTTGTAGGGTCGGAGCCGGGGGCGGGTTCCTCCTGAATCACCTGGTTCAGCAGGGTCCAGAAGGAGTAATCACCCGGGGCCACGAAGTTGGCCGGCACGCCGGAGGCATTGACAAACCTCATTGCCGGTGGGTTGGCAGCCTCGGAGAGCTGATAGATCTTCAGATTCTTCTTCACCGATTCCACCCCTGGCTTGGGCGAACCGTCTACAAGGAATGAGCGGAAGGGCATCCAGTTGCCGTAGGTTTTCGGACGAACAACGAAGTAGCCCTTGGGGATCTCACCCGTGTAGCCGGGCGGCAGGATCAGGTACTTGCCGCCTTTTCCTTTGTCCGGTCCAGTGATGCCAATGTCCGAGACCCAGCGGTACCAAAAGTCATCGATTGCCCCCAGCACCTTGGGGGGGACTTCAACCACCAGAGGGCCTTTCCTGGTATCCACTCAGATGAAGCTGTAGATCGTGTTGTCGTTAGCGGTGAGCTCCACCGTTTTGGGATCGACCAGGCTCTCCCAGATCACGTTGGTAGTGTTGATCGGTCCGAACCGGCGCAGAGATTCACGCATGCCGGCCTGATTCACGATCGGGATGGCCAGCAGATAGGCCTGCAGGGCCCTTGAGCGATCCAGGTTGTCGTAAATCTTCTCGACGGTGTCCGGCTTGGGGACGCCGTCGATGAGGTTGAGGGTGCCGATCGAGGTTTCGAGCCGGTCGGGCGTGGCCACCCCCGGCGCGATCGGTGTTGTCATTTTGAAGGGCTGAGCCGAAGCCACCGTAGAAACATTCGCAACAAGAGCGGCCATCACTAGGCCAAGAAATTGGTGGAGGCGTGACAACTTCGACCTCATCTCGACAGCTCCTGGCGCAGTGAATAACAACTTTGGAATTCTATCTCAGGCGGGATAGGTGCGGCTCAACGACCGACCTGAGCAATGCGGGTGGTCCCGAATGCTCTTCGAATGCTTGAGGCGTGGATGCAGGGTTGAGATCCTGTCTTGCTTTACTGTCTTGCTTTACTGTCTTACTTGCTGGTGTACCATCTGTGCCATTCTCTCTTATTTTGGCCACCGCATCAAGAGAATCGGAAGCACAATGGATGCAAGCAGGTAGATCAGAACTGTACCGATCACGGTGGCTTGTTGTTGGGGAAAGGCTCCAGAGGCCAGCAGCAGCGCGATGGCGGGATGCCGCGACACCGTGGCCGATCCGAGGGCGCTGCGGATACCCCGATCCGACCCGCCGAGCAATTCGCCAAACAACAGACCAAAGATGATCACAACCAGGATGATCAGCACGGTGCCCTCGCCGATAACCGCCAGCATCTTGGGCCCATGCACGCCGAGCAGCACCACCGCACCGAGGAGCAGCGCCACACTGCCGAGGCGATCGGCAACAGCACCCAGCCGTGGTGAGCTGCGGGGAAAGAGGCGAGCGAGCCCGATGCCGACTCCGAGGGGGAGCACCACGGTGGCCAGCAGCACCATCACCATGGCCCTGGGATCCAAACTGGTGGATACCCCGAACAGCCGCTGGGCAATTGCGATCATCAGCGGCACCACCAGCAGGGAGACGGCGGTTGAGAGCAGCTCCAGGCCGATGACGTAGTCCGCCCTGGCCCCGAGAGCCGTTCCCTTCTTGGCCCACGGCGGCAGCACCGGCGAGACCGCAAAGCCCAGCAACACCGCTCCCACTCCCTGCCGCAGGGGCAGCAGCCACACCAACAGCAGCACGAGAGCCGGATAAAGCACGTACATCGCCAGCAGCGAGCGCAGGGTCAGCGTCGGGCGGCGCAGCAGCAACAGCGGCTCGTCCAGCTGGACCCGGGCGCCAATGCTGACCACCATCAGCACCACACCCAGCAGCAACACCAACTTGAGCAGCGGGGTGGGATCCACATGATTTTATCTTGGTTAATTAGGATACCACGCGCGATTTCGATTCGCTGTAGGCGATGCCTGCCCGCCTTGCAAGAAACACGTTGAGACAGCATTGATGAGTCGCGTTTTGAAACACATGCGAAAAGCGGATGTCTTTCGGTGACTGATCGATACCTTCTTGGCATGATTTGTGCCTAATATCCTAGGCTAACATGCTAGGCTAACATGCTAGGCAAACCTGACGGTCAACCAAATGATTGCAAGAAGACGGATTGAAGAAGTTCTAAGCCAAGCCGAGCCTTGGTTTTCCTTAGGTAGAAACTTCTTGTGTCGGTGCCATAGGGTCAACTTGAGTCCGATAGCAGGATGATGCTTGCAAACGTTCAGTTCATGTTCAGTCATTTTGGCCAGTGCCCTTCGCGAGCCGGGTGATGCGAGAAGCCAGCTCCGATGCCATTTCTCTGCCTGTCCTCTGCGAGCTGGTCTCGGTGTGGCAGCGGCTGTTTGCTTGGTGATGGCTGTTTGGCTTGCTCGTGCTGCGGTGGAAGCTGGCCTGGCCCCGCACGAGGCTGGTGGAGACCTCGCCGATGGGGTGATCGCCCTTGAAGGCAATGGTTGGGTGGATTCACCTTTATCTCCTTGAACCTCCGGTCGGTGGCTCTGTTGCGGGAGCACGGGGTTGGCCACGCAGGGGGGCATCAGGTCATTTCGGTCTTTCCCCCCTGGCACCCTTCCCCTCCAGGGGCTTGGCTGGGTTCATCGTTCCTCTTCCCGATGGCTCTGGTTCCCCGCTGGCGCTACATGACCGACGAAGCCAAGGCCCTGGCCCGCCGAAGCGCCGTTTCCGCCGCCGTGGTGCTGGTGGCGTTGTTGCTGTTCCGGGGCCTGCTGCCCTGGGTGGCTCTGGGTCTGGCCGCCTGGTGGATCTGGAAGGCGATCAACCGCTGAGGTCTCAGGTCACCGAGCCGGTCATAAAAAAAGCGGACCCGTCCAGGACCCGCTCGATGACCAGACTTATTATATGAACTTCTGTAACGCCACCGTGGCTGTTGTGGCCGATCGGCCTTTACGGCACCTGCCCATTCCGTTTGGCCTCGCTGATCGCCCGGTCGATCCCCTCGCTGGTGGCCTTGGGCAGCTGAGGGGAATACACGAACGCCTGGGACTCCGGCCGTTGCCCGTCCAGCACCAGCTGGAGGCGGCTGCGCTGCCGCACGGAAAGCTGCTCGCGCACGTAACGCAGTTGCTGTTCATCGGCGAGCACCGCATCCACCTGCCGGTTGAGCAGCAGGGCGGGCGCATCGATGAGCTGAGGCAGCGGCACCACTGTGACCCTCCCCTGTAGCGGTGGTGAGCGCAGCAGCTTCTCGCTCACGCTGCCGGGCCGGGCGGCCACCCGGCGGCCCGCCAGGTCGTCGAGGGTCTCCGGGAGGGCATCGCTCAGCGGCGCCTGACGCAATACGTCGAGCGTGATCGTGCTCACGATCAGCGAGCCGAACACGATCCGCATCAGGTAGCTGAGCACCACCAGCCCCTGCCCTCGGCTGGTGGCCACGATTGTGTTGGTGCCCGGGCCGGTGGCCAGCACCTGAAACACCAGCGCGCGCTGGCGCCAGCCGTCGCGCGTCGGCCAGAGAGCCGCCCTGCCCGCTTCCGATCGCGCTGCTGATCCCGCTTGCGTGGCGCTTCCGGGGGGATAGCCCCCTTCGGTGCGCCACACCACCAAACTCAGCACCCCGATCGCCAGCAGATAGCCAGCCAGCAGCCCGAGCAGCCGCGCATCCAGCACCCCTCCCAGTACCGCCCGCAGTGTGGCCAGGCGGTTGGTGCCCATCAGCAGGGCCACGCCCGATTCTTGGAACGGCAGGCTGAAGCGGTAGGTGCCCACCCGCTCCGGCGTGATCGTGAGACACCCCACCCCCAGATCCACCGCACCCCGGCGGCTGGCCTCCAGCAAGGCCTTCGCGTTCGGATAGGGCTCAAGGGTGTAGGCCAGCCGCTCCCGGGCGGCCACGAACTGCCACAGCCTCACGGCCTTTCCCTCCCAGCGCCCGGGCCCCCGCAGCTCCGAGCAGGGGGGAGAACCATCGAGCACTCCCACCCTCAGGATCGTTTCTGAGCGGGCCGCCTGGGGTGGGGCCAGGGGCACCAGCCCGAGGGCCAGGAAGGCCGAGCCAATGGCCAAAAAGCGGGGGACAAGAGCCAGAAAGCGGCTGCCAGCGGCCTGCAAGCGGGATTTGCCAGCGTGCCATCCGGGGCCAGCAGCCATCGGAACCGCCCGCCGCCATCCGCGGCGGACCCTCGTCCGGGGCCGGCTCCGGCCGCCCCTCGGCAGGCAGGTCATCGCTCCGGCACTCCTCAGTTGGGATGGGCCGTCACGTTACCCACGGTCCCGTACAGCCCTGCGGCGATCCCGCCGGCAGCCCGCCTGAGGGTTCCATTGACCGCTCGCGGCCGGTTCTGGCGGCAGCCCGCCCCGGGGTTCCTCCGGCAGCTTCCGGCTCGTCCCACTGACAGACCGGTCTGGACTCCACCCCCAGCTCCCCGTTGGATCCGCAGGCAGCCCAGGGTAGCTCCGGCAGCTCGCTCAGGTTCCTCTGGCTGATCAAGGCAGGGCCAGCATGCCGACCTGACCCCGAACCTCTCGCGCCGCCAGCTCCTACGGTCCCCAGCGCCATCCCTGCCGCTCGCCGCCCATGCTTCCGGCACCCGCCACCACCCCAGCCCGGGACCCGGCCGAGCAGATCATCCTGGCCTTGGATCGGCCCGATGCAGCCGCCGCCCTCGCCCTGGCCCGTGCCATCCCCGCGCTGCGCTGGGTGAAGGTGGGCCTCGAACTCTTCAGTGCCACCGGGCCCGCCGTGGTGGCCGAGCTGCGCGAGCGGGGCCTGCAGGTGTTCCTCGACCTCAAGTTTCACGACATCCCCACCACCATGGCCGGTGCCTGCCGCAGCGCCGCCCGCCTTGGCGCCGGGCTGATCACGGTGCATGGCTGCGCCGGCGGTGAGGGCATGGCCGCCGCCCAGGCTGGTGCCCTCGAGGGGGCCGCTGCCGCGGGCCTGGAGGCTCCCACCCTGCTGGCGGTCACCGTGCTCACCAGCTGGCCGGCGGAGCGTTTCGCCCACGAACTGGCCATCGCCGAACCGATTCCCGCTTATGTAAACCGCCTCGCGGCATTGGCAGCTAGTGCCGGCATTGGGGGCTGCGTCTGTTCCCCCTGGGAGGTGGCGGCTCTGCGGCAGGGCCATCCGCATCCCTTCGCCCTGGTCACCCCAGGCATCCGACCGGCCGGCAGCGCCACCGGCGACCAGGCCCGGGTGATGACTCCCGTCCAGGCGATCGCCGCCGGCGCCAGCCAATTGGTGATCGGCCGGCCGATCAGCGCTGCGGCCGATCCAGCCGGGGCCTTCGCGGCCTGTTGCCGGGAGCTCCGCTGAACGGCCTTGGGATCGGGCTGTGTCTCGCCCGGAAACGACCCCGGTGCTCATGGAGGATCCTCAGCGCGCCATCAACCTGCTGCGCCGGCTGAAGGACAAGGGCATTCCCATGGCCATCAACGATTTCGGCACCGGCTATTAGGAATTAACAATTTGTGCTCCTTGTTGATCGATCGCCTCAAGATCGATACATTCTTCTTGTGCACCTGCCTCACTGCTCCCAGTGGCGCCGCCATCTTGACCGCCGTCATCTCCCTGGCCCCTTCCCTTGGTATTTCCACCATCGCCTCGGGGGTGGAAACGGAGGATCAGCGGCTGTTCTTGCTTCAGCAGGGATCAGATGAGGTGCAGGGTTCCCTGATGGGGCGCCCATCCCAGATCTGGCCATCGCTTCCTTCCTGGCCCGGCAGGCCAGCGGCGGCCACGGGGCCGTGCCCTTCCTGAGCTGCCATGGCTGAGCACATCCAGCGGATCGATCACAGCCTGTTCGAGCGGCTGGCGGTCGAGGCCCGCTCCTTGCCCCGGCTGCGGCTCAACCACAACCTCCATGCGGAGGCCGATCCGGTGCAGCGCTTCCTCAATGTGATGCAGCCCGGCACCTATGTGCGGCCTCACCGCCATCTGCGGGACCGGCCAGGGGCGGGCTTCGAGTGCTTCGTGGTGCTCCAGGGGGCCATCGGCCTGCTCCTGCTGGATCAGCACGGGGCCCTGCGGGGCCGTGAGCGCCTCGATGCTGCTGGTCCCCTGCGTGGGATCCAGCTGCCGGAGGGCATCATCCACACCCTGGTGGCATTGGAGCCGGATTCGGTGCTGCTGGAGATCAAGGAGGGGCCCTATGTGCCCGCGGCCGATAAGGATTTCCTCGCCCCCTTCCCCCCTGAGGGCACTGCGGCCGCAGCGGAACTCGAGGCCTCCTGGCGCGCCCTGTTCAGCGCCGGGGATTCTTGAGCCGTGGCCGGATATTCGGGGCGACCTGTCTCACCGTTACCCCAAGCGCACCCTGGGCTACCCCAAGCGCCCCCTGGGCCCGTCAGTATGCCGGCAATTTGAGGCACGAAAGCGAGCCGTACTTAGCATTGGCAGTGCTTTTGTCGCCTGCGCTTCCGATGTCCGCCGCCTTACGCCCAGGAGCCAGGGGCGCAACCGCTCGCTTACAGCAGGCTGTCGGGGTCCTGCTGATGGTCGCTCCCATGGCGCTGGCTTGCCTGCCCCTGAGGGCGGCCAACCAGACCGGAACCTTCAACGCCATGGTGACCACCTTCCAGAACTACGGCTTTGAGGTGGTGGGCAACCACCCCCGCTGCGTCCAGGAACCCAATCTCTTTGGCCTCTACCTGCGCGGCACCCGCCGCATTGTGGTCTGCCCCCGCGGTAACCAGCTCGACACCCTGATGCATGAGGGATGGCACGCCGTGCAGGCCCGCTGCCGCAAGGGAAAGCCCCTGCTCACCGAACAATTCCTGCGCGCCAACTTAAGCCGCGCTGACCTGCGCGACATCGATGCCCTGTACAGCGCCAAGAGCTGGCACCGCGAGGCCGAGGCCCGTGCCATGGCCGCCCAGCAGATCCCCCTTTACATGGCCCACCTCGACAGTTCCTGTGGCGCGCCTCCGGCGGCCGGCGGAATCGCTCAGCCTCCAGCGGGCACCCAACCCAGCAGCCCTGCGGTCACGGCTCCCCAACCAGCCCAGCCGGCTCCCCAAGCCAACCCCATGACCAAGCCAGCTCCTTCAACATCGCGCACGTCCATGCCAGGTCTGCTTCAGCAGTTGGGGCTTCCGTCGATCCCCTGATTGGCCAGGGCGCTGCGCCGGCAGAAACTGCAGTGGCCCCAGAGGGCCATCTCGCCGGTGGGGGCCGGCCTGCCACAGGCCGGGCAGTCAGCCAGTCCATGCACATCGATCCGGCTGGGGTGGCGGGCCCACACTTCGGCCTCGACCTCCGATCCGGGGGGCGGGGAGGGGTCGCCATAGTGTTGGCGGA
>Ga0194055_10002168_pt1 | contig 15685 bp, 15 predicted proteins | sample SepL449m_MetaG_FD_155482 | JGI IMG/M metagenome (GOLD analysis project Ga0194055, IMG submission 155482) | Anoxic zone freshwater microbial communities from boreal shield lake in IISD Experimental Lakes Area, Ontario, Canada - Sep2016-L442-9m | ecosystem: Environmental > Aquatic > Freshwater >... | reverse complement strand
TCACTCCAATCACGGCCGAGCAGTCTCACCTGCTCGGCCGTGATTGGAGTGATTGGTTCCACCGACACTTAAGTTGCACCGTACGGGCCGCTTCTGACAGATCGCACAGCACTGTGCAGCGCGAGTCTGCCGATGACTTGCGCTCGGCTAGGCTGGTTGCGATGCTCGAAAGGATCGAAGAGGCGGCTTTTGTCGCGCGAACATTTGCTCGAGCGGGGATGGTCAAGCCCGAGAACCCATTGCTGGTGCTGAAGTCGCTTGACGTGCTGCGCCGCTGGGGAACTTCGATCGCTGGCGGCTACGCCAGCGCGGCGGTCCGCCGTCCGCACGCAACTGCGCTGATCGACGATCAGGGCTCGCTCACTTACTCCGAGCTCGACGAGCTGGCGAACGCGCTGGCACGTGGCCTCTCGGCCGCTGGCGTGGGGCCAGGCGACGGGATCGCCGTGCTCTGCCGCAACCACCGTTATTTCGTTGAGATAACGATCGCCGCCGATCGGATCGGCGCAGATCTGATCTTCCTCAACACGATGTTTGCCGCGCCACAGGTCAGTGAGGTCTGTGATCAGGAGAGCCCGATCGCGATCGTCTACGACGACGAATTCAGCGAGACGGTCGCCGCCGCCAGCGTTGGGCGTGCGGCCTTCGTCGCTTTCTGCGAGAGCCCTGACAACTCGGCGCAGCCGACGCTTGATCAGTTGCGCGCTGGCCAGTCGACCTATCCGCTCGATCCGCCCCCTTCGCCTGGGCGGATCATCATCCTCACTAGCGGCACAACCGGCACGCCAAAGGGCGCGCAGCGCGAACAGCCCAGCTCACTTGCGCCAGCCGCCTCTCTGCTCGACGTAATCCCGCTGCGCGCTCGCGGGGTGACCTTGATCGCGCCACCACTCTTTCATTCCTGGGGCATGGCTCACTTCTCGCTGGCACTTATGCTCGGCTCGACGATCGTCTTGCAGCGCGGCTTCGACCCCAAGCAGTCGCTGATCGCGGCCGCACGGCACGGAGCCGGGGCACTGGTCGTCGTACCAGTGATGCTGCAGCGGATGGTTGACCTACCGGCCGATGCGCTAGTCGGGGTCGACCTCTCGAGGCTGAAGGTGATTGCCGCCAGTGGTAGCGCGCTCCCCGGAGAGCTTGCATTGCGCGCGATGGATCGATTCGGCGACACGCTTTACAACCTCTACGGCTCAACCGAGGTGGCGTGGGCAACCGTCGCAGGCCCAGAAGATCTTCGTGCCGCGCCGGGAACCGCGGGTAGGCCGCCGCGAGGCACCGTCGTCAGCCTCTTCGACGAGCAAGACCAGCCGGTCACTGGGGTTGGCGTGACTGGGAGGATCTTCGTCGGAAACGGCCTCGGCTTCGAGGGCTACACGGGAGGTCAGACCAAGCAGCAGATCTCAGGCCTGATGTCGGCCGGCGACGTTGGTCACTTCGACTCGGCGGGCAGGCTCTTCATCGATGGCCGCGACGACGAGATGATCGTCTCCGGCGGGGAGAACGTCTTCCCGCGCGAGGTTGAGGACCTACTGGCCGACCACCCGGGAATCTCGGAGGCCGCCGTGATTGGTGTCGCCGACGATCAGTGGGGGCAGCGACTGAGAGCGTTCGTCGTTTGCAGCGGCGAGAGCCGGCCCGACGAAGCCGAGCTTCAAGAGTTGGTTCGTGATCGCCTCGCCCGCTACAAGGTGCCGCGCGAAGTGCTGTTCATCGATCAGCTCCCGCGCAACGCAACCGGCAAAGTTCTGCGCCGCGAGCTCAGCAGCGACTGACGCGCCCCACTCGCTTGCCGCGAGGCTCTAATCTGCAGCCGATGGCGAGCGACTCAGAGAGCTTTGATCTTGCGATCCTTGGGCTCAGCCCTGTTGAAGGAAAGCGCCTTGAGCTGGAAGCCGAACTGGGCGAATTCGAGTTCGCTGGCGAGCCCTACCGGCCCGAGCCCCAGCCTTGCCCGGTCGTGGTCGACGTAACGCGGATGAACAGCGACGGCTGGTCGCTGAAGCTCCAGTTCGAAACAACGATGCGCGGCACCTGTATGCGCTGCCTTGGGCCCGCAGAGCGAAAGATCACCGTCGAGGTGCGCGAGGTCGATCAGTTCGATGGAGGCGAGGAGCTCGACAGTCCGTACATCAGCGGGTCTGTCGTTGCGCTAGATCAGTGGGCACACGATTCGCTCGCGCTAGCGCTACCAACGCAGGTGATCTGTAAGCCGAATTGCTTGGGGCTTTGCCCGACCTGCGGGATCGATTTGAACCTCGATCCCAGCCACGAGCACGAGGCCGATAAGGATCCGCGCTGGTCAAAACTGGACGAGCTGAAGTTCGACTGAACGCGGCACTTCTGCGCGGTTCGCTATCTTTGACCTTCGAATGGCCGTTCCTAAGCAACGACAGTCACACAGCCGTACCGCTAAGCGCCGCGCCCAGCACGGGATCGCTGCGCCGACCGGTGGAGGCTGCCCAGAGTGCGGCGCTCCGCGCCTCGCGCACCGCGTCTGCTCTAGCTGCGGTACTTACGGCGGCCGTTCAATCGTCGCCCCGGCCAACACCGACCAGTAGGCCTCGATGAGCGTCACGGTCGCGGTTGACGCGAACGGCGCCGATCTTGGACCTGCCGAAGTAGCGGCTGGCGCTGCGATCGCCGCCGAGCTTGGCGTCAAGGTGCGCGTCTACGGCCCGGCCGAGCAGATTGGTGCGGTAGCCGACGGGGTCGAAGTGATCGACGCGCCGATCTCGATCGCGAAAGAGGCCGACCCGGCGCGTGCAGCGCGCTCTACTCCTGAGGCCTCGATCGTGCAGGCTGCGCGCGCCGTAGCGCAGGGCGAAGCCGACGCGCTCGTCAGCGCCGGCGCGACCGGCGCGACGCTAGCCGCCGGACTGTTCCAAATTAAGCGCGCACGCGGCATTTATCGCCCAGCGCTGGCAACGCCGGTGCCAATTCCGGGCAGTCCTGTGACATTGCTCGATGTTGGCGCCAACGTTGAGGTCCGCAGCGAGCACTTGGTCCAGTTCGCTTTTATGGGCGCCGCTCTGGCGAACACCGTGCTCGGACAGCAGCGGCCTCGCGTTGCCCTGCTCTCGAACGGAAGCGAAGCGAGCCGCGGCACAGCGGTCGTGGTCGAAGCCGGTCGGCAGCTAGCCGCTGGAACGCATTCGAACTTTGAGTTCATCGGCAACATCGAAGGGAACGATCTGGCAGCCAACGTCGCCGACGTGATCGTCACCGACGGATTTACCGGCAACATCGCGCTGAAGGTGATGGAGGGGATCTCACAGGCCGTCGTTGGCGGCATTCGCGAAGCTGCGACCAGCTCTGCTCGCGCAAAGCTTGGTGGCGCCTTGCTGCGGCCGGCGCTGCGCGGCCTTCGCGACGAGATAGATCCCGAGGGCCCAGGCGGCGCTTACATGCTCGGCCTGCGGCAGCTAGCAGTCGTCTCGCACGGCCGCTTTACGCGCTATGGGTTCTCGCAGGCGATTCTGCTCGCAGCGCGGGCTGTAAGCGGCGATCTTGTCGGGCGGACAGAGGCGATGCTGGAAGCGGGTGGCGCGCTGCGACGTTCGGGCGGCGACGAGGCTGGCGGCCCGTCCGAGGCCGTGGCTAGCTTTCCGCCTGATGACTCGTGACGACGTCCTTGAATTAATCCGCCTGCACCTCGCCGACGAGCTTGACGTCGATCCGGCAACAATCACCGACGAAACGCGCTTCAAAGAAGACCTAGAGGCCGACTCGCTCGACCTCTACACACTCGTCCAAGAGCTCGAAGATACCTACGGAACAAAGATGTCGGATGAACAGGCAGCAGAGATTCTCACCGTCGGTCAAGCAATCGACTTTGTCCTAGCCCAAACCAGCGCCAGCTCCTGAACCCTGCAAACCCTCACTTCACTCCTCGACGAACTACCGGCCGATCTCTACCGGCAGGTTTTCACGCATGCCTCATGGGGCGAGCGCAGCAGCGACTCCTACGAGCGCCTGGCATTTCTTGGCGACAGCGTGCTCGGGCTGGCGATAACGGCGCACCTCTATCCGCTGCTCGAAGCCGACCGCTTCGGCGCTGGTCGCTTGACGAAGATCAGGGCACAGACAGTCTCCGGCGCGGCCTGCCGCGAAGTGGCGGTTCGCTTGGACGTTCCCGGTCGCTTGGCGGCTGCAGCGCCGGCAGGGACGCCGCTGGCCGACACGCTGGTCAGCGAACGCGTCCTCTCTTCGATAGTCGAGGCGATCATCGGAGCTTGTTATCTCGATCAGGGCTACGAGGCGACTGCTACCGCGGTCGTCGAGTGCTTCGAGCCCGAGCTAGCGCTGGCGCTCGAACACCCGATCGACTTCAAGTCGGCGCTTCAGGAGCAGCTGGCTGCGCGTGGACAACTGGTCGACTACGAGATCACGAGCGAGCAGGGGCCGCCACACGAGCGGACCTTCGCGGTAACGGCGAGCGTTGCCGGAGAGGTGCTTGGCGAGGGAACCGGGCGAACGAAGAAGGCAGCCGAGCAGGAAGCGGCACGGGCCGCTCTCGTGCCGGACGCGGGGGGCAGCTGACGTGCATCTGAAATCGATCAGCTTGAAAGGCTTCAAATCGTTCCCCGAACGAACCGTGCTCGAGTTCGCTCCCGGAGTCTCTGTAGTTGTAGGCCCGAACGGCTCGGGCAAATCAAACATCACCGACGCTGTGCTGTGGGCGATGGGTGAACAGTCGCCGCTCGCGGTTCGCGGCCAGAAGATGCAGGACGTGATCTTTGGTGGCGGCCACGGCGTCAAGGCTCGCTCCTCAGCTGAGGTTGAGTTGATAATCGACAACTCCGACGGGGCAATTGAGATGCCGATGGGCGAGATTTCGATCCTCAGGCGGCTCGACCGTAACGGTGAAGGTGAATACCGACTTAATGGCGCGCGTTGCCGGCTAGTCGACGTGCTCGAAGTTCTCTCTGACACGGGCCTTGGTAAAGAGATGCACTCGGTTGTTTCACAAGGTCGCGTTGAATCGATCGTTACGTCGAAGCCGCGCGACAGACGGCTGCTGATCGAGGAGGCCGCTGGGCTCGGCAAGCACCGCAAGCGCCGCCGCCGCGCGCAGATCAAGCTCGATCGGGCACAGGACAACTTGGACCGCTGCCTCGACATCGAGCGCGAAGCGCGTTCGCAGCTGCGCCCACTGAAGCGTCAAGCCGAGGCCGCCGAGCTGCTGGCGCGCGTTGAGCGGCAGACGACCGAGGCCTCGTGGGAGCTCGTCCGCGATGCCTCGCGCGTACGCCGGGCTGGCCTTGAGAGCGCTGAGAAGGCGGCTACCTCGGCGCGCGAGTCGCGTGACGGGCTACAGGAGAAGCTCGGGCAGGTCGATTTGCGCCGCGAAGAGGCAGAGAAGCAGCTCGCCGAGCGCAGCGAACGGCGCGAAGCGATCGCTCGCCGCGGCGAACTTGCTCGCAGCGCGGCCGGCAAGATCGAGATGCGGATTGAGCGCGTGCGAGAGAACTCGCTGGCTCTTGCCGACCGGCTGGAACGGCGGGAGAGCCAGCTTGAGCGACTACGCCCGCAAGTGGCCGCCGACTCGCCTGACCAAAGCGGCAGCGAGCGGATAGCTGCTCTGGAAGCAGAGCTCGAGCAGCTCGACCTCGAACGGGCAAGCGAGCTGGACGCCGAACTGGCGACGCTACTAGCCGAGCGCGACGAGGCCGCTGCCGCAAGCGGCGAGGCTGCCGAGAAGGCTCTCCAGATGACTGGGCAGCGCGATCTTGCGCAAGCAGCCGCTCAGAGTGCCCGCGCCGAGCTCCGCAGTACTCAGCAGGCCGCCGAGCAGGCCACGCGCGAGGTCTCTCGCCTAACCGCGGAACTGTCGCGGATCGATGATTTTCTGCGCGAGCACGCTGATGCTCCAGAAGGCCAGCCCTCTCTTGCTGGCAGCCTTGAAGTTGAGGCCGGATACGAAACCGCAGTTTCAGCGGTTCTCGGCACGCGGCTGCGTGCGGCAATCGTTGACGACCTTCCGAGCGGTCAGCAGCTACTCGGCCGGCTTGGATCTGAAGGCGGCTCAGCGCTCGTTGCCGCGGCCAGCCACGGAGCAGGGAGTGCTGGCGATTCGTTGCCGGGCGCGCGCCCTCTCGCCGACTTTGTAACCGGTGGTGAGAACGCCGATCTCGGCCGCAGGCTTCTGGCCGGCGTCTTCCTCGTTGATTCGCTCGATTCGTTGCCCAGCGCCTTTGTTGGCGTGGCCGTTACGCGCGAAGGACGCGCCTGGAACGGAGCCACCGGAGAGCTGCGCCAAAGCGCTCACGGCAGCGGCGAGCAGGTTCTGGCCGAGCGTCAGCGGCGCGAGAAGCTCGCGGCTGACGCTGCAAGCGCAGCCGATTCGGCCAGCGCGACGGCTACCGCCCTGACCGCCGTGGACCAGAATTGCAGCGCAGCGGAGCAGGCGCTGGGCGCCGCCGACGACGCATGCCGCAGCGCTGACCGTGACGCTGCGCAGGCGGCCGAGCGTGCGCGCCGCGCTGAATGGATCATCGAGCAACGCCGCGGGGCACCAGAGCAAGGCGCTGGGGCAGTCGCCCGCGCGCAGCTCGAGGGTCAGCTGGCAGCCGAGCGACGCGTCGCAGAGCAGGCCACGGAGGCCCGCGATCAGCGCAAGCAGACGGTTCTGGGGCTGGAGCGGGCGATCGCCTACGAGGTCGGCCTTGTGCCGCCCTACAACGCCTTCGAGCAAGCTCTCGCCGCTACGCAAGAAGCGATCTCGGAGCGAGTAACCCTCTTCGAAGCCGAGCTGGAGGCCGACCGGCTCGGTAACGCCGGCGTTAGCGACGAACTGCGGGCCTTCGCTCAATCCGGAGCGGAGCTCCAAGGCGCGCTTCGTGAAGCCGGCGAGGCGGTAACGGCGGCCGAGGTAACAGCCCAGCAGGCGCGCGACCAGCACGCCGAGACTGAGGCCGAGCTGGTTCGCCTCGCCGAGCTACTCGGCCTCGAGGCCGAACCGTCGAGAGAGCCACTCGATGATGAGGCGATCGCCGCGCTCGAGCAGCGGATTGTCCGCCTAGAGCGGCGGCGCGAGCAGATCGGCCCGGTTAACCCGCTCGCTAAGGCGCAGTACGAAGAGGCGCTCGAGCACGTCGAGACGCTCGAGCACCAGCGCACCGACCTCGAGACGGCAATGCGTGAGCTGCGCACACTGATCCGCGACACCGACCGCCAGATTCGTGACAGCTTCGAAGAGACCTTCGAAGCAGCGGCAAAGAACTTCGAAGAGCTCAGCGCCCATTGTTTCCCTGGCGGCCATGGTCGGCTGCGCTTGGTTCGCGAGGAACAGACGCCAAAGGCCGTGCTCGGCGGTGGGGACGGCGAGGAGGAGTCTGCGCGGCTAGAAGAGGCTGAGGAGCAGGCCAACGCTGAGGCCGAGCGCGAAACTGGCGAGCCGGAGGATGATCTCGGAGTAGAGATCGAGATCACGCCGGCGGGCAAATCAATGAAGCGCTTGACGCTGCTCTCTGGCGGCGAGAAGTCGATGACCGCGATCGCCTTCCTCTTCTCCGTCTTCCTCGCCAAGCCCTGCCCGTTCTACATCCTCGACGAGGTTGAGGCCGCTCTCGACGATCTAAACATCGGTCGTTTCCTCGAACTGCTGAGGCTCTACCGCGACCGCGCCCAGTTCATTGTCGTCACGCACCAGCAGCGGACGATGGAGGCTGCCGACTGCCTCTACGGCGTATCGATGGGCGGCGACGGCGTCTCTAAAGTCATTAGCCGCAAGTTGCCAGCCGAGCTCGAGGATGATGCGGGCTCTGTTCGGGCGGCCTGAGCTTCGTTAACGGGCCGTAGCTCAGATCTAACGAGCTGTAAGCTCTAAACCGTGTCAACTCCTGTCATCTGGCTTCTGATCGCCGCAGCACTGGCGCTCGGGGAGATCATCACCGAGAGTTTTTTTCTCGCGCCGTTGGCCGCTGCTGCCGTTGTGGTCGCCCTCGGAACTCTGATCGGAATCGACATTGCGCTGCTAACTGTGCTCGCCGTGGCGGCTGGCGTGATTACGGTGCTCGTGATACGCCCGCTGTTGCGCCGTGAACGGCTTGACTTCGTCGCCGGTGGCGCCGAACACGACTTTGTGATCGGTCAAGTCGGTGTTGTCGAAGAACACGTTGTCAACGGCGAGGCGACCGGAGCTATCGAGATCGACGGCGAAATTTGGACCGCCCGTGCGAACCACGATGCTGAAACCTTCGCTCCCGGAGAGGCTGTAGAAGTGGTAGCCGTACGCGGCGCGGTAGCACTCGTAGACGCGCCCGAAGTGGCTTCTCCGCGCGACGTGCGGGCTTGATCGCCGGCGCCCCGCTACCCTCTAGCGCTGACGTTCTGTGAACTTCGAGAGGAACCTGTGGCCGTAAGACTGAGGCTCACGAGAGTGGGCGGTAACAAAAATCCGATCTGGCGAGTTGTCGTAGCCGACCAGCGCTCACCGCGTGACGGTCGCTTCATCGAGGTCGTCGGGCAGTACAACGCCCAAACCAATCCCTCAACGATCACGCTCGACGCGGACCGGATCAAGCTCTGGCTTGACAAGGGCGCGCAGCCGACCTCGCAGGTTCGCAAGCTGCTGCACACGCAGGGCATTCCCGTCTAGGCTGGCGCAATGCGCGAACTGCTCGAGTTCCTAGCCCGATCCTTAGTTGATGACCCGGCCGCTGTAGTCGTTGAGCAGTTCGACGATGACGACGGAACGGTTGTGCTCGAGCTAACAGTCGGCGAAGACGATTACGGCAAGGTGATTGGCCGTGGCGGACGGACAGCCAACGCGCTGCGCACTGTGCTGAAGGCGGCCGCCGTACGCGAAGAGCGCCGCGTGGTCGTCGACATCGTCGACTGACGTGGCCGCCGAGGCAGAGCAGTGGTTGCAGGCGGGCCGGATCGGACGCCCGCATGGACTCGATGGCAGCTTCTACGTAACCCGCCCACGCGCAGTGTTGCTTGAAGTTGACGTCAGCGTGCGCGTCGAGCAACGTGATCTCAAGATCGAGCGGCGCGCTGGAACCGACGAGAAGCCAATAATCCGTCTGGTTTCGATTACAACCCCAGAGGCGGTCGAGAGCATTCGAGGTCAGGCGCTCTTCTGCGCGCTGGCTGACGCACCGCAGCTTGGAGAGCGCGAGTGGTGGGCTGAAGAGCTTGAAGGCTGCAGCGTGATCGACGGCGCAACAACGGTCGGCGAGGTTTCCAGGCTGCTGGTACTTCCGTCCTGCGAAGTACTTGAGGTGAAGCGCCCCGATGGAACGGAGCTGCTGGTACCGATGGTCAGCGATGCGATCCGCTCGGTTGACGTGGCGCAGCGCAGGATTGAGGTCAATCTCGCTTTTGTCGGAGCGGGCTAGTCGATGCAGCTCGACGTCGTAACGCTCTTTCCTCAATGGTTTGAGTGGTTCGCAGGGCAGCGCCACGTTGCCAACGCCGTCGCGCAGGGAAACGAGCTGCGCGCGCTCGACCTACGCGAACACACACCACTTAGCGGCGGCCAGGTCGATGACACGCCATTTGGCGGTGGCGCCGGGATGGTGCTGCGGGTCGACGTGATGGAGGCAGCGCTGCGCGGCTTCTACGGAGTTGATCCGGTCGAGCTGCCAAAGCAACGGCGCGTGATTGCGCTAACGCCTGGTGGCCGTGTGCTCGACGAGGCGCTAGTCAACGAACTGGCGGCCGAACCGGCCGTAACGCTGCTCTGTGGACGCTACGAAGGCTTTGACGAGCGAATTGTTCAGCATTTCTGCAGCGACGCTGTGTCGATCGGTCGTTATGTGATTGCAGGCGGCGAGCTGGCGGCGATGGTTCTCTGCGACGCAGTTTTGCGCAAGCAGCCAGGCGCGCTCGGCGATGCTGACTCAGCTGTTGAGGAGTCCTTCAGCAGCGCGCTTGAGGGTGACCCCGAATATCCGCACTACACGCGGCCCGCCGAGTTCCGCGATTGGGGCGTTCCCGATGTGCTTCTTTCAGGCCACCATGAAGAGATTCGGCAGTGGCGACGGGCGCGCAGTCGCGAGCGCGGGGCAGCTTCTGGCGAAGCTCCGCTATCCTGATCTATCTCGCTCCGGTCGCGGCGCTCATGCGCTCGCTGAAAATATGACCGAACCTTCGCGAGCGCCCTCAATATGAGCTCAGTAATCGACAATCTTGAACGCGCACAACTGCGCCGAGTCCCCAACTTCGCCCCAGGCGACCGGGTCAAAGTCCACTTCCAAGTGATCGAGGGCGAACGCCGCCGTACGCAGGTCTTCGAAGGCGTCGTCATCGCCCGCCAAGGCAGCGGCGTGCGCGAGACGTTCATTGTCCGTAAGCAGTCGTTCGGTGTTGGCGTGGAGCGAACATTCCCTGTCCATTCGCCGAAGATCGAAAAGATCGAGGTTGCGGCTCGCGGCGACGTGCGGCGCGCCAAGCTCTATTACCTGCGCGACCGTGTCGGCAAGGGCGCCCGCGTCCGCGAACGCGATTACTACGGGCCTGAGGACGAAGTTGCGCCGGGACTCATTCACGCACCACCTGTCGCCGCTGAGGCGCCAGAGCGTGACGAGCTAGAGCCCGAAGGCGAAGCTGCTGAGCAGGAAATTGATGCAACGCCCGAAGCGCAGGAAGCTGACGCCAGCGCGCAGGATTCAGCCGATCAGCAGCCCGAGGCGGAAGCTGTCGAAGCGCAGCCCGAGGCGGAAGCTGACGAAGCGCAGCCTGAGGCCGAAGCTGACGAACCGCAGCCCGAGGCTGACAGTGGTGAAGCGACGCCAGCAGCTGAGGAGGAATCTGAGCAGCCGAGCGACGGCAGCGAAGAGCCCTCCGGCGACAGCGCGTGAGCACAGCGAAAGCTAAGAAGCAGAAGTCGACGGCTAACTCGATTCTTGAGTTGGTAGTTATCGTCGCCGTGGCGCTCGGCCTCGCGCTTTTGATTCAGGCTTTCGTGGTTAAGCCGTACCGGATTCCCAGCGAATCGATGGTGCCCACTTTGCAGGTCGGCCAGCGCGTGCTCGTCAACCGCCTGACGACTCGCTTCGGCGAACCATCGGTGGGCGATGTAACTGTTTTCCATCCTCCGGTCGGCTCCGAGCAGATGCCGCTCGATCAGTGCGGCCAGAGGATGCCGCGTCAGACTGCTTGTGACACGCCGACGCCGCAGGAATCAGAGGTCAACTTCATCAAACGGATTGTTGCCGGCCCCGGAGACACGATTTCGATCGTCCGCGGGAGGGTAATCCGCAATGGCAAGCCGACCAGTGAGCCCTTCATCAGCGACACCTGCTCCAACGACAATGGCTTTGCGTGCACGCTGCCGCGGCCGATCACGATTCCGCCCGGGCACTGGTTCATGATGGGTGACAACCGTGGCGAGTCCGACGACAGCAGGTTCTGGGGACCCGTCCCAACGGCCTGGATCATCGGGCCAGCCTTCGCCACCTACTGGCCGCCAAACCGAATCAACATCTTCTAAGCAGTCCGGCCCGAAACGGGCGAAGCGAAAAAGTCCGGGTCGTGGCTCTAGCGGGGCTCGGCTGATCGCCCATGATCGCGCCCTCGGCGCGCGCTGGGTCGCAGGGGCCGATGAGGCTGGCCGCGGCTGTCTTGCAGGGCCGCTGGTCGCGGCCGCCGTGCTGCTGGATATCGATTCGCTCGGCGTGGCTGAGGTCAGAGCGCTCGGCGCGCTCAATGATTCCAAGCAGCACGATCACGCCGCCCGTGAGGCGCTGCTGCCGATCGTGATGGAGACGGCCCAGCGCGTCGTCGTTGTCTCACGCAGTGCGCGCGGCATCGACGAGCGGGGTCTGCACAAAACCAATCTCGCTGCGCTCAGAGAGTCGCTGATGCGGGTTGCCCGTCCGGGCTGCGTCTGTCTGATAGACGGCTTCGAGGTTCCGGCCTTCGAGCATCAGCAGCGAGCTGTGATCGGCGGCGACGGACTGAGCGCTGCGATCGCAGCGGCATCGATCGTTGCCAAGGTCACTCGCGACCGCCTGATGGTGCGCGCCGGTGAGCAGCTACCCGAGTGGGGCTTTGGCGCGCACTTCGGTTATTCAACTGCGGCGCACCGCCAGGCGATTCTGGAGCACGGAGTTTCGCCGCTGCACAGAATGTCGTTCCAGTCGACTGCTTATCAGCAGTTGGCGCTCTAGCAGCTAGAAAGCAGCTTCGATGTGATCGAGTCGCAGCAGCTGGCCTTGGCAATCGAGCAGGATTCCGATCGCGTCGAAGCGCAGATCGCGTGGGCTCGGTCGCTGCGGTGCTTCGCTCATGAATGCGGCCGCTAGCCGACGCACTTGGCGGCGCTTGCGTTCGTCCAGTGAATCCCAAGGCGCCGAGCTGCGCCGCGACCGACGCGTCTTTACCTCAACGAAGACGAGTGTCGTACCCAAACGCATCACTAAGTCAATCTCGCCAAAGCGCGTGCGGTGGTTGCGCACGACGAGCCGGTAGCCAAGCCGCTCGAGGTGCTCGAGTGCCAGTCGCTCGCCGGCACGGCCTAATACGTGGCGGGGATCGGGAGTAGTCGGGCGAATGGAGCGAAGACTAGGAGCGAGATTGGCCGCTCTCTAGGGCCAGTTAGCGGCGGCAATGCACGGGCCCTGGTGGCAAGTGGTGAAGTCGGTGCTAGCGGCGGCTCCAGTTGGCACAGACCGCTGCTTACGGGTCGCAAATGCGGCTGTAGCGTCGCAGCCGATGGTTACCGAGGTGATGACATTCGCAATCGACGGCTTAAGGCCACAGGCAGTGGTCGTGGAGGCGGACCTGCGCCGCGGGCTACCGAGCTTTACGATCGTCGGCTTGGCAGATCGCGCTGTCGCCGAGGCGCGCGAGCGCGTTCGCGCGGCGCTGGTAAATTGCGGCTTCGAATTCCCGATGCGCCGTTTGACGGTCAATCTCGCTCCGGCGCACCTGCGCAAGGCCGGACCCGGCTTCGACCTCGCTATAGCCGGCGCAATCTTGGCCGCGAGTGGTCAGATTCCTAGCGACTCGTTGGCCCGAACGGCGCTCTTCGGTGAGCTCTCGCTCGGGGGCGAGCTGAGGCCCTGCCGAGGCGCCTTGGCGGTCGCTGAAGGCGCCCAGGGAGCGGGGCTGGAAGCGCTAATCGTCCCGTCAGAATGCGCCGCTGAGGCGAGGCTGGTTGGCTCGATCCGTGTCGGAGCGCTCTCAGTACTCAGCGACCTCAGCGCCGTGCTCTCAGGCGAGTCCGACTCCGGCGGAGCCGAATTGCCTACGCAACCGACGCGAGAGAGTCGCTACCTCCCCGATCTCGCTGATGTGCGAGGCCACCGCGCCGTGATTGATGCGCTGACGGTCGCTGCTGCCGGTGGCCACAACCTGCTGCTGAGTGGGCCTCCCGGAACGGGCAAGACGATGGTTGCCCGTCGCCTGCCAAGCATCTTGCCTCCGCTCAGCCGCCCCGAGGCGTTAGAGGTAACACGGATTCAGAGTATCGCCGGGCTTGGAGTAGATGGCGCTCTGGCCGATCGCCGCCCGTTCCGCGCGCCACATCACACGATCTCGGCGGCAGGGCTGGTCGGCGGTGGGGCGGTTCCAATCCCAGGCGAAGCGACGCTCGCGCATCGTGGCGTGCTCTTCCTCGACGAGCTATCGGAGTTCGATAGGAGGGCCTTGGAAGCGCTGAGGCAGCCGCTGGAGGATGGGTCCGTGACGATCGTCCGAGGGCAGAAGGTGGCTCGCTTCCCGACGCGCTTCGCGTTGATCGCGGCGACCAACCCGTGCCTCTGTGGCCGCGGCGGTAAAGCCTGCCGCTGCAGTGAGCCGGAGCTGGCTCGCCACCGCCAGCGGCTCTCGGGTCCGCTGCTTGATCGAATCGACCTCGTCGTCGGCGTCGAGAGGCCCTCATCGGCGGCTCTCGCAGCGGAGTCGCTAACGACGAGCGCGGAAGTTGCCAAGCGCGTTGCTGTCGCGCGGGAGCTTCAGCTGGCGCGTGGTGGCTGCGCCAACGCGCAGCTCGTCGCGCGCGACATGGTCGCCGCGGTCGACTGCGGTGCGGCGGCGGCGAGCGCCCTCACGCGCGCCTACGACGGCGGGGGCTTAAGCGCGCGCGGCCGCGACAGAGCGCTGCGCGTAGCGCGGACCATCGCCGACCTAGAAGGGGAGAGAGAGATCGGGATCGAGTCCTTGGCGCAGGCGCTCGGCTACCGCCACGAGAGTGAACGGCTCGGCAAGCGATGAGCGAAGCTTGCGATCGCTGCACGCGCCGCAGCTGGCTGGTTGGGCGGCTCTCTGGCCATCTCGATCAGATCCGTGGCAACCGGCCAGCGATTCGTGGAGTTTTGGCGCTCAGCGATCGAAAGCTCCTCACGGCGCTGGCCGGCAGCGAGCAGTCAAAGATCACGGCGCAGTGGGCCGGGCTCGACCCGGCCGCTGAACGCCGGCGGTGGAGAGCTGCATCGACGGTGGCAATCTGCCGCCACAATCAGAGCTTCCCGCGGTCGCTTGCCGATCTACCCGATCCACCTGCGGTCTTGCATATCTACGGCGAGCTAGGCCGCCTTGACGAACTGCTCAAGACCTCGCCATCTGTCGCCCTAGTCGGAGCGCGCCGGGCATCGGCAGACGGCCTTGAGCTTGCACGCGAGCTGGGTCGCACGCTCTCGCTCTGTGGCGTGACCGTAGTAAGCGGTATGGCACTGGGGATTGACAGCGCTGCGCACGAAGGGGCCCTGGCCGGAGGCGGGCGAACGATCGCTGTGCTGGCCTGTGGGCCGGAGCGCGCCTATCCAGCTCGGCGAAAGCGGCTACACAGCGAGCTGGCAGAGAGGGGAGTTGTCGTCTCCGAGCTACCTCCGGGAATCGCTCCGTTCCGTTGGGCTTTCCCGGCCCGAAACCGGATCATCGCGGCTTTGGCACAGATGGCTGTGGTTGTTGAGGCAGCAGAGCGGTCTGGCTCGCTAATTACGGCTGAGATCGCTGCCGACCTTGGTCGCGCGGTTGGTGCCGTGCCGGGCCATCCCGGCTCCTGGCACAGCAGTGGCGCCAATGCTCTCTTGCGCGACGGCGCCCACCTGATTCGCGATGCGCGCGACATTCTCGACGACGCATTTGGCGTCGAACCGGCGGCCGGCGCGAACCGTGAGCCGCTGCCCCTTCCGCTCAGTCTGAGCGACGACCAGGCGGCGGTGGCGGCCGCTGTCGACGCCGGTTTTGCGACCGCCGCGAGCGTCGCCGAATACTGCGGCGCCGCCGCCGAGGTCGTCGGGCCGCTGACTGAGTTAGAGCTACTTGGCGTGCTTGAGCGTCGCGCCGACGGGAGCTACCGCCGGCTCTAACTTCTCGCTCCCGCTAGCTGTCGGTCTGCCCGCTGATCAAGCGGGCTGGCATAATCGCTCCCAGTTCTAGTTTTCAACGATCCAACTGATGGAGCCCCGCTGAGATGACTGACACCGTGACCTTCAACATGAAGCACCGCAGCGCCGCTCTGACCGAGGGTCCTGAGCGCGCCGCCGCACGCGCGTACTTGAAGGGGATCGGCTACGACGACGAAGCGCTCGCCAAACCGATCATCGGCGTTGCCTCAACTTGGATTGAGACGATGCCCTGCAACTTCCACCTGCGCGCGCTGGCAGCGAAAGTCAAGGAAGGGATTCGCGCCGCCGGCGGCACGCCGATGGAGCTGAACACGATCGCGATCTCTGACGGCATCACGATGGGCACGCCGGGGATGAAGACATCACTCGTCTCGCGCGAGATC
>Ga0194055_10002166_pt1 | contig 15685 bp, 12 predicted proteins | sample SepL449m_MetaG_FD_155482 | JGI IMG/M metagenome (GOLD analysis project Ga0194055, IMG submission 155482) | Anoxic zone freshwater microbial communities from boreal shield lake in IISD Experimental Lakes Area, Ontario, Canada - Sep2016-L442-9m | ecosystem: Environmental > Aquatic > Freshwater >... | reverse complement strand
CCCCCTCACTCCCCGGCGCCGATCCCCGTTCAGACCGTCCCCGGTGCGCCGGGCGCGAAAGCAAATTCCTAGCAACGATTCGTTTGATTTCGTCACCTACACGCCGCAAGATCAGGATAAATGGGACGAGGCCTACGCCGATTTCCTAAAACTCATCGGCTGAAACGTCATGCGCCTCGCCGTCCTCAACATCGTCGGTCTCTCCAAGTCATTACTCGGAGATGACGCGCCGGGTATTACTGCCTTCGCGGAAAAGCACCGCTTGCAGACTTATGTCCCCGCCTTCCCCGCGCTGACCACCACCGCCCAATCTTCGATTCTAACAGGCACCCCGCCGCCGCAGCACGGCATCGTCGCCAACGGCTGGTATGACCGTGAGAGCGCCGAAGTCCGCTTCTGGAAGCAATCGAACCATATTGTCCACGGTGAAAAAATCTGGGACACCCTGCGAAAATCCGTGCCTGACTTCACCTGCGCCAAGCTCTTCTGGTGGTATAACATGCACTCCACCGCGGACTTCACAATCACCCCGCGCCCGCTCTACCCAGCGGATGGTTCGAAGCACTTCGACATCCACACCGAGCCCATGGCCATGAGGGATGAGATCAAAGCGGATCTCGGCCCCTTCCCCTTCCCTGCCTTCTGGGGCCCAGCGGCAGGCATTGCTTCTTCGGAATGGATCGCCGCCTCTGCGAAATGGGTGGAGGAAAAACACTCCCCCACCCTGTCCCTCGTATATCTGCCCCACCTCGATTACTGCCTCCAAAAGGACGGCCCCGCCGCCCCGAATATCCGCGCCGAAGTTCGCGCGATCGACCGCGTCGTTTCCGACCTAATCCACTTCTACGAATCGCGTGGCGTCCGCGTCATGCTGCTTTCCGAATACGGCATCTCCCCTGTCAACAAGCCACTCCATCTGAACCGCCTCTTCCGCAAAAAAGGCTGGCTATCCATCAAAAACGAACTCGGACGCGAAACCCTCGACTACGGAAACTGTAAAGCCTTCGCCGTCGCCGACCACCAGATCGCCCACATCTACATCAAAGATTCCTCCATCGAAAATGAAGTCCGCACCCTTTTGGAGGACACCCAAGGCATCGCCGAGATCCGCCCACAAAACCATCCCCGCTCCGGCGACCTCATCGCCGTCGCCGAACCCGACGCATGGTTCACCTACTACTACTGGACGGAAGACGCGAAAGCCCCCGATTACGCCCGCACCATCGACATCCACCGCAAGCCCGGCTACGATCCTTGCGAGCTCTTCATTGATCCCGCCATTCCCTTCCCGAAGGCTAAGATCGCCAAGTTTCTTCTGAAAAAGAAACTCGGCATACGCGGCCTGTTAGAAGTCATCCCCCTCGATCCTACGCTCGTCAAAGGCTCACATGGACGGGATCAAGTGCCGGATTCCGAGAAGCCTGTCCTGATCGGTTCAGCTCACCCTATCGCCAAGGCCGAGGACGTTCATGCGGCGATCCTCAGGGAGTTCAGCTAACAAGAATGGGCTGCTGGGATTCTTCATTCACAGCTCGTAACCTAAACGAATATTTTCACCGCCAAGACGCCAAGTAAGACAAATGAAGAATTCTAAACCCGAAAACCGAAATTGAACCAAGGATGGCACGGATGAAGAAAGAGTTATGAAAACAATTTCAAGAAGGGTGCTTTCAGCCCCTTTACACAAGCTAAGCGAACCGAATTCCCGAGTCCTCCGTAAAGGGGCTGCAAGACCCTTCTCCATAGGGAGAATTTCACCGCGAAGGTCGCCAAGTAAGAAAAGTGAAGAATTCAACAGACCCCCTCACTCCCCGGCGCCGATCTCCGTTCAGGCCGTCCCCGGCACGCCGTTCTGCGTCACCGTGGACTTCGACACGCGCGGCGAAAAAGGCCCCGAACTGCTCGACACCGTCACCCTCCGCCACCGCGACGACGACTCGCAGGAGCGCGTGAAAATCAGCGACCTGCTAGGCAAACTGCTGCCGCTGGTGTCGTAAACTCTCTGAGAGATGAGGGCCAAGCGACTATTTTACGGAATGCTGGCAGGGACTGCTTTGGGCGCTCTGACTATCCTGCTAGCTACGGGCTTCGCAATGCTTGTGGGACAACCACTCGGATTATTCATTATCTGGCCGAGCTTGATATTGGCACCGTTCGCCGTCGGAGTCGTCGCGGCGTGGGTTTGGAAGCCACTCGATCTGAGCATCAGCGGCATACTACTGCATTCACTTTCGTCCACCTTGCTCGGAGTGAGCGCCGCATTTTTTTTGGGAAGCGAGGGTATCGTTTGCCTGATTATCGGTGCGCCGATTCTCTACATCGGCACAGCAGCAGGTGCGCTCACCGGACGGGTTTGGTTTCGCGCGAAACGGGATCGATTGAATCTGTGCATGGCACCTATTCTCATTCTCGCCGTGGCTGCAGAATCAGGACTGCGAGGGTCACACAGGGGAGTGGTTACGGACGAAATCCGCATCAGCGCACCACCATCGAAAGTCTGGCCGCACGTCCTTGCATTTCCTGAAATCCCAGATGCGCCCGACTACTGGCTCTTCCGCGCTGGCCTGCCGTATCCGACTGAGACGACCAACGGAGGCAACTTTATCGGCGCGGATCGCGCGTGTAAATTCAGCGGCGACGCAGTGTTCAAGGAAAAGATCGCTGAGTTCGTGCCTGAGCGACTGCTCACTTTCGACATCATAGAATCACCGCCAGATCCAGAACTGCTCGGCCACCTCGACGCGCATCGAGGACAATTCGAGTTACGCGACAATGGCGACGGCACCACGACGCTCATAGGGCGCACTTGGTATTCGCTGCACGTCCGTCCATCATCTTATTTCGACTGGTGGACACACGACATCTTCCGCGCAGTGCATCTCCGTGTGATGAAACACGTGAAACGACTTTCTGAGAGCGAAAGTTGAAATGTTCCGCTTCGTAGTCCGTCACCTGCGTTGCTTGGCGCGCGTCCCGTTTGCAGCGCAATTTTTTGACGTGTTGCTGCTCGTGTGGACAGCGCTCTTTCACCGCGAAAAGCTGCGGGCCATCGAAGCCTTGGAAACTGCGGCGCTACGAATGCCCGGCGTGAAGCGGACAACACATCGTCTCGGTGGAATCGGCTTTGAGCGTGATGGACACGAGTTCGCACATATCCACGGCAATGGACTGCTGGACGTTTGGCTGACTCGCGAGCGCGCTTCCGAATTGGTCGCTTGTGGCATAGCTGAACCACATCATGTCTTCGGCCCATCAGCATGGATCAGTTTCTGCCTCAACACCCCTGACGATTGTGAGACAGCGCTCGCCCTATTGGAAGAGGCATCCAGCCTCTCGCTTTTGCGATCCGCAACCACCCAATAACCCGCGACTATCCGTAAAGTAGCTCTTGAATGCACCAACCAGCTGAACAGGCTAGTTGGCGTGAAAGCGAAAACTAAATCAGTCGGCAGCCCGGACAGTTCAGGCGAACAGACCAGACCCCCTCACTCCCCGGCGCCGATCCCCGTTCTGGCCGTCCCCGATGCGCCGGACGCGAAAGCAAATTCCTAGCAACGCTTCCTTTCGCCAACTTAGAAAGGTCAGCTCGGCCTTTATCCGAACATTAGGCAATCACTTGATTCACCACATTCCCCGCGACATCCGTCAGACGAAAATTCCGCCCGTTAAATCGATAAGTCAGTTTTTCGTGATCTAATCCTAAAAGCGCCAGAATCGTCGCGTGCAAATCATTCACGCTCACCTTATCCACCTCCGCTTTATGCCCCAACTCGTCCGTCTCCCCAAAGTGGACACCGCCCTTCACCCCGCCACCAGCCAGCCAAGTCGTAAAGGCATGCGGATTATGATCGCGCCCCGGGCTCTTCCCCTTTTGCGCCAAAGGCAACCGCCCAAATTCGCCACAGCAAACCACGAGGGTAGACTCCAGCAATCCCCGCTGTTTTAAATCCGTCAGCAAGGCCGCGATCGGCTGATCGGTCTCCCCAGCAAACTTGCGATGGTTCCCCGCGATATCAATATGGCCATCCCAAGATCGCTCATTTTCCATTCCTCCACTGTAGATCTGGACAAAGCGCACCCCTCGCTCCACGAGCTTCCGAGCCATCAAACACTGCTTGGCAAAATGCCCACAGTGCTTTTCTTCCGTGCCATAGAGCGCGCGGACCGACTCCGGCTCTCCCGCCACATCCAGAGCCTCCGGAGCCGCCATCTGCATTCGATAAGCCAACTCAAAACTCTCAATCCTCGCCGCAAGCTCAGGATCGCTCGAACCCGTCTGCCCCCGATTCAGTTTTGCAATCAAATCCAATTGAGCTCGCTGCTGCACATCCTCCATTTCCCCAGGCCGAGAAAGATTGTTAATCGGCGACCCCTGCGCATTCAATGCGGTCCCCTGATAGACTCCAGGAAGATAACCCGCCCCCCAATTACTCGCGTGCCCCTTGGGCAATCCGCGGCCAAGGGTGTCATACATAGCCACAAAACCAGGAAGGTTTTGGTTCACTGTCCCCAGCCCATAACTCACCCATGCGCCAAGACAGGGAGAGCCCATCCGCGACATCCCCGTGTTCATTTGAAAGAGCGCCGGGGAGTGGTTATTGGTCGCCGTGTAGCATGAGTGAATAAAGGCGAGGTCATCCACATGCTCGACGGTTCGCGGAAAAATTTCCGACGCCCAAGTCCCACTCTTTCCATGTTGCTTGAAAGCAAACGGCGATTGCATCAGCCCGCCGACTTCATTCGGAAAAAATCCCGTCTTCTGGTCGAACCCCGCAATCGGCTTGCCGTCATACTTCGCCAAAGCGGGCTTGTAATCCCAAGTATCCACCTGACTCTGTCCCCCATTCATAAAAAGCCAAATCACCGACTTCGCCTTGACGGGAAAATTCGGGGACTTCGGGGCTAATGGATTCACCGCGCCGGCTCCCTGATTCGCCTCCACGCTCGATTCCAAGAGCCCCGCCTCGGCGAGAAGCGAAGCGAGCGCGACCATTCCAAACCCCGATCCCGTCCGCTCCAAAAAGCTTCGACGCGAAAGAAATTGCGAGGCCGGTTCGGCGAAAAGATGCGGTAAGTTCATAGGTTAAAAATTCAGGTTGATCTCCAAAAACGGAGCAAAAAGCCACTCAGTCGACATAAACAAATTCGTTCAAACTCAGCACCGATTGACAAAAATCGGTCATCGCCAACTCTGCCGCGTTCCCCTTGCCCGAACGAAGATACGAAGCCGTCTGATCCCGCAAAAACTCCATTAACTTCTCCGACTCCCCCTCGGTCGGAGCTCGCCCAAGGGCGACTTGATAGGCCCGCTGAATCGCTTCAAGAGGAGACGCCACAAGCAATTGCTTCGCCCAACTCTGTGAGGCTTGTCGAATCTGCGGATTGTTCATCAAGAGCAACGCCTGAGGCGCAACTGTGGTGCTGGTGCGCAAACCCAGTCCACTCAAAGTGTCGGGTGCGTCAAAGGTAATCATCATCGCCGGGAGCTGGCTCCGCTTCACCTGAAAATAAATCGAACGGCGCTTCATCGCTGCGTCAAGGGTTCCTGCCCCAAACATCTTCCGATCAAGCACCCCAGTCACCGCAAGAAAGGAATCACGAATCACTTCGCCCTCTAAACGAGTCCGATCATGCCGCCAGACCAGTAAATTCTCCGGGTCAATCAACGCCGATCGCGAATCCAACTTGCCATCCCGCTGGTAGGCGGCACTCGCCATCATCAAGCGGTGGATCGTCTTCAACTTCCATCCACTCCGAATCAACTCTCCCGCCAACCAGTCCAGCAGTTCTGGATGAGATGGCTTTTCCCCTTGAAATCCAAAATCACTCGGTGTCGCCACTAGCCCACGACCAAAGTGATGCTGCCAAAGCCGATTGACGATCACCCGAGCCACCAACACCCCAGCCCCCGCCTTCTCGTCAGTTATCCACTTCGCTAAGGAGGCCCGCCGCCAAAGCGTCCGCGCACCATCTGGCGGAACGGTCAGCCATTGGTTCTCCGGGGCATTGGTCAAAACCTCCAGAAATCCCGGGGGCGCTTCCCCTTGCTTCTTCGTTAAATCGCCTCGCGAAAGAAAAAATGTCTGCTCAAAAAAATCCGGACCTTGGGTGTGGTTTCGAACCGCGGGAACTCCTTCTGAAGCAATCAACGCGGTAATTTTCTCCGACTTCGGCTCCGTAGCCGCCAATCCGTTGACCACCCCATCAAGCTTTAACCACTCGGCATTTTGACTGCGGAACCACTTCAAGAGCACCGCTCGCTGCGCCTCCGTCCGCTGATTCTCCGCTAGCTCAAGCACTCCCTTGACCGCCGCTGGAGGCACCGGATCGCCCCCACCCTTACTCTCCCAGTCCGCCAGAAGCGCCGGCAACCGCTCCTTTTCAAAAAGACTGCGAGCCGCAATCCCCTCGGCTTTCGCCTTCACCCACAAAGCTTTAGCAAGTTGATACTTTTCATCAAGATCTCCCAACGGATAATCACTCCTCACCGTCTTCGTAAAAGTGGAGATCAGTCGGTAATAATCCCGCGTTGGAATCGGGTCATACTTATGGTCATGGCAACGGGCACAACCAACCGTCAGCCCCAGCATCGACGTCCCGATCGTCGAAGCAATGTCATCCAGTTCGTCGTAACGCTCTTTCTCCGCTTGATTAGCCGTAATCTGGGTCGCATGCGTACCAGCCGCCAGAAAACCCGTGGCTTTCCACGCCTCTAAATTTTTAGGGGCCAACTCATCACCCGCGATCTGCCACCGCACAAATTCGTCAAACGGTTGATCCGCATTCAACGCCCGAATAACATAGTCTCGGTAATGCCACGCGTTTGGCCGGTCATAGTCCTGCTCGTAGCCGTGACTCTCCCCATATCGTGCCAAATCCAACCAGTGACGCCCCCAACGCTCTCCGTAATGTGGCGAGCTCAATAGCCCGTCGACTACTTTTTCAAAAGCCCCTGGACCCGAATCCTTTAAAAATAAATCAACTTCCTCGGGAGTGGGAGGGAGCCCAATCAGATCAAAGTAGGCTCTCCGAATCAGCAACCGCTTCTCCGCGATCGGGTTAGGCTCGATTCCCTTCGCCTCCAACTTCGCTAAAATCAATCGGTCAATCGGATTGCTACTCGCAAACTTCAGAGTCGCAGATTGCGGAAGTTTTGGCTCTGCGAGTGGTTGGAATGCCCACCAACTCCGATCCACCGCTGTCACCTTTGATCGGTCGCGCTTCACCTTCCCCTCAATCAACGCCCTCCCATAAGGTGCCCCCAGATCAATCCACTCCGCAATTTTTGCGATCGCCGTATCCGCAAGCTTTTCCCCCTTTTTTGGCATCTTCAAATCCTTGTCCAAATGGCGAATCGACTTCATCAATAAACTCTCACTCGATTTGCCCGGCACTATGGCCGCCCCCCCCTCACCACCGTGCATGAGCAAATCCCTCGTCGATAAGTCCAATTCACCCTTCACCCCCTTCTCTCCCCCGTGACATTTCACACAATGATCCGTGAGCAACTTCGCCACATCACGCTCAAAAATATCCAATCCACGAGTCATCTCCGCCGCATGCTCGGACGTGACCGCAGCGTTGGCTTTAAGACCAACGAAAAAAGAAAGGACCAGAAGCAGGCGACAAAACATAAAAATGAAATCATTCAACTCAGAGAAACTTGGCTAAATTACCATCACCTCAAACCAAAACCATCAGGAAGCGAATGCAAGCTCAGTCTCCAAAACTGATCCCCATCGCCCGACATGTCCGCACGATCTGACTTTGCGGAGAGACCAGCTTGATCCGGCGAACGGCGGAGGCGATCGAAACGCTCCCCACTTCGGAGTTTTGATAGCTAACCATCTCTCCAAACTTTCCCGCCGCAATCAACTCAACCGATTGCAGCCCAAATTGCATCCCCAAGATGCGATCAAGGGTGGTCGGCGCCCCCCCCCGCTGGAGATGCCCAAGAACACAAGTTCGCACCTCCTTCCCCGTCCGCCGAGCAACCTCATCCGTAACCACCGCACCCACTCCTCCCATCTGATATTCCCCAGAAGAAAGTGACCTAACATGCTCTTGCCCAGCACTCCGAAACGCCCCCTCCGCGACCACAATCAGGCTGCTCAAGCACCCATCAGCATCCCGTTGGCGGACCGCTTCTGCCACCCGCTCGTGATCAAAAGGAATTTCTGGAATCAAAATGACATCCGCACCACCAGCCAGCCCACCATGGAGCGCAATCCAGCCCGCATGACGCCCCATCACCTCCATGACCATCACCCGCTTATGACTGCTCGCGGTGGTGTGAAGCCGATCAAGGGCATCGGCAACGCAGGCCACCGCACTGTCAAATCCAAAGGTCGTCGCCGTCGCATCAAGATCGTTATCGATCGTCTTCGGCACTCCAATCACGGGAATTCCCGCTTGATGCAGCTCCTCAGCGGTCGCCAACGATCCATCGCCTCCAATACAGACCAAAGCCTCGACTCCAAGAGTGGCAAGGGTCCGCCGAGTCTGCTCGAGGATGGCAGGAGACACCCGCTGACGGTTCGTTCCTTCTCCTACTTTGGCAATAAAGTGCCCCTTACTCGTTGTCCCAAGGATCGTTCCTCCATGCCGCATAATCCCCTCCGTATTTGCCAAGGTCAGAACCAAACAATCGCCTCCATCGGGAAGTAATCCCTCAAACCCATCCCGAAATCCCATCACCTCCCAACCAAGACTGGTCGCACCTCGGACCACCCCCCGAAGAACGGCGTTCAGCCCAGGGCAATCGCCACCACTCGTCAAAACTCCAATCCTTTTCATCGGTCCGCCCAATTAACGGGACGCCTTCCATCCCTTGAGTGGACGACCAGCGCTGGCCCACGAATCATAAAGAACCCAGCCGCGCTCCAGTAAAGCCGCCGCCGTTGCAAATCGATCGCTTGCGCCAAGAACCACCACATTCAAACGACGCGGGGTAATGATATGCTGCGTCCCTTGTTGTCGCGTTTCTGGTGCTTTGCTGGCGGAGATAATCACACAAGATCCCGCAAGCGCAGTCGACCCCGTCTTCACCCCATCAATGGAGTGCATGCCCAGCAACTCGTTGGTCGTGCGAAGAAGGTAAGACGAAGAATCGCCACTCGCCGTAAGAAAAGTAATCTTCCGCTCCTTCTGGGATACATAAAATCGAAAGGCGGAATTCGCCATCGCGTAACTCGTCAACTTTGACAAATCTTCGGCAGTCGAATAAGGCACCGCTCGCTCAAGGTGATCCAGCCCGTGCGGATTCATAAACCGCGTCCGTGTCATCCCAAGATGACGCGCCAACGCATTCATCTGAGCCACAAAAGCATCCTCCGCAGAGATCTGAGAAGTGCGCATTTGTGCCCCAACATGCGCGGCAAGGGTGGTCGCTGCCACATTATCAGACTGCACGAGCGCCGCATAAATCAAATCCCGCAGCGGACACTGATCACCAGGTTGCCACCCCACCCCTTGAGCCGCACTCAACTGCGCCGCTGAATTCGGAATGGTCGCAAGTTGTCCAAGGTCAGCCTTCGCTTGAGTCGACCAATCCAGCACCACCAAGGCCGTGGCAATCTTCGTCAAACTCCCGATTTGCAACTTCTTCGCCCCACCAGACTGCTCGAGAATCATTCCCGTGGTAGAATCGCTAATCACATACGCAGCAACGGTTTGCGCCGACCCATTGGGCTGGATTAACAGGGAGACAAAGCAGATGACCGCAAAAAACCAAGAGGTGGGAGAGAGAAATATTTTCAAAACATCTAAATCCTACCCGCCAGCCACCTACTGGCAAGTCCCTGCTTTTCCGTCACCGCACTTCCACGCACTTTGGCAAGCCTCGCCTCCCAAAGCCCCACGCCTAACGACCAGCTCTCGCCAACTCCCCAGCCCGACGGTACTGCTTAGAAAAATGCTCGGCTAATTCTCGAGCCAATTCCACTTCCCCCACCTTATCTCCAGCCAAGACCTCCCGCATCCGTCCGCTCGCCATCCCATAATCCACCGCACTCACATCAGAAAATGTCGCCAACGCCTCCGCTGGAAAGCCCGCCGCAATCAGGGCTCGCCACGCCTCCGTTAACTCTTCGTGCGGATCAATACACATCACCCGAAAAGTAAACGCAATCGACCGAAAGAGCGCCCCCGTCCACGAGGGGTGATAGATGAACCCGCTGGCCGTCGAATAGGGATTCACATCAGGATCCGAGCGGAGCGGACGATACTCCTCGCGGTAAAGCGATGGAAGAATCGGGAGTCGGCGAAGCGCATAACGCTTTGGACCATCAGGCGTTTCCACTTTCCAGTTCCAAAGTTTTTGCCCCGCTAGAGAAAGAACAAAAGCCATAAACTCCTTGGCCAGCTGAGGATTGGGCGCCCCGCGAAAAAGAGCGATCGGATCCACCCCAATAGAAGTCCCATCGACCGCATTGACATAATCCATCCGAGAACTTCCATCTGGCTTCCGCACAAATTCACTCTGACTCCGCCCATAAAAATCAATGACCATCCCCGCGGCCGCCTCGCCAGATTCCACATCAAGGGCGATTTTCGTCGAGGCATCGGTAAAGTAGCGGGCGTTCGCCCCAATGCGCATCAGCAGTTGTTGGGCTCGCTTCCACCCCTCAGCGACCCCGATCGATTCATCCAATCGCCCAACCTCTCCATCACCCTTCTTTGAAAATTCCCTCACCGCTTCACTCATCTGCTCCTGAATGAGCATCTCAAATGCCTTATTAATCGAACCACTCTGGATCGGGTTCGCAATCGCTAATTCATGAAAAAAGCGCGCATCCCCAAGTTCCGACCAACGAGCAGGAGCGACATCAACTCCGATCCGGGCGAGCGCATCGCGGTTCGAGCAAATCCCAAATCCAGAGAAGGCGGTCCCAATCCATCGACCTTTTTCATCCCAGCACGGCTCGCCACTCAACATCGGAGGAATCTCGCCCACCCCAGATCCAAAAAGCTCAGGATGAGAGCCCAGAAAACCCGCGTCGACGATCCGCCCCACCCTTGCTTGTTGCTGAAAATCATACGCTCCCCCGCCAAAAAAAAGGTCCATCTTACATCCAACCTCCGATCCCAGAAACTCCCGCCGAGCTTGTTCCGCCAAGCCATCCCGCAACGGATTCCCTCCAATCTGAACTTGAGGATTGTCAAAACTAGTCTCCACGACTCGATTCCATTTTCTCCCAAGTTTCGCCGTCCAATAGTATTGAAACGAAGCAAGATAGCTGGAACTGATCATTCGTGAAATCTCACTCGTCCCACCAGGACTCCTCCAGTCAATCTGCACACGCTGTCCCGTTTTCTCCCAATGTGCCGCCCCAAAAGCCCGACCAAATTCCGAGCGAATTGCTTCGCTGTGCGGGGTAATGATGGTCAGGACGGCAATGTCTGTTTTCTCAACTCGTGGCGCTTGAGGCCGAAGCAGTATCGGCACAACTAGGACAATGATCAGCGCAAGAAAAACCGGCCAAGCAGGTTTCATTTCAAAGAGGCAAGGCGAGGACATCCTCGGGATGAACGCTCGCAAATAGTCCGCCAACTGGTTGCTCCTCGATAAAGCGGGGATTCAACTCCAAAATTTTCAATGTTTCAGATGTCGTCTCAAATTGATACTGCCCCACTTCACCCAAATACACTCGCTCCGTCAGTCGACCAGCAACCTCATTCTCCCGCCCAGATTCGACCTCCAATCGCCAGCTTTCCGGCCGAATCGAAAGCAGACATTCCCCTCCGATCTGTGGCTCCCACCCCATCCCACCGAGAGTGCCCCTCAAAGTGCCGAGTCCCGTCTCGGCCTCCACCGACTGGCAATCGATCGAGACGATTTTCCCAACAAGGAAATTCGTCTCCCCCATGAAGTCGGCCACGAATCGCGACTGTGGCCGCCGATAAATTTCCGCAGGCTTCCCAATTTGCCGAATCTGACCCGCATCAAGAACCGCCATCCGGTCGGCTATCGAAAGCGCTTCCTTCTGATCATGAGTGACATAAATGGCGGTGAGGCCAAACTCCTGACAAATTCGACGAATTTCTCCTCGCATCTCCAGGCGAAGACGGGCGTCCAAATTCGAAAGCGGTTCGTCAAGCAGCAGACACTGGGGCCGAATGACCAACGCCCTAGCCAGTGCCACCCGCTGCTGTTGGCCACCCGAGAGTTCTTGAATCTTCCGCCCACCTAACCCTTCCATCTTGACGGAAGCCAAGGCTAAAGCGACCCGCTCAGCCGTTGCACGCGCGGAAACCTTTCGCTCCTCCAGACCAAATGCCACATTCTGCGCGACGGTTAAATGGGGCCAAAGCGCGTAACTTTGAAACATCATCCCCGTGTTCCGCCGATGCGGGGGAACCGCACTGACATCCTCTTCCCCAAAAAAAATTCGCCCGTTCTCGATTGCGCAAAATCCCGCAATACTCCTGAGCAAAGTCGTTTTGCCACAACCACTAGGACCAAGGAGAAAGAAGATTTCCCCCGGTTCAATCCGCAAATTGATCCCGTCTAAGGCGACAACCTGACCAAAGTGCTTCGTGAGATTTTCAATCGTAATAGAAACCATCGGGCAATAATAACAATGCACTCTGACCAAAACGGAATCATCTCCCCACGACAAGCGTGATCAAATTGGCGCCGCCAAGATTAATGCAGTCCGCTAGAGCCCGTGATCGTAAATCGTTCTATTCCGCTGGAATCATTCAGCCGAGAATCTCGCCCCTGCCTTGCCTTCGCCCCCAACCTCCACTACAATTTTCATTCACTAATTTATGAGCACGCCAAAACTGACCATCTACGACACCACCCTGCGCGACGGCACGCAAGGAACGGGAATTTCGTTCTCTTTGGTCGACAAAATTCGCGTCGCCGAAAAGCTCGATGCCTTTGGCGTGCACTACATTGAAGGTGGGTGGCCAGGATCTAATCCTAAGGACGCCGCTTTTTTCGAAGAGGCCGCGAAGCTCTCATGGAAAAATGCCAAGATCACCGCCTTTGGAATGACGCGGAGAGGGAAAATCCGCGTGGAAGACGACCCCCAAGTCCAAATGCTCCTCGATGCAAAAACTCCCGCGGTCACGGTGGTTGGCAAAACTTGGCCACTCCATGTCACGGAGGTTTTCAACGTCTCTCTCGAAGAAAATCTCGCGATGATCAGCGACACTGTCGCCTATTTAAAAAAACATGGACGCGAAGTTCTCTACGACGCCGAACACTTTTTCGACAGCTACAAAGAAGATCCCGCGTACTCACTCCGCACGGTCAAAGCGGCCCGCGACGCCGGCGCGGATCTGATCGTTCTCTGCGAAACTAACGGCGGCTGCCTCCCCGATTTCGTCGAGCAAGTCACCCGAACGATCATTGCCGAACTCGGCCAAGCAGTGGGAATCCACACCCACAACGATGGAGGTGTCGGTGTCGCCAATGCCCTTGCCGCGATCCGCGGAGGCGCCTGCCAAATTCAAGGAACGATCAACGGCTACGGCGAGCGCGTCGGCAATTGTAACCTCACCACGGTGATGCCCAATCTCCAACTGAAGATGGGCTTCGACCTCGGTCTCGATCTCGTTGGCCTGCGCGATCTCTCCCGCTTTGTTGATGAACTCGCCAACGTCGCCCACGATATCCGCTCACCCTATGTCGGCGCCGCCGCTTTTACCCACAAAGGAGGACTCCATGTTCATGCGGTCCAAAAACTTGCACGAACATATGAGCACATTGACCCTGCACTGGTCGGCAACGAAAGGATCATCACCATTTCGGATATGTCTGGTCAGACCAATGTCCTCATTAAAGCGGAAAAACTCGGCCTCTCTCTCGCCAAAGGCGGAGTGGAAGTCGCCCAGATTCTCACCGAAGTAAAACGCCTCGAAAGCGAAGGCTACGAATTCGAGGCCGCTGAAGCCTCCTTCGAATTACTCCTCCGTCGCCATCTCGGTCAGCACCGACCACTCTTCCAACTCGAAGCATATTCCTGCTCCTTTCGCCGGGCCGCCGATCCGCGCTGGAACAAATGCGAGGCCACCGTCAAAATCAGCGTCGACAATCGTCCAGCCTACACGGTGGCCGATGGCGATGGCCCCGTTAACGCCCTCGACGCCGCCCTGCGCAAAGCGCTCCGCCCCTTCTATCCCCAAATCGATACCATCCAACTCGACGACTTTAAGGTTCGAATCAGTAACGGGCAAATGGGCACCGCCGCTCGGACCCGGGTTCTCATCGACTCGACGGACGGCGAAGACCATTGGGGCACAGTCGGCGTCTCAGACAATATCATTGAGGCCAGTTGGCTGGCCTTGGTCGATAGTTTTGAGTACAAACTCCGCCCCTTTACCGCGGCCCAACCCTCATAAGCGGGCGACAAACGCTGGCGACGAAACCGGGGTCTGCAGTCCCTTTCCTCAGTGCTTCGCTACGCTGAAAACTCACCAAGGAAAATTCCCGCCAAGGAATCTAAACCCAGCCGATCCGCCGCCCAAAGAGCCGCCCCCCCGTGACCACCAACAATCACGCCCTCTTTTACCCAAACCACATCACTCCCCCGCTGCCGTCTTCCCGCCCTCGTTGAGCACTTCGATCCATTCTTCCAGTTTCGCCATCAGGGGCGGGTCGATCTGCTCGGAAAGCCCGCACAGATTATTAAGAATGCGAACCAGAAACTGTTCCGCAGAAACCGGTTGCAGAGACGAGGCGGACAGTCGAAGACCTTGCTTTGCCATCCGTTGCCGACACTCCTCGAGTCCAATCTGTACTCCACCATGAAACGGATCGAAAAAGCTTTGCTCATGCCGAATCAGAAAATGCCCGGGCATTCCCACTCCAGAAATCGTCATGCCTGCCCGTTTTGCCACCAGTATATAGACGAGCGAAAGGGTAATCGGAATCCCACACCGTGTCTCGATCACTTTGGGCAAGAGGGAGTTATCTAATTTATTGTAATCCTCAACATTCCCACGGAACCCCAACTCCTCCCCTAGAAATTCCACAAGGGTTTCAATCTGGTCAACCGCGGTCACCGCTTTGCCAAATCGGCGGGCTACTTCCTCACCCCACCGATCTAACTGCTCCCGCTCCCCCAAAAAATTAGCCTGAGGGCAAAACACGGCTCCCAACTCCCAAGCCGCTTCCTCTAAATCTCCCCCTCGAGAAAATTGCTGACAGGTCCTCCCGAAGATCGCTTGCGCTTGGTTCGATTCAATCAATCCAATGACTTCTCGAAGGTGGCGCCCCGCAACCTCATCCGCCTCAGCAAGCAACATCCGCATCTCGGCCAGTGCCCCTATGCCACGCTCCGCCAGTTGCCCCTTGATCAGCCCAGAAGTCGAGGGGTCGTCATCACGAAGTAATCGAAGCAATCCGTCCAGTTTGGCGTTCATAGAGTCCCCCAATCATCACCATCATTCAAACTCTCGTCCATCTCTCATCCAATCATTGAACGCATCGGCAAAGTCCAAGTCTCTCCAATCTCCAATCTCTCCCTCACTTCACCCGCCTGTACCCGGTATCTCCTCTCAAACAAATTTATTTCCAATCCATGCCTTGGCTGAATCCCTCTTCAATGTCATCTTCTTTTCATCAATGACAAAGCTATCCTCCTTGGTTCTCGCCGTCGGGCTGAGCGCTTCTGTTGCGCTTGGCGCCATCGACTTTTTCGGGCTCCCTGACAAGATCGTCATCCCTAAGTCC